>ENA-USUG01001315-USUG01001315.1-human-gut-metagenome-genome-assembly--contig:-NODE-1315-length-42321-cov-7.646624_pt1 | contig 42321 bp, 42 predicted proteins | sample MGYA00250059_ERZ773394 | MGnify/ENA primary metagenome ERZ773394 (study PRJEB29103, sample SAMN06111957) | human gut metagenome | biome: human gut; feature: ankylosing spondylitis patient; material... | reverse complement strand
AGCGAAACAGGGCAATTTGCTCTGTTTTACTGCTCTTTGGAGAAAGTACTTTGCATAATTGATTTCTGTTCATAACGTCATTTATGTGCTTCAATACATAAGGCACGTTTTCAAGAAAAAGATACAGAGGCCTCTTTTCTTTAACCACTCTGGCCAGTTCAAAGAAGAGAGTACCTCTTGCATCTTCAAATCCTTTTCTCCTGCCAGCTGTAGAAAACGCCTGGCAGGGGAAGCCTCCGCACAGGAGGTCGAAGTCGGGGAGTTCTTTGGGGTCAATGGTTCTTGCGTCTGGATAGTAGACTTCCTCCTTTCCGGGCGCGTGGATGGCGCGATAGCTGGCGTCTGCATATTTGTCGATCTCGCAATGCCCAATACACTGAAATCCGCCTGCCAAGTTTAACCCTGCCCGGAAACCGCCGACGCCCGCGAACATATCAAAATATCGGATGATACGTTCAGCTTTCTTCACCTTCTTCCTGCAGCGCGCGCAAAAAGCCGAGAACGTCATCGTCGACGCTCCCGGCTGGCTGCGGCCGCGAAATTGCTTGTGGATCGGAGCTGTTTTGCAGCTCCGTTTGGAGAATTGTTTTCAAGTCCTTCAGAAATTGCTCCCGCTGTGCCTGCTGGCACAGCGCCAGACAGAGACAGTTCGTGCGCTGCCCAGCCGGAATCGCAGACAGAAGCTCCCACGCCTGCCGGTGGAGTGGATTGTCCAGAAACAGCGTCGTACCAAAACGGGCCGTTTGCGGCTTATCCTGCATGGCCTGCTACCTGCGATGCCAGCCGCTCGTATGCCTGCGCGTTTAATTTGTCATCGTCCAAAATGACAGGACGCAGAACGCCGCCTTGCGGCAGGTATCGCTTCATAAGTCCGGCTCCACCGCCGAGGAACACGACCGGCATGGCGCGGCAGTCCAGACCTGCTTCGGCAATGGCAGAGAGAATGCGGCGGGCATAGATCCCGGCTTCCCGCTGGATGATGGCTTTCACACGGTCATCCATACTGTCCGGGATGCCGCGCAGAACATTTTCAATCTGCACACTGGTGAGCGATAAATTCAGGCCTCGGCGCACCTGCTCTGCGATCTCATCCAGACAGCGGATCATGCCAAGCTCCAAGCTGCGGCAAGAAGCTGCGTTCGGGATGCGGTTATGAGCGGCGGTTCACCCCCGAGCGGCTGCGCGAAACCGGAAACGAAGAGTTCCCCTACGAGCTGCCGCGAGAAAAACGGCTGTGCCTTCTGGCGCTGGATGCAGCGGAGATCCCGGAGCTGGAGGATGTTCCGAGAGCGAGGAGCGGCAGGCTTTTCTGACCGGCTCCATGCGAGCGGAAGGGGAGGGGACGGTTGAGAGCACGCAGGAAAAGATGGAAGGGCACCCTTTTTCTCTGGAAGGAAAAAGAAGATGGTGGATGCCGGCATATCCAGAAACAGCAAGAAGAATATAGAGAAACAGTCGCCTCCGGGGCGTTCCGGGGGAAAAGCCGATCATCTGTGGGCCAAAGGGCCGCGCATATGACCGGCTTTTTTGCCCGAAAACCGGGAAGCGGACGGCAGCTTGAGGCACTGTCGGCAGGGAAGGGCCAGGGGTACGCCGCGCACGGACGAATGAGATAAAAACCACGGAAAAATGCAAGCGGAAATTTGCACGAAATTGTATACAATTTTTTGTTCGATGTTACAAACTTGCGAAACCGCAGGTTTTTTTGCGGAAAGAGGCTTGACGAACCGGAAAAATGGGTTTAGATTATAAGAGAAAATTGTATACAATTCTTACGCATACAATTCGCCAATCTAATTTCAATAGAGCGAGGTAATGTAAAATGGCAGAAATGGAACAGGGCTATATCGACTCGTTGATCGAAAAGGCACAGAAGGCGCAGAAGGAATTTGAATCCTACTCTCAGGAGCAGGTTGACGCGATCGTAAAGGCGATGGGCAAGATCATCTATGACAACGCCGAGCTGATCGCGAAAGAAGCAGTGGAAGAGACCGGCTATGGCCGCGTTGACAGCAAGATTCTGAAGATCACCCGCTGCACGACCGCCGCGTGGCATTATCTGCATGACAAGAAATCCGTCGGAATGATCGACTGGGACCCGGTCGAAAAGCTGGCTACCTACGCAAAGCCGGTTGGCGTTGTTGCGGCGCTTGTCCCCACGACAAACCCCGTTTCCACGACCGTCAGCAACGGCATGAGCATTCTCAAGTGCCGCAACGCCATGATCGTTTCCCCGCATCCGCGTGCGAAGAAGACCACCATCCACGGCGTGGAGCTCATCAACGAAGCCATCCGTGCGGCCGGCGCACCCGAGAATCTGGTTCAGATCGTGGACCAGCCCTCCATGGCAGCTACCAGCGAGCTGATGACGAAGGTCGATGTGGTTGTCGCAACCGGCGGCGCACCGATGGTCAAGTCCGCATACTCCTCCGGCCGTCCCTCCTACGGCGTTGGCCCCGGCAACGTGCAGGTCGTCGTTGCTCCGGACTGGACGGATTACGACAAGCTGGCAAAGCAGGTCGTCGGCAGCCGCTCGTATGATAACGGCATGCCGTGCACCGGCGAGCAGGCCATCCACCTTCCGGCTGACAAGGTCGAGCAGATGAAGGCCGCGTTCGTCAAGCAGGGCGCTTACATCCTCTCCGACGAGGACGCGAAGAAGCTGCCCGGCATCCTCTTCACCGAAAAGGGAACCACCGATCCGGCGCACGTCGGCATGCTGCCTTCGCATCTGGCAAAGCTGATGGGCCTCGATATTCCCGACAGCACCACGCTGCTGCTCTTCCCGAGCCAGGGCATGACGAGAGAAAACATGCTCCGCCGCGAAAAGCTCTGCCCGGTCGTTCAGTTCTTCCCCTATGAGAACTTTGAAGAGGGCGTGAGCAACGCCAAGTCGAACCTGATGTGGGAAGGCAAGGGCCATTCCTCCGTCGTCTACACGAACGATGAGGACTGCGCAAAGCATGCTGCACTCGAGCTTCCGGTCTCCCGACTGCTCGTCAACCAGCCGGCCGGCGCTGCTTCCGGCGGCAACTTCATCAACGGCCTCGTTCCGACGATGAGCCTTGGCTGCGGCTCCTGGGGCAACAACTCCATCAGCGACAACCTGAGCTACAAACATCTGATGAACACCACGAAGCTCGCGTTCTATCACGATCCCACGATCCCCGAAGCCGAGAAGGTCTGGGCGGAATAATCTGAATTTCAGGAGAAGGATCAAAGAATGAATCTGGATCATCTGAAAAATAAAATTGCAATTGTCGGCGTGGGCTACACGCCGCAGGGCAAGGTTCCCGGCCGCACGGCGATCAGCTTCCACTGCGAAGCTGTCGCCAACGCGATCGCGGACGCGGGAATCAGTAAAAACGAAATCGACGCGCTCTATGCTTACCGTCATTTCGACGCGCTTGCGGGCGACTTCGATCTGACCGGCTATGCGCTGGCCGAGCAGCTTGGCATCCGCCCGGCAGTCATCAGCCAGGAATACTTCTGCACGAGAGGCTGGCTCTATGAGGCCATCGGCCTTTTGACGAGCGGCCTTGCGAGATACTTTGTTATCTCCTACGGCGACAACGCCAGAAGCGGCAGAAGAAGCTTCATCAAGGAGCTCAAGGACGGCAAGTCCACGGACGATCTGGCTGTGTTCGGCGATCTGAGCACGATGGCAAAATACGCCATGCAGGCGCGCCGGGCCATGGACACCTACGGCACCGGCCCTGACGTCTGGAAGGAAATTTCCTTGGCACAGCGCGACTGGGCGCAGCTCAATCCGATTGCCGGCATGCACGGAAAGCCCCTGAACGACGAAGCGTATTACGCGTCCGAGATGGTTGCCGCTCCGTTCCGCATGCTCGACGCAACACCGACCTCCGACGGCGGCCGCGCGCTGGTCCTGACGACGGTCGAGCGCGCGAAGGCGCTGGGCCACCCCTATGTGATCATCCGCGGCTTCGGCAGCGCGAACCAGCCCGTTTCCCCCTACCGCCTGCGGGTGGAGGATGCGGAAAGCGCAGCATATCTCGCAAGCCGTCAGGCCTTTGACATGGCGGGCGTTACGCCGGCGGATATCGACGCGTGCGAATTCTACGACTGCTTTACCTACACGGTGGAAGCGACGCTGCGCGACTACGGCTTCTTCAAAAAGGAGCAGGTCCGCGACTTTATCACCCGCGAGCGTCTCGCCCCCGGCGGCAGCCTTCCGGTCAATACCTCCGGCGGCATGCTTTCCGAGGCCTACTTCATGGGCCTTACGCCTCTGGCAGAGAGCGTCATGCAGCTGACCGGCCGCTGCGGCGATCGGCAGCTCGGCAAGCTGGCCGGAACGAAGGAGCCCACCTTGATCGCGTGCAGCGACAACGGCGCGGTCTTCCAGGGCCACGCGGCGATGATTTTGGAGAGAGGGGAATGAGCATGACAGAATTCTTTGAGCCCAGGATCAGCGCCGACACCAAAGCATATTGGGACGGATGCAGAGAGCACAAGCTGATGGTGCAGAAATGCAAGGCCTGCGGTCGGCTCCGCATCCCGGCAAGTTACGTCTGCCAGAACTGCCTCAGCACCGAGACGGAGCTGGTCGAGATGAAGCCGGAGGGAACGCTCTATTCCTTCGTTGTGATGCACCGTGCGTTCCATCCTTCGGTTCAGGACAAGGTGCCCTACATTGTGGCGACCATCGATCTCAGCGAGGATGTCCGGATTCTGGCAAACATGTTTGATGTTGACCCGGACGAGCTGAAGTGCGGCGCGGAAGTAACGATTGATTTTGCCGACAGCGAGACATACAGCCGCCCGATTGCGAAGCTAAAGGAGAAAAAGTGATATGAAATTCCTTGTAATTGGCGGCAATGCAGCGGGTATGAGCGCTGCTTCCCGTGTCAAACGAAAGTCCCCGGATACCGAGGTCGTCGTTCTGGAACAGACGCACGAGGTGTCCTACGGCGCATGCGGCCTGCCGTATTATGTGGCGGGACTCAACAACAATCTCGATCTGATGCGCATCCGCAAGGCCGATCAGTTTCTGGCCAGCGGCGTCGATCTGCGGCTCGGCTGCGATGTAACGGGCGCTGATTTTACGGCGAAGACCGTTTCCTATACGGACGAAAAGGGCGAGGCGCATGTGGAAAGCTACGATAAGCTCCTCATCGCGACCGGCTCGTCTCCGAAGGTCCCGCCGATCCCCGGCATCCGCCAGAAGAACATCTTCCCGCTCAAAACGCTCGATCAGGCGGCGGCTTTGAAGCTTGCGCTGGAGAGCGATCCCAAGAGCGTCGTCATTGTCGGCGGCGGCTACATTGGTCTGGAGCTTGCCGAAGCCTGCATTTTGCAGAAGGTTCCCGAGATTCACATCGTCGAGGCGCTCGACCGCCTGCTCAATGTGTTCGACCCGGAATTTTCCGAGATGGTCAAGACGGAGCTCGAGAAGAGCGGCGTGCATATCCACCTCGGCGAGCGCGTCATGTCCTTCGAAGGCGAAGACGACAAGGTAACTGCCGTCAAGACCGACAAGGACTGCTATGCGGCCGACGTTGTGATCCTTTCGATCGGCGTTTCGCCCAACACCCGCTTCCTGCCCGAAGGCATTGAGAAGCTCGGAAACGGCGCGATCGTCACGGACGCTTCCATGAAGACCTCCGTTCCGGATGTGTACGCGGCAGGCGACTGCGCGTCGGTCTGGTCGAAGCTTCTGGACAAGCCCATGTACATCGCGCTCGGCACGAACGCAAACAAGCAGGGACGTCTTGCAGGCGACGCGGTACTCGGCAAGAACGTCCGCTTTGCCCGAGCCCTCGGAACAAGCATGCTGCGCGTCATGGGCATGGAATTTGCGAAAACCGGCCTCGGCGAGCAGGAATGCAAGGCAAACGGCATTGACTACAAGACGACGACCGTTGAAAGCCGCTCGCACGCCAGATATTATCCCGACCCCGTCACCCTGACCGTCAAGCTGACCTACCGCGCGGCAGACAAGGTGCTGCTCGGCGCGCAGATCGCGGGCGCGAAGGAAGCGGCGGTTCGCATCGATACGTTCGCCTGCGCGGTCGATCAGGGTATGACGACCGATGAGCTCGGCTTCCTCGATCTCGGCTACGCGCCTCCCTTCGCAAGCGTCTGGGACGCAATCGCAATTGCGGCCAACGCATCCAAGTAAGCGGAGCGGCGCATGGAAAAAACAAAACACTCTGGGCAGAGCGGCCGCATGGCTGCGGTATTCTCGGTAGCGGCCGTTCTGTTCAGCTGGCATGCCGGAGGCGGCTTTGCAACCGGCAATCAGGCCAACCAGTACTTCCTGGTCTCCGGCAAGCTCGGACTTGTCTCGGCGCTTCTGGCGCTGCTGCTTCTGACAATGACCGTGCGGCAGGCGATCGTCATGTACAACAGCCGCAGGCTCGGCTCCTATAAGGAGCTACTGGAGACGCTCTACCATCCGCTCGATAAGCTGGAGCTCGTATTTGAGATATACTATTATATTATGGTTCTCATGTGCGTCAGCTCCTGCATCGCGGGTGCGGCGACGCTCCTTGGCGACGCGCTCGGCGTATCGTATGGGCTCGGCATTGTGCTCATCGGCGCGCTGCTGCTGGTCCTGAGCATGTTCGGCGCCGGCGTTCTTCGGAAGGTCTCATCCGTTCTGAGTCTTCTCATTTTAATCTGTGCCGTCATGATCTTCATTGTCGGCATCGGAAGAAAATCGGATGTGATTGCGGAGGTCCTCCGCGCCCCTTCCGACATGGGAACGCTTCCGGGAGCAATCTTCCGCTCGTTCCAGTACGCGGGCTTCCAGTGCTCGTCGATCCCGACGATGATCGCCTGCGGTACGGTTCTGAAAAACGAGAAGGAAGCGGGAAAGAGCATGTGGCTCTCGTTCGCGATGAACGCGCTCGCGCTCGTGCTTTCGGTCACAATGCTCCTCGGCTGGAAGGATATCTACTCCTCCATTCCCGGCGGAACGACGATCCCGACCCTTACGGTCTGCAAGCAGATGGGAATCACGCCGCTTGTGTGGATCTATTACATCTGCCTGTTCCTCTGCTTCGTCTCCAACGGTGTGTGCTCGGTTTTCGGCGTGGTCAACCGGTTTGAAGCAAACGATTGGCTCACGCGGAAACTTCCGAACGCCATGGCAAGAAGAGCCGGCATCGCCTTCCTGATTATGGCGACGGCCGTGTGCATCTCGGTCGTGGGACTGAGCAACATCATCAAATACGGCTACGGCTATTGCGGCTACATCGGTATCGTCATGCTGGTGATCCCGTTTTTGACCGTTGGCGTGTATAAAAACCGCAAATACCTTAAAAACCACAATATTCCCGAAGCGTGACGGGAATCCAAATCTGGTAATTCAGGGCAGCCCCTTGAGAAGCCCGCGTAAACTTCTTTTTCTGCGCTGCTTGGGATTATATTATTATTTCATTGGAGGGCAAACATGAAAAAAAGATTTGTAGCTTTGTTCCTGGCCTTCGTCCTCGTTTGCACCCTGCTGGCAGGCTGCGCAAGCAAGACTGAGACCCCGGCAAAAACGGAAACCCCGGCTGCCGCCGAAACCACCACGGAAACCACAACCGAAGCGCCCGCTGCTACCGAGACTGAGACGGAAGCTCCCGCCGAGGAAGCGGATCCCCGCGCCGAAAAGATCAAGATCGGCTTCTCCGTTTCCGGTTTTGATAACGAAAACTTCGTCTACATGGATCAGCTGATGAGCAAGTACTGCTCCGAGAACAACATCGAGTACCTCACCGCTGCCCATAACTCTGAGTCCTCCGCTCTGATGGAGATCATGGAGAACTTCATGGCTGCCGGTGTTAACGGCGTCATCTTCCAGAACTTTGAGCCGGACTCCATCAACGGCACGCTCGAAGAGATGATCGAAAAGGGCATCAAGGTTGTTTCCTACGACTCCGACAATGTTCCCGAAGGCACCACCGGCTGCTGGATCTGCTCCAACTATGATACCGGCGTTGTCATCGGCACCGCTGCCGCTGACTTCATCAACAGCGAGCTCGACGGCGTCTGCAACTACTTCATCATGAACTCCAAGGTCGCTTTCATGCAGGATCGCGTCCAGGGCATCATCGACACCATCGCTGAGAAGTGCCCGAACTCCACGCTGGCCTACGAGCCCCCGAAGATCGTTCTGGCCGAGGCAGTTGAGACCTTCTCCAACATGCTGACCGCTTGCCCCGATGTTCAGGTCGTCTGCACCGGTTACTCCACCTGCGCGACCAACATCATTGCTGAGTGGCTGCCGGAGATCCAGCGCAAGGGCGGCGACCTGAGCAAGTACGGCGTGTTCACCTGCGACTGCACCAACCTCGACCTCGAGTACATGGCGCAGACCGTCAAGGGCGAAAACATCCTCCGCTCCACCGTTGACCTTGGCCTGAAGGAGCTCGTCCCGATGGGCATGATCACGCAGTGCGAAGCTGCGATCCGCGGCCTGGATTGCGAATATGCTGAGGGCGAAGTCGTTACCTTCCCGCACGATCTGGTCGACCTGACCAACTACGAGGAGACTGCTGCAAAGTACAACGTCGAGATCTGATTTTGGCGTTCTGAAAGCTGATTCTTACGCAAATCAGCCGTCCCTGGGGAAGAGGGGGGACACCCCCTCTTCCTTTGCAGCCAATGAAATGGTATGATAAGATAACAATCCAATTTCGAATTGAGGGAATATTATGGAACCTGAAATCAGTCTTTCGTGCAAAGACTTAGTCAAGACCTATCCCGGCGTTATCGCCATGGATCACATCAACTTTGAACTGCGCAAGGGCGAGGTCCACGCGCTGCTCGGAGAAAACGGCGCAGGCAAATCCACGCTGATCAAGTCCATTGCGGGCGCGCACCAGTGTGACTCCGGCACGATCACCATTGACGGCAAGGAATTTCACGGTCTGACGCCGCTTCAGGCGAAGGAAATGGGCGTTGAGGTCGTTTATCAGGAATTCAACCAGATGCCGTCTTTATCCGTCGCGGAGAATATCTATCTGACCGAGCTGCGCGGCAAGCGCATTGTCGCCGATCAGAGAGAGTTTGAGCGCAAGGCAGCGGAGCTGTTCAAAGAGATGAATCTCGACTTGAACCCGAAGGTCAAGGTTGCGTCGCTGACAAACGGCTACAAGCAGATGGTCGAAATTGCGAAGGCCATTTCCAAGCCGACTACCAAAATTCTGATTCTCGACGAGCCGACGGCGCCTTTGACCGTCGACCAGGTCGACATTCTGTTCCGGCTGATCCACAATCTGAAGGAGAAGGGGATCTCGATGATCTTCATCTCCCACCGTATGCCGGAAATTTTTGAGATCTGCGACCGCGTGACCGTCATGCGTGACGGCAAGTCGATCCAGACGCTGAACGTGAAGGACACGAACCGTGAGGAGCTCGTCTCTTTGATGGTCGGCCGGAAGCTGAACGAAAACTTCCCGCCGCGCGAGACAGAAATCGGCGATCTCGTGCTCGAGGCGAAGGACCTCTGCGGCAACGGCGTGGAGAATATCTCCTTCCAGGTGCACGCGGGCGAGATCCTCGGCTTTGCGGGTCTGGTCGGTACGGGCCGTACCGAAACGCTGCGCCTTGTCTACGGCGCGGACAAGATGGACTCCGGCGAGGTTTACATGTATGGCAAGAAGCTTCATATCCGCTCTCCGAAGCAGGCGCTGGCACATGGTATTGCGCTTGTCCCCGAGGACAGAAAGCTTCAGGGCGTGTTCCTGCACATGAGCATCAAGGCAAACACGAATATTTCGATTCTTCCGAAGATCTCGAGGGGCATTTTCGTCCAAGCGCATAAGGAAACGGAAAACGCGGATCAGTACATCAAGAGCCTGCGGATCCGTACGCCCGGCATGATGCAGCTGGCCGGCAACCTTTCCGGCGGCAACCAGCAGAAGGTCGCGCTTGCCAAGGCGCTGGCCACGGAAGCAAAGGTCCTGATTCTCGACGAGCCGACGCGCGGCATTGACGTCGGCGCAAAAATGGAAATTTATCAGCTGATGCGGGAACTGAGCGCACAGGGCATGGCAATCATCATGATCTCGTCCGAAATGGATGAGCTGCTTGGCATGAGCGACCGCATTGTTGTTATGAGCGAGGGCCGGAAGGCCGGTGAACTGAGCAAAGAAGAATTCAACCAGGAGCGCATCCTGAATATGGCTTCCGGTGAATAAGAAGGAGATATTGCAATATGAATGCTGCTAAACTCACAAAGAAATACATGATGTTGATCGTTCTGATCCTTCTGATTGTATTCTTCTCGATCTTCGGCGAAAACTTCCTCTCCGTAGAAAATGCAATTACGGTCTGCCGTCAGGTTTCGATCATCGGCATCTGCGCGACCGGCATGATGTTCGCCCTTTTGACAGCGCACATTGACCTTTCCATCGGCGCTACCGTCTCCTTCGCGGCTGTTTTCTGGGCAAAGCTCATCTCCACGAACGAGGGTATCATGATGAACCCGTATCTGGCGATGCTCGTTGTTCTGTTCTTCTGCGTCATCATCGGCACGGCCAACGGCCTGCTTGTCGTCAAGACCAACATGCCGGCTCTGATTGCGACCATGGCGACGTCTACGGTTCTCGAGGGCGTCAACTACCTCATCACCGACGCAAAGCCGATCTCCAAGATCGACGAGTCCATCTACTGGATCGGCCAGAGCTACGTCGGCAAGATCCCGATGCCCGTTATCGTCTTCGGCGTGATCGTCATCGTCGCGGGCGTCATCCTCGGCTTTACCTACATTGGCCGCTACATCTACGCAACCGGCTCCAACTCCGAGGCTGCCCGTCTGGCGGGCCTCAACACCGACATGGTGAATGTCGCCGCTTACATCGTCTCCGCCTGTCTGTGCGGCGTTGCGGGCTTCGTTCTCTGCAGCCGTCTTCGTTCCGGCACGGCAACGACCGGTACCCAGTACCAGAGCAAGGCGCTGACCTCCTGCGTTGTCGGCGGTATTTCGATGCGCGGCGGCGAGGGCAACATCTATAACCTGCTCGTCGGCGTGTTCGTCATCGGCGTTCTTTCCAACGGCCTGACTATCATCGGCGTCAACGACTACTGGCAGAGCGTTGCCCAGGGCATCATCCTGGCCTTTGCCGTCGGCACCGACTACTACTCCCGTACGCACGTCAAGACGACGCTCCGTACCGCAAAATCGTAATAGCACCGCAGCGGGCGTTTGGGTCTTGCCCGAACGCCCGCGCCTGACGCTTACAACGCCGCCGAAAGGAGCATCCTATGGAAAATTTTCTGAGCAGTCTGCTGGGAAGCTTCGGTATTTTCCCGTCCAAGGAAAAGCTGGAGAAACGGGAGGCCTATCAAAACGAGATGTTCCCGTTCGGAGACGAGGAGAAGCGCCTTGTGACGCAGCATCTTCAGCGCGTCAACCGCACGTACCCGGTCAATAAGACCATGTTCCTTTTCCTGATCATCAAGGAAGAATATCTGAAGGCGGAGCGCGAGGGACTTGCACCCTCTCAGTGCGCTGAACGCGCGCGTGTGCACGCAACAAAGCAGCGTGTGCTGCCGCGCGAGGAGCTTCCGTACCTTTTTTCCTACGCAATGCTTGAATCGCAAATTTCCTCGCTTGAGGACATGCCGGACGTAGAAAGCGTCCTACAATTACAGAGCCGCCTGTTCCCCGATGGCTATGATGCGCCTGACTGGTCGGCTCTTCCGGAAAGGAACCAGAACGATGGCTAAATCGCAGAAAAAAACCGCGGCAGCAGAAAAATCCTCCCGGCAGGAGCGCCAGGCGCGCGAGGGAAAGATCCTCGTGATCACCGCCTGCGTGATGGGCGCGATCATTCTCGCATTTGTGCTCAGCATTCTCGCGGGGCAGATTTTCCAGTCGGACTGGTTCAGACAGCGCGCGAACGCTGTGAGTGTCGACGGAGAAAAGCTCTCCGTCGCAGACTACAATTTCTTCTTCTATCGCTCCTATTATGAATTCCTCAATAATGTCGGCACCGATGAGACCGGCATGTACTCGTCTCCGCAGGCGGATGTTCCCCTGAGCGAGCAGTACATGGATGAGGAAAAGAACGTCACGTGGCAAGACTACTTTGACAACCGCGCGCAGACCCTTCTCAAGGACACCTATGCGTATTATCATCTGGCGCAGAACGCGGGCTTTACGCTTTCCGAGGAAATGCAGGATGATATCCAATATGACTACGACGAAAAGATCTGGTTTGAGGCCGTAGAGGTCGGGCATTCGACCGAGGCCGACTATCTCGCGCAGAACTACGGCGCGGGCATGACCAAAGATATCTATATGAAGAACCTCACGGTTCTCTACACCGCAAAATACTATAAGGATTTCTACCGCGAAAGCATCGAAATTTCGCCGGAGGAGCTCGACGCGTATTATGCCTCGCACGCGCAGGATTACCGCTCGGTCTACTATCAGCTGTTCTACCTCTCCGGCGCATCAAGCGGCGGCATGGAGGCCGCAAAGCAGCACGCGCAGGAGCTGGCGGAGCTCCACACGCTGGAAGAGTTCGAGGCGCAGTGCGAAGCATACATGGTCTATAATACCGACGAGAGCTACTGGCAGACGGCAAGCGTTCTGCGCCGCGAATCGTGCTGGACGTCCATCTCGTATCTGCGCGACTGGCTCTCCGGCAGCCGTGCCTATGGCGATACCACCGTCGCCGAGGCCTCCAATGGTTATTACGTTGCCTTCTTCCGCGAGGAAAGCGACAACGATTATCCGACCGTTAACCTCAAATATTTCACCGTTTCGGGCGCGGACGCGAACGACGACATTCGGGACTATCTCGACGCGTTTTCCAAGAGCGACGGCTCTGCGCAGTCGTTCTTTGAGCTGAGCGACAATATCCGGGACAAGGATTATAACCGCTCCGACAACCGGAAAATTTCCTCCATCACCTACGACAACGCGACGATCCTCACCGTTCCCGAGGACGTGCTCGACTGGGCGTTTGACAAGGCGAGAACAAAGGGCGACGTGACGACCATCCGCGCCGAGGACGGCTGGTACGTTCTGTACTTCGACGGCTTCGGCGAGACGGCCTCGCGCATGATCGCCGACAAGCAGCTCCGTACGGAGCGGTATAAAGCGTGGACGCAGGAGGTCGAAAGCGACGTTTCCTATGCAGAAGGCCGCTACTTCGGCAAAACAGCGTCGCGCTGAAGATGCAAAAATATGGAATTTTACTTTTATCACAATACCGAAACCTGTGTGGGCTGCTGCGCGTGTCAGCTGGCCTGCAAGGACCACAATAATCTCGCCTCGGGAGAGTTCTACCGCCGCGTGCGGCAGGCCTCGTTCCCGGGCGAGGAAAAGGCGCGGTTCTACTCTGCGTCATGCAACCACTGCGAGCGGCCTATGTGTGTCGCTGCATGTCCGAACGGCGCGTTCTATAAAGAGGCAGACGGCACGGTCCGCCATGACGACGGCAAGTGTATCGGCTGCGGAAAGTGCCTCTGGGCGTGTCCATACGGTTCGATCTCTTTGAGCAAGGAACGCGGTGTCGCGCAGAAATGCACCGGCTGCTACGACCGGCGCCAGCAGGGGCTAGACCCCGCGTGCGTGGCTGCGTGCATCAACCGGAGCCTGCAATGGGGCAAGACCGACGGCCGGTGCGACGAGACGACGCTTCACCGCTGGCTGCCCGCGGTTCTTCCCGAGCCCGGAAAGACGGGGCCCCGGACGAAGATCAACTGCGCGATTTTGCCGAGAGAGGAGCAGGAAGATGACACACTGTGATTACCTGATCCTCGGAGGCGGAAGAGCCGGGCTCTGCGCGGCGGAAGCGATCCGCAAAAACGATAAGTCCGGCTCCATCACCATGATCTCAGACGAGGCGCAGCTGCCGTATTCCCGGCCGATGCTGACGAAGCTTCCGCTCGCATTTTACGAGGTGGAAAAAACGCTGGTGCAGCCGGAGTCATGGTACCAGGAGCAGTGCATTAACGTCTTACTCAGAACAAAAGTTCTCTCCATGGACGCGGAGCAGAAGACCGTTGAGACCTCCGCCGGTACCTTTTCCTACGGCAAATGTATCTACGCCATGGGCGCGCACAATTTTATCCCGCCATTTCCCGGGAAAGACCTTTCCGGCGTATACTCCATCCGCACAGATAAAGACATGAACGCCATCCGGCGCGGCTCGCTTCTGGCTTCCCACGCGGTCGTCATCGGCGGCGGCGTCATTGGTCTGGAAGCCGCGTATATGCTCGTTGAGCAGGGGCTCAGTGTGACGGTTCTGGAGACCGCGCCATATCTGATGCCGCGGCTCCTCGATGAATCCTGCGCGCGCTATTTGCAGTCGCGCATTACGGCGTTTCAGATTCATACGGGCGTGAAGGTGCTCGGCATGCGCGGCGATACGCGTGTGCAGTTTGTTGAGGTCGAGGGCATGGACCCGATTCCGGCGGGGCTCGTGATCGTCTCGTGCGGCGTGCGCGCCAATTCGGAGGTCTTCCAGAAGGCAGGCGGCACGGTCGAGCGCGCCATCGTCGTCGACGAGCAGATGCGCACCAATCTTCCGGACGTTTTCGCCTGCGGCGACTGCGCGCAGTATCGGGGACTCAATACCGCCCTCTGGGCGCAGGCCACCTTGCAGGGAAGAGTCGCGGGCGCGAATGCCGCCGGACGGACGATGGCCTATCACGGCTCAGATCCCGCGCTGGTGCTCAATTGCCCGGAGTTTTCCCTCTATTCAGACGGAGACTGCGGCAAGCGGCCGGACGCTCTGTACGAAGCAGAGCCGGTTGTCCGCCGCAGGCAAGCCGCCTTTGAGGTCAACCCGCGCGCGGAGGAAACCTACGTGCGTGATTACTATGTAAATGGTCGTCTGGTCGGGACCTTTATGCTCGGGAGCCTGACGGATATGATGCAGAAAAGCAGAGAAATTTCCAGAAAGTGAGATACCATGCAGGCATTTGAAACAAGATATCTCTACAGCAAAATATTTGCCGCATTTTTCACCTCACTGGAGGCTTGGTCTTCCGTGCGCGCGCTGACGGCAATCCCGGAGCAGCTGACGCAGCAGGAATATGACGATTTGCTGCGCGGAACCGATGCGGACTGTTTCATTCCGCTCTGGGCCTCCGCGGCCAAGGGCGAGGGACACCCTCTGATGGATGAGACGACCTATGCGTTCATTTCCTTCTGCAAGGAGCACGGTTATAGCCCTGCGCGCATTGACGGCAACCCCGAGGATTACATCGGTTCGCAGCTCGAGGCGCTGGCGCATTTTTACGCGTGCGCGGCTGTGGACGAAGCTTATCTGGACGCGGCGGCATTTCTCGAGGACCGGTTCCTGGCCGATACCATCCATGCGTATGCGCAGGCCCTGCGCAGCTACCGGCAAAGTGGCGAGGCCATCGAGGTGCTGAAACTTCTCGAGGCGTTTCTGGCCGGGAATCTTTCGGAGCTCCCGGATAACGACAAAACGCGCGCGCTTCTGCGGGACATGGCCAAAATCAAACCGCAGCCGCCGCTTCCGGTCGAGCAGCCGCACATCATTAACAGCGCTGGCATCAACAACTGCGGCGGCAAATGCAAGATCAACATCACCGTCGCCGAGGGCTGCGCGCTGGAGATCAGCACCGACGACTCCGACAACGACCCGCAGATTCGCGCCTGCCTGCGCGGCAGAGGCTACCGCCGGACTTTTCTCACGCCAAAACGCCTTCGGTACCCGATGAAGCGCGTCGGCGAACGCGGCAGCGGAAAATTTGCACGTATCAGTTGGGAAGAGGCGGCGAGAATCATCGCGGAAAAGACGCTGGAGGTCGGGGAAAAATACGGCCCCGAGGCGCGCTACTTCCTGTACGCCACCGGAAACTGCGGCGTGATGCGGCCGGAGAAGATGCTCAAGCGGCTCGTCAATCTCGACGGCGGCTTCCTCAACGCCTACAACAGCTACTCCAGCGCATGCAGCACGTATGTCTCGCCCTATATCTACGGCGACGCAAGCGGCGGAAACTCTGAGGCGGATGTGCTCAATTCGAAGCTGATCATCCTCTGGGGGCACAACCCGAGCGAAACGATTTTCGGTTCATTACACAATTATTATCTCGCGCAGGCGAAGGCCAAGGGCATTCCCATCGTGGTCATCGACCCGCGCATGAGCGATACGGCGCTGAGCCTTGCCGAAGAGTGGATCCCGCTCCGGCCGACGACGGACGGCGCACTGTGTGACGCGATCGCGTACACCATTATCAAGATGGGGCTGCATGATCTGGCATTTTTGCACAGGTTCTGCGTCGGCTTCGATGAAGAAACGCTTCCCGCGGGCGCGCCTGCCGGTTCGAGCTACCTCAGCTACCTCGACGGCTCGCAGGACGGCATTGTCAAGGATGCTGCCTGGGCAGAGCCGATCACGGGCGTTCCCGCCTATACAATCGTCAAGCTGGCCTATCGGCTTGCTACGGCAAAGCCCGCCATGATCATCCCTGGCTTCGGCCCGCAGCGCCACGCAAACGGCGAGCAGGAGACGCGCGGTATTGCGGCGCTGGCCTGCATCACGGGAAACGTCGGAAAATCTGGCGGCGGCTCCGGCCTTCCGAGATTCGCGCCCCCACGCCCTGCCATCGCGTTCCCGGTCGGCGAGGATGCGTACCCCGGCTATATTCCGACTTTCCTCTGGTCGGACGCGGTCTTCCGCGCAAAAGAGATGGACTTTGCGCACGACGGCTTAAAATACGTCGACCATCTGCGCTCGAACATCAAGCTCATCTACAATATTGCCGGTAATACGCTGATCAACCAGCACTCTGATATCAACCGGACAATCCGGATTTTGAAAGACGAGTCCTTGTGCGAGCTGATTGTGACGAGTGACCTTTTCATGACGGCAAGCGCCCGCTGGTCCGATCTGATCCTCCCGGCGGCCTCGGTTCTCGAGAGCAACAACGTCACCATGGGTTGGTGCAACGATGATTATCTGCTCAGCAACAGCCGCGCCGTCGAGCCGCTGTTCGGTACGATGCCGGACTATGACTGGGTCTGTATGATTGCCGATGCCATGGGCTACGGCGAGGCGTTCCGCGCCGGACACGAGACGACCGAGGACTGGATCTTAGATCTCTACAACACCTTCCGCCAGACCAAGGAGACGGAGCTTCCGCCCTACGAGGTGTTCCGCGAGAACGGCGGCTACAAATACAAGAACCCACCGCTTCGCATCGCGTACCGCGAGCAGATCGAAAAGGGTGTGCCGTTCCACACGCCATCCGGCAAAATCGAGTTCTATTCCATGCAGATCCACGACCTGGGAGACCCGATTCCGCCGATTCCCCGTTACACGCCTGCGCCCGAAGGCCCGGACGACGCGCTGCGGGAAAAATACCCGCTGCAAATGATCGGCTACCATACCAAGCGGCGCTGCCATTCCATCCACGATCAGAACCCGTGGCTGGAGGAGGTCGACCCGCCGGCTCTGTGGATGCACCCGGACGACGCGGCCGCGCGCGGCATTGAAAACGGAGACATGATCGAGGTCTTCAACGACCGCGGCACCGTCCGCATTCCGGCAAAGGTCACCCGGCGCATCATGCGCGGCGTTACGTGCATGTCTCAGGGCGGCTGGTACACGCCGGACAAAAACGGCGTAGACACCCGCGGCAGCATCAACGTGCTGACCGGCGTGCGGCCGACGCCGCTTGCAAAAGGCAACCCGCAGCATACGAATCTCGTCGAGGTTCGGAAGGCTGTTGAGTAATTTACTTGCGCTTTTCTTCGGAAAAACGGAAAACTGAAGGAGGAACCCTACTATGTTAATGGAAGAAGAAAGAAAACTCGTTGCCGAATACGGCAGAAAAATGAGCACCGACGGCCTCGCACGCGGCACCGCCGGCAACATCAGCATCTATAACCCGGAACTCGGCCTGATGGCGATCAGCCCCTCCGGCCTCGGCTATTTCGACACCACGCCCGAGGACGTCTGTGTCTGCGACCTCGACGGAAAAGTTGCCGACGGCACGCGCAAGCCCTCCAGCGAGCACGGCCTGCACGCCGCGTTCTACAAGGAGAAGGCTTCCCAGGGCTGCCTTGCCATCGTCCACACCCACTCTGATTACGCAACGACTCTCGCCTGCATGGGAGAGCCCATCCGTGCCGTGCACTACGTCATCGCAACTGCGGGTACGAACGAAATCCCCATCTGCGGCTACACCACGTTCGGCACGCCGGAGCTGGCTGAGATGGCAGTCAAGGCCTGCACGCACGGAAACGCAGTGCTTCTTGCAAACCACGGCCTCGTCGCCTTCGGCAAGGACCTCAAGAAGGCCTACAATATCGCGGGCAACATGGAGTCTCTTGCAAAGACGCAGTGGCAGTGCATGTGCGCCGGTAAGATGAACGTTCTGACCAAGGAGCAGATCGACGCGGTTCTTGTCCGCTTCCAGACCTACGGCCAGACCACGTCCAAGCCGGGCGAGCTGAAGGGCTATTGATCGGTAACCGGAAAGGAGGGAGCCGGGAGACCGGTTCCTTCCGAAAAACTATCGAATTTGGTGGAATATAACATGCAAAACGCATATCTGGTCTTTGATATCGGAACCGGCAACACCCGTGTCGCGCTGGTCGGCGAGGACGGCGCTATTTTGGATATCGCCAAGGAAAACACGCGCATGTACACCGACCCCATCGCCAGCCGCGCGCAGTATTTTAAGCCGCACGAGTGGCAGGACGCAGTGTTTTCCCTCATCCGCAAACTTCTTGTCGCGCACCCGGACGTTACCGTTCGGGCCGTTACCGGAAGCACGCTGCGGCAGGGAATCGTTCTGGTGGGCCATGACGGGGAAAGCATCGTCGGCTATACCAACGCAGACCGCCGCGGCGAGGGCTTCATGCAGGAGCTCGACTGGAAGCGCATCTGGGAGCTGACCGATCTGAGCCCGTCTCCCATTTTCTCCGCCATCAAGATTCTCGGCACCTCGAAGCTTCAGCCGCAGGTGCTCGAGCAGACGAAGTTCTATACCTCCATCAGCGACTGGATGGGCTACGTGTTTACCGGTCGCGCCGTCTGGGAGCGCGCGCAGGCGATGCAGAGCGCTCTGTATGACGCGGTCAACGGCTGCTGGTCGCAGGAGCTGTGCGACCTCATTGGCGTCGATATCGGAAAGCTTCCGGAGCTCGCCGACGCAGGCACCGTGCTCGGCCCGATCCGCCCGGAGATTTGCCAGGCGCTGGGCCTTGCGGGAGAGCCTGTCTTCGTTGTCGGCACGGCGGACACGCAGTCGGCCATTTCCGCCATGCAGGCGGAGGTCGGGGAGCTTGTGACCGTTTCCGGAACAACGTCTCCGACGCTCAAGATCGTCACTGCCTTCTGCAAGTATCCGCGCACCTGGGTCAGCCCCACGGCGGAGCCCGGCCGGCTCATGCTGGAGGTCAACACGGCAAGCTCCGGCATCAATCTCCAGCGCTTCAAGGATACCATGCTGAAGGATATGCCCTATGAGCACCTCAACGAGGACGCAGCGCAGCGCGGTCTTCCGGAGCAGAACCTGCCCGGTATGTACGCGGTGTTCCTGACCGGTATGCATCTCGATCAGGACCTTCTGACGGGCGGGTTTGTCATGAGCAACCCGATCAGCGTCGATACAAAGCCGGAAGATTATTTCCACGCGCTGACGCTCAACATCGGCATGAGCATTTCCATGTGCATCGAGAAGATGAAAACGCTCCAGCCGCTGGAGCACGACTATCTCATCGGCTGCGGCGGAGGCTTCTCGTCTCCGGTCGTGGGGCAGACGGTCGCCGATCTCACAGGGCTCAAGGTGCGGATATTTGACAACTGGCGCGAGGCGACCGTTTATGGTGGCTATGTCCTATGCTGCCGCGCAACCGGAAAGCCGGTCCCCGCGCGCCGCCAGATCGCGGAAATTTGCCCCAAGCCGTCGCAGGCGCTGGAGCGCTACTACAAAAATTGGAAGGAAATGCGCGAGCATTTCAAGGAGTTTAAACTGAAATAGGAGAATACGCAATGAAAGCTTTAGTCGTTTACGATCCGAAATCCAAATTTACGCTGGAAGCGCTGAAGGCTGTGGAATATAAGCTGGCGGAGTTTGAAAACCTTGAACTGGTTTATGTCGCCGACCACAACCATGAGCGCATGGAAAACCCGAAGGAATACAACCTCAAGATGGAAAAGGAAGGCCCGGAATGGATCACGCCCGAGCCCGAGGTCATGGAGCAGATCAAGGACGCGGATATTCTGATGACCTCCTTCTGCGGCGTGACCAGAGCCATGCTCGAGGCCGGCAAGAACCTCAAGCTCGTGTTCATGATGCGCTCCGGCTGGGAAAACTGCAACGTCAAGGCTGCCAAGGAGCTTGGCATTCCTGTCTGCAACTGCCCGTCTCGTCTGGCAGAGCCGGTCGCCGATCTGACGGTCGCAATGATGATCTGCGAGTGCCGCGGCATCCTGCGCGGCAACCGCGATATTCTCAACGGCGAATGGAACCAGAACGATATCTACAACGACACGACGAACGCTGCGCTCTGCAACCTGCGTGTCGGTCTTTACGGCTACGGCGGGATCGGCCGCGCCATCGCAAAGCGCCTCATCAAGGGCTTTGGTGCCGAGGTCGTTGCATACGATGAGTACTGCACGCCCGAGCAGATGATGGCAGACGGCGTGAAGCCCGTTTCTCTTGATGAGTTGCTGTCCACCTCCGACATCGTTTCGATCCACCTGCGTCTGGTTGAGGCCACCAAGAACATCATCGGCAAGGAGGCTTTTGCCAAGATGAAGCCGACCGCGATCTTCTGCAACACCGCGCGCGCCGGTCTTGTCGATCAGCAGGCTCTGTGCGACGCGCTTCAGAGCAAGAAGATCCGCGGCACCGTGCTCGATGTGTTCTGGGACGAGCCCGTGCCGAAGGACAGCCCCTTCCTGAAGATGAATAACGTCACCATGACCCCGCACCGCGCAGGTGTGACGACGGACATCGTTCCCAACACCTATAACCTGATGATTCAGGACCTGCGCCGCTTCTGGGCGGGCGAGCCTCTGAAGTTCCTGGTCAAAGAATAAGCAGAAACCGCGATAGCCGGGTGGCAGGCCCATCCGGCTGCGCCGGGAAGGAGTAGTATATGCAGACATTTTCGATTCCGTATTATAAAGACCATGTCACGCTGAACGTTCCGGACGAGAATCTGAAGGCGGCCATCTATCCGAAGGCAGAGTCCTATCAGGCGGCGCTTCCGGAGGCGGAGCTGGTGCGCGAGGCGCTGGAGCATCCGATCGGCTCCGAGAAGCTCTGCGAGCTGGCGAAGGGCAAGAAAAAAATCACCATTGTGACCAGCGACCACACCCGTCCGGTCCCGAGCAAAATTACGCTTCCGATCCTGCTTGCCGAGCTGCGCAAGGGAAACCCCGAGGCGGAAATTACGATTCTCATCGCCACGGGTCTGCACCGCGAGACGACGCAGGCCGAGCAGCGGCAGATGTTCGGCGACAAGATCGTCGACGAGGAGCGCATTGTGGTCAATAACGCGTTCCGCAAGGAAGACTTCGATTTTGTCTGCAAGCTTCCTTCCGAAGCGGAGCTGTGGGTCAACCGCGAAGCACTTACCTGCGACCTTCTCATCACGGAGGGCTTTATTGAGCCGCACTTCTTTGCGGGCTTCTCCGGCGGACGCAAGAGCATCCTGCCCGGTATCTGCAACGCAGCAACGGTCAATGAGAACCATTCCTACAAGGCCGTTTCCAATCCGCACGCGGCTGCGGGCGTGCTCGAAGGCAACCCCATTCATGAGGATATGCTCTGCGCGGCAAAGGCAGTGCATGTGCAGTTTATTCTGAACGTCGCGCTCGACGCGCAGAAGAAGATCATCGCGGCCTGGGCAGGCGATCTGGAGAAGGCGCATGCCGAGGGCGTGAAATTTGTCAGGAGCCTTGCGCAGTGCCCGGTCGTCGAGGGCGACATTGTCGTTACCTCCAACGGCGGATATCCGCTCGACCAGAACCTCTACCAGAGCCCGAAGGCTGTGGCGACGGCGGAGGCTTGCTGCCGCGAGGGCGGCGTGATCATCATGTGCTGCTCCTGCGCGGACGGTATGGGCGGGTCAAACTTTGAGCGGCTCATCACGATGGGAAGCGTCGACGAGATCGACGCGTATCTTTCGAAGATCCCGCCGAAGGAGTCGATCTCCGAGCAGTGGTGCGCGCAGATCTATTCCAGGATCCTCAAGCACCATAAGGTCATTCTGGTGACGACGTTCCTGGATCACGAGCTGGTCCGCAAGGCCAACATGATCCCCGCGTCTGATGTAAACGAGGCGCTCGAGATGGCGCTTGAAATGATGGGCAAAAACGCGCAGGTCGTTGTCATCCCGGACGGCGTGGCGGTTCTTGCCGTGAAAGGATGAAACGTATGAACGAATTGAAGCTTGCATTACGGGTCGACGATCTGGACAACGTCGCGACGATTTTCGCCGAGGGCGTGACCGACGGCACCGAGGTCGTCATCCACGATAAAAAGGGCAACAAGGACCAGGTCCACGTCATCGGCGACGTGCCCTACGGTCATAAAATCGCTGTCCGTGACATCAAGGCCGGCGAACACATCATGAAGTACGGCCAGTCCATCGGCGTTGCCGACGTCGACATCAAAAAGGGCGAATATGTCCATATCCACAACATGAAGGCGCTTCGCGGCCGCGGCGATCTGTAAGGAGGGACGCGTCATGAGCTATACATTCCAGGGCTACAGAAGACCGGACGGAAAGTTCGGCGCAAGAAATCTGGTCGCCGTCATTCCGACGACCATCTGTGCAAACGACGTGGCGCAGGCGATCTGCCGCCAGATTCAGGGCACTGTCGGTTACTTCCATCATCAGGGCTGCTGCCAGCTGCCGTCCGACCTCAAGCGTGTGACGGAGGTTCTCATTGATCTCGGCCTGAGCGCAAACGTCGGCGCGGCGCTGATCGTGAGCCTCGGCTGCGAGGGTACCGATCATCAGCGCGTCTATGAGACCATCAAGGCCAGCGGCAAGCCGTGTGAGATCATCCACATTCAGGAGCTCGGCGGCACCTCCGCCGGCATTCAGGCCGGTATGGACGCGGCGCAGCGCCTTGTCATGCAGATCTCCGGCCAGCAGCGCGAGACCTGCGATATCTCCAATCTGACCATGGCCATCAAGTGCGGCGGCTCGGATACGACCTCCGGCATGGCCTCCAACTGTGTCATCGGCTACGTGGCAGACAAGCTCGTTGACCTCGGTGCGACCGTCGTCTTCGGCGAGACGACCGAATTCCTCGGCGGCGAGCACATTCTGGCAAGCCGTGCGGTCGGCGGTCCCGACGGCCCCGTCGCAAAGAAAATTTACGAGATCGTTGAGCGGATGGAAAACCGCGCGAAGGCCATCGGCGAGGACATGCGCGGCGGTCAGCCGACCCCCGGCAACATCGCAGGCGGTCTGTCCAGCATCGAGGAAAAGAGCCTCGGCGCAATTGTCAAGTCCGGCCATCGTCCCATTCAGGGCGTTCTCGAATACACCGACCGCATCACGGACCAGAAGGGCCTCTGGATCAAGGACACCCCGGGCCGCGAGCCCGAGATTCTGACCGGCATGGCCGCAACGGGCGCGCAGGTCCTGATGTTCTCGACCGGCCGCGGCGCACCGCAGGGCTTCTGCTCGATGCCGGTTATCAAAATTTGCGGCAACCCGATCACTTACGCGCGCATGTCGCACGATATGGACCTGAACGCGGGCCGCATCATCACGGGCGAGAAGACCATTGAGCAGGTCGGCGAAGAGGCGTTTGAGATGCTTTTGAAGGTGCTCTCCGGCCAGATGACCAAGAACGAAGCGCTTTCCTACTTCGGCTCCATCGATATCTATTGCCTTGGACCTGTCATTTGATGTATAATATGTTAGAACGCTGGAAGCCGGGTTTCCCGGTTTCTGGCGGTCTGCCGGTATGGATGCCGGCGGAAATGAAGAACACAGAAAGTTGGATTCTTTACGTATGGAGTATCAGAAGCAAAAGGAAACCCCCTATGAGGTGCTGGTTTATGAGTCTTTGAAGCAGAAGATTCTTTCCGGCGGTTATGCCGCGGGCGAGAAAATTCCAGAGCAGAGCGTCTCTGAGGAGCTGGGCGTGAGCCGTTCGCCGCTGCGTTCGGCCATCCGGCGGCTGGCAAGCGAGGGACTGATCGAGTATTACCCGTATCGCGGCGCATTTGTCAAGGCCTATACGGACAAGGATATTCATGACGCCTTCGCCATCCGTATCCTTCTGGAATCCTACGCGATCTCCAACATCGATCCTGAGGCGCTCGAACAGGAGCGCGGCGAGATCGAAGCGCTCATTGCCCGCTGCAAAAGCGGCGACCGGAGAGACGAAAAGGAGCTCGACGTGCTGGTCCACGAGACGGCCATCCGCCTGTGCCAGAACGCGGCGCTGCTGGATATTTACCGGACGCTGTATACGAAAATTGGCCTGTTCCGGGACATTTCCATTGCGGATAAAAAAATGAGCGACCTTGCCAACCGCTCCCATGCCGTCATGCTCCGCAGCATTCTCGACGGCAACACCTCCAAGGCGCTGCACATCGTCAAGAAGCACTTGCAGGAATCGGAGGAGAAGGTTATTTCCTACTATCGCGGCTCACGAAAAGAGGGCGCGTAACGGACGCAAAGGAGCGCGGCATGCACGAACAGACGATTTGCGCGGCGCTTTTTGCCGGGGGCGCTTCTCGCCGGATGGGAACAGACAAGGCGCTTCTTCCGTGGCGTGGAAGTACGCTCGTTCGGTACCTTGCAGGAGAGCTTGGCTTTTTTTCGGAGAAGCTTCTCTCTGCGCAGAAGGCATCGCTGCTCCCGGGCGCGGATTGGCGGCTTGTTCCGGATCTGCGGTCCGGCTGCGGGCCATTGGGCGCACTCGAGAGCGTGCTGAGCGCGATGCGCTCGGATGCGGCTTTGTGCGTTGCGTGTGACCTCCCGTTTTTTACGCGGGAGCTGGGGCAGGCGATGCTTCGCGCGCTCCGGGAGGGGGCCGACTGCCTCGTCTGCCGGGACGAAACCGGGCGCGTGCATCCGGTCTGCGCCATTTATCGCAGACAGGCTCTTCCAGTCGTGACCGGGCAGCTGCAGGCGGGCGATTTTCGCATGATGCACCTGCTTGCGAATCTGACGACAGACTATTTTCCGCTTACAGCCGCGCAGATGCAGAACGCGAATACGCCGGAAATTTGGAGCGAAATACAGAAAAACGAGCATGCTTGATGCAAGTCCGCCCTTCGCGCCGTAGTGCCGGGGCGGGCTTTTTGCGCGCGTCTGCGTTGACGAGGCGTGTTTTCTATGTTAGAATAACGCTATGGAACAGAATTTCAGACCCGTCCTGACGATTCGGATCTTCGCGGACGAAAAGTGCTTCGGCCCCGGCATTGCGGTTCTGCTGCAGAAGGTGCAGGAGCTGCATTCGCTTCGTGCCGCGGCCATGTCTATCGGCATGGCGTATTCCAAGGCCTGGACGATCCTCAAAAACGCGCAGCAGCATCTGGGCTTCGAGCTGCTTCATTCCACCACCGGCGGCAAACACGGAGGAGGTGCGACGCTGACGCCGGAGGCAGCTGCATTGCTTGCAGCATATGAGGAATATTGCAGCGAGCTCAACACATTCGCAATGACACTGTTCGCGGAAAAATTCGAAGGAATCCTCTGACGCGCACGGAAATAAACGGCCTGCGCGCCGTTTTGCTGCGCATTTTTGCAAAAGACGGTTGCGTTCGTCGGATAATTGTTGTAAGATAGACACAGATAGAATCTGCGGAACGCCGCACAAATTTTGGAGGTAATCACATGTTTACAAAACTGCTTGACGCTCTGAAAGCCACCCGCCGCACCATCGTCTTCACCGAAGGCCCCGACGCCCGTATCCTCGAGGCGACCGACCGTCTTCTCAAGGAAGACCTGATGGACGTCATCCTGATCGGCAATGAAGCCGAGGTCAAGGCCGCGGCCGAGAAGGGCAACTTCTGCATCTGCAAGGCCACCATCATCGACCCCGCTACATATGAAGGCATGGACGAGATGGTCGCGAAGATGGTCGAGCTCCGCAAGGGCAAGATGACCGACGAGGAGTGCCGCGCAGCTTTGTCCAAGGGCAATTATTTCGGCACGATGCTCGTAAAGCTCGGCAAGGCTGACGCTCTGCTCGGCGGCGCTACCTACTCCACCGCCGACACCGTCCGTCCCGCCCTCCAGCTCGTGAAGACCAAGAAGGGTGCGCACCTCGTATCCTCTTCCTTCATCCTCTTCCGCAAGGACAAGGACGGCAACGACGAAAAGTACTGCATGGGTGACTGCGCCATCAACATCGACTATCCCGACACGCTCGACAAGACCACCGGCGAGGTCGTCTTCTCCGGCGCGCAGAAGCTGGCGGAGGTTGCCGTCGAGTCCGCGAGAACCGCTGCGTTCTTCGGCATCGACCCCAAGGTAGCGCTCCTGTCCTTCTCCACCAAGGGCTCCGGCAAGGGCGGCACTGTCAAGCTCAGCCACGACGCGACCATCGAAGCGCAGAAGCTCACGCCCGAGCTCGCCATCGACGGCGAAATGCAGTTTGACGCGGCGGTCTCCCCGGTCGTCGGTCAGCTCAAGTTCCCCGGCTCCAAGGTCGCGGGCTACGCCAACACCTTCATCTTCCCGTGCATCGAGGCCGGCAACATCGGCTACAAGATCGCCCAGAGACTTGGCGGCTTTGAGGCCTACGGCCCCATCCTGCAGGGGTTGAACGCCCCCATCAACGACCTCTCCCGCGGCTGCAACGCCGATGAGGTCTATAAGATGGCAATTATCACGGCTGGTATGGCGTAATTTCCCTTTCCTGTACGAAAATGCTGTAGGGGCGGACGACTCTGTCCGCCCAGCAAAACGCGTGTCCAAAACGCGAAAACCTACGGCAAAATCGAAACTTCCCTTGGGCGGACAGAGTCGTCCGCCCCTACGAACTTGTTTCGAGGCCGCGCGGGCCGATGTGCTTAATCGACCTCTACGAACTCGGTTTGAAGCTGTGCGCGGTACAAAAACCAAATGGGTCACTCACGCGACCAACCAAAAACTTCGTGGGGATGCCGGACTCCGGTATCCCCACTGATTTGTCTTGGAGTATTTTTATGAAACTGACAGATTATCTGGGAGACAAGCCCTTCTGGAAGGTGACAGTGCGGCTGGCGGTGCCGGTCGCGCTGCAAAACGTTCTGACAAGCTCGTTCCAGCTTGTCGATACGCTCATGGTCTCGCGCCTCGGAGACGTGACGCTCTCTGCCGTTGGTATGGCGGCGCAGTGGGGCTGGATGGCGGGGCTCTTGAGCTTTGGCCTGTGCTCGGGCATGAGCGTTTTTATCTCGCAATACTGGGGGATTCAGAACCTCAAGGGCATTCGCCGCGTCATGGGACTTGGCCTTCTGACGGCGATTTTTATTTCGATGGCTTTTTTCGGTGTGGCATATTGCGCGCCGGAGTGGGTGCTGGGACTTTTCAACAGCGACCCTGCCGTCGTGGATGCGGGCTGCCGGTATTTGCGCATCGTGTGCTTTTCTTATCCGGCTGTTGCCTTGACGTATCTTTTGTCGAACGTTCTGCGCGGGACGGAGCGGGTGAAGCTGCCGCTGTATGTCTCCATCGTCACGACGATCGCAAACGCGTTTGCGGACTACGGTCTGATTTTCGGCGCCTTCGGGCTTCCAAGACTCGGTGTGGAGGGCGCGGCGCTCGCGACGTGTATTTCCTCATGGCTGGGTCCTGTCCTGATCCTCGTCTTCTCAGTATTCGAGAAGAACCTCCTGATGGGGCCGGTCAGGGAACTCTTTGCGTTTTGTCTTCGCGACGTGGGCGAGTTTTATACAAGGGCCCTTCCTGTCACGCTCAACGAAGGCCTCTGGGCGCTCGGCATGCTGACGCTCAACCGTATTTACGCGAACATCGGCTACGAGTATTACGCGGGCATGACGATTTTCAAGACCTTCTCCGAGCTCGCGTTCGCGTTCTATGTCGGCCTCGGCAACGCCTGCGTGATCATGGTCGGAAAGTCGATCGGCAGGGGCAAGATCCGGCGCGGTGTGGAGGATGCAAGACGGTTTTCTGTCCTTGTGCCGCTGATGGGCCTGATCGTCGGTCTCACGATGGTAGCGGCGAGAAAACCGCTCGTTGCGCTCTTTGCAACGGGGGATAACCTGTCCGCCACGACGATCGCGACGGCCTACGCGGTGACGATTTTCTGCTCGCTCGAGTATTTCTTCCGGAACATTTCCTATGTGCAGGTTGTGGGCGTGTTCCGTTCGGGCGGCGATACGCTCACGGGCATGTTCTTAGACCTCGGCAGCCTCTGGCTGGTGTCGATTCCGCTGACGCTTATAGCCGCTCGTGTGCTCCATCTGCCGTTCCTCGGCGTTGTGATGACGGCGTATCTGGGAGAGGACATTCCAAAGTCCATTTTCTGTCTGCGGCATTTCCTTTCCATGCGCTGGCTCAAACCCGTTACCGAAGAGGGAAGAGAGGGCCTTCGCCTTTACCGCGAGGAGCAGAAGTAAGAAAATGCTTGCGCTGCGGGACAAATTCCTGTATAATTCGTCTAAGAAGCATGGAAGAACTACCGGAAAAGAGAAAGGACGGTACTGCACATGGGATTTGGGTTTGGGTTTCAGCTTATGGATACAGTGTTTCCACTGCTGTTTCTGATCGTCTTTATTTTTATCCTCAGTATGATTATAGGCTCTTTTGTTTCAGGAGCAAAGCGGAAACACAAAAATGACCAGTCTCCGCGCGTGACAGCGGATGCAAAAGTTGTTTCCAAACGGATGCAGGTCGGCCAGAACCGTCAGAGCAGCGGAGACAATGATATGATGCGCAGCTACACTTACAGCAAGTATTTTGTGACCTTCGAGTTTGAAAGCGGCGACCGGCTGGAGCTGCCCGTCGACGGCTCGGATTACGGTCTGCTCGTCGAGGGTGATACCGGCAAGCTCAGCTTTCAGGGCACCAGATATCTCGGCTTCCAGCGCGGCAGTGCTGCGAAAGACGACGAATAACAAGATGAGAAGAGGCGGGAGACCGTCTCTTCTTTGCGGGCCGGGCATGGAAATTATTTTGCGAGAACTCTTGACACGGACACCCGGATATGCTACTATAAATAAGCTCCATTGAGAGCTTATATCGCGGGATAGAGCAGTTCGGTAGCTCGTCGGGCTCATAACCCTTAGAGTTAGCGTTCAGTTCTCAGGAGCAAAAAGTCAACATCGCGGGATAGAGCAGTTCGGTAGCTCGTCGGGCTCATAACCCGGAGGTCGGGGGTTCAAATCCCTCTCCCGCAACCATAAATCGCCGTATTTCGTGAGAAATGCGGCGATTTCTCTATCGAAATGTTCGAATTTCTCCGTTTCGCTCATTTGCAATTCGTGCCGCCCGAGGAGTCCTTTTGTGAAACGGGTGGATATTACATCCATATTTTCCGGTCCAAAAGGTCTGCGCCGGAAGGGCGCTGCCAATCAACCTTACGCGCTGTTTGCAATAAAGTATGCAACGGCGCGTTTTTTCGTTTTATGCCGTGCGGCTTTTGCGGCGCGGAAAGCTGGGCAGCTGAATATCCGCGAACTTGGCGCGGGGCGCGGCGCCATTCAATTTTGGAGCCGCATCCATCTGCTCCATGTGCAGATAATTGCTCATCGTGCCAATGGCTTCGCGCTCGATGTCTTCGTTCTTATGAAGATATTTGCGCGTCGTCTCAATCGACGCGTGCCCCAGAATCCCCTGCACGATGTTGAGCGGCACTTTGTCCTCCACCAGCCGCGTTGCCAATGTGTGCCGCAGCGCGTGGGGATTGACCTTGCGAATCTCGCAGCGTTTGGAAACCGCCGCTAAGCGGATCTCAAAGCTCTTGGGATCAAGGTGCGTCCCAGCTTTGGACGGGAACAGCAGCCCGTCCGGGTTCGGCCAAGTGGAATTTGCCAGCGTGAACAGATGCCGGATCAGAAGCTCGCACAGGCCGTCAGAGATGCTGATCTCGCGATGCGAGGTGCTTGTCTTCGGTGTATTCTGGACGATGAGGTGCGTTTTCTTCTTTGGGTCATAATTCAGAATCTGAATATTCGGATTGTCCGGAGAAATGGCCGCCGTCGGAACGCGCAGCAGGTTTTTGCTGACCGAGAGCGTTTGCTTCTCCAAATCCAGGTCGGAGATTCTGAGCGCCAGCACCTCGCCGACGCGAAAGCCGACGAACAGCGTCGTCAGAATTGCCACGCGCTGCGTCTCCCGCATGACCTCTTCGATGAAGATCTGCATTTCCGACGGGCTCAGAACGCGCATTTCCGGCGTCGGAACGGCCGGCCTTGTCGTGCCGAGTACCGGATTTCCGGGGAGCTTGTACTTTTTCACGGCGTACTCGAAAAAGTCCTTCAGCAGCATATGTTGATTATGGATGGTTTTCGGGGACAGACCGCCTTTCTTCTGATCTGCCCGAGCGCCGGTTTTCTGCTTTTGCTGATAATAGTCCTGCACAACGTCCTGCGTGATCTGGTAGAGCGGCATATTGCCAAAGGCTTCGGCGAAGTGGATGCGGTAGGTATCTAGATAGCTTGCGTAGGTAGACGGCTTTCTGGCAGGCGGCGCTTTGTAAAGGTCGAGCCATTGCGGGAACGCTTCGGAAAAGAGAATTTCCGATTCGATGGGGTGCCCGAGCTTTGCCCGGAGTTCTTCCAGGCGGGCTGCTTCCTGCACCTGCGCTTCTTCCTCGGCTTTGAGGCGTGCCTGCTCTTCCTCCCACTGCGCCCGGCGCTCCTTGCAGATCGTCTTGGTGCGGCCCTTGAAGGATTTGCGGTACGGGCTGCCGTCGGCCTTCCGTCCGTAGGTGATCTGGTAGACCCAGGATTTATCTTTTTGCTGATAAAAACTGCCTTCTCCGTTGGAACGACGTGTCATGCTATCAACCTCCAATTTCTTTGATAAAATTTGGAGATTTGCTTTCAGTTTATGATCGTATGGGAAGATTTCATCCACTCGTAAAACGTGGCTTTGGGAACGCGGAACGAGTTGCCGATCCGGATGACTGGGAATGACTTGCTGTGGATCAGGTTGTAGGCGGCGTTGATGCTGATGTTCAGAATCTGCTTGATGTCGCGTGCTGTCAGGGTTTCGTTTTCGCGTTTTTCCATCGTGGGTTCCTCCTCATACGAAGTATACTATGAAATTTTCAAGGTGCAGAAGCTGACTCGTATAGCTATTGTACGACAGCTCTGCGGGCAATGCAATGCCGCCGCGACGCTTGCGACGGCTTTATTTTGAAAGATGTTTCTCTTTCTACCGCCGAAGAATCCCGTCGGCGAAGGCATACAGGTTTGCAAGCTCATCCAAAGCCTGCTGGCGTGTTCGCTGAACGGTTCTGGGGGTCAGGTCCATACTCGCAGCAATCTCGCTCCAGGATTGCTGCTCAAAATAGTGCTTTCGGATGACGTCCTGCTGCCGCTTGTCCAGAAGCCCGATGTAATGTAAAAGCCGTTCTCTCTCATGGCACAGCTCGGTATACCGGCTTATCAGCTCGCCGACGGTTTCCTCGTTCAGCTTTGCGGCAATGTGCTGGTAGGAAAGAGCGATGCCGGGCACGTCTTTCGGATACAGATCGGTTTGGCTATTCTCTGCATCGCGGGTTTGGAACGTCATGGCTTCGATCAGTTCGGTCGGCGAGACTTGCTTGGCGTACTGGAGCTCGTACCGCAGAAGCTCAATTTGCTGTTCTTTTTTTCGGTAGCTTTCCAGTCGTTCCAACACTTCGTTCAAATATTTGTTATCCATATTTATCCCTCCAAAACCAAAGAGACCGACCGTGCAAAATATGGGTATATATAAAAACAGATGCTGCATTTGGCGTTGCAGCATCTGTTTTCGTTTTTTCCTATTTTAAGAATACCATAGTGATTTGCGACAAATCAAGTGCGTTGGAGTGGAATAGTTGTGAAAAAAGTGCGACAAAAAAGCGACATGAAAGTCGTGTTTATCCACGCTGCGGTAAGCATGGATGGCTGGAAGATCAATAATACTTTATGCTGGAAGTGGAGGTTACATTCTCCAGGAAATTACCGCTGCTGTTGTAAACATCCGCACTCAGCTCTGCTTTGTAGTAATAGCCGGACATAACGTAATAACTCTTTTCAAGCACCAGCGAGGACGAACCGCTGGTATCCCAGGAGGTCACATAATCCCAATTGCGTTTATTCGTGCTTTTATACAGGGTGACAGTCATTTCGGCGTTGACACCGCGCCGTAAAGTGATATCGCTGGTGCACGTTGCAAGCCCTCTGCTTGAGATATTCAGGGAAATAGAGCAGCTGCTTACATAATCATAACGATACGGAGCAATGTCCGAAGAGGCGGCCTGCACCGGAACGACCGATGCGATCAGGATGACTGCCAACAGCAGAGACAAGAATCTGGAGCGAGTTTTCTTCATGTTTGGTTCTCCTTTGGTTTAATATGAATTGGAAGAAAGCATTTTTTCAACTATTCCATATACCACATCCAGCGCGGTATTGCTGCTGGATAGCACATACATTTTCTGGTTTTCTACGTCCGTCCAGACGGCCTGATAGGTGTCTGCTTTCTGCACGTACATGACGCTTTGATCATCGATCGTGTTATACCAGACCTCAGCGTCCTCTGTATCAATTGTGATGGCTCCACCGAAATTCTCCAGTGCGTAAATAACGATACTTAATTCAGAATCCGAATCATTTGCGTACAAGTACTTTTCAAACAGCGAAGTGCTGCTTTTGGAGATAAGATTGTAATCAGGGGGAATACAGTCTTCAATGCTAGGCATCATGCTTTCCTGCTGAGTAGAGGAGCTATTATCAATGCGGAATTCCGTACCAAACTCGAAGTTGGTGATCAAAAAGTTCAGCGTTTTTACCCGCACGGTTTCTGAAGCGGCAAAAGCGGTGCCGAACAAAAAGAGCGGAACCAGAATCCACAAGGCAACCCGATTGAGCGCCCATGTCACTTTTTTCGCGGCGGCTTTCCACTGAGATTTGCGGTAGGCCTTTTCAATGGTGCGCAGACACCGCTTGCTCAACGTCTCGGGGACGGCAGCATCTGGGTCTGCAAGGAGTTCTTCATTTTGCTGGAGCAGCTTCTTTCCGTTTTCTTCTGCAACCTTATCCATAAGCAGGGCAAAAACGGCGTCCTCATACTGCTCATACAGCTTTTCCTGCTCATGCATTGTCATCACCTCCATCTTGAAGTTTTTTTATGAATGTCCGTCTGGCTCTGGTGAGCCTCATTCGGATGCTGGAAGCCTTGCACCCAAGTGTTTGCGCGAGCTCCGCGTCGCTAAGGTCCATCAGATACTTTCCCATCAGCAGCTGCTGCTCGTCTTCCTTCATTTCCTGAAATACGGCAAGCAGATCCTTTTGCAGTTCCTTTTCCAGGGTGATCGCTTCGGCGCTTGGCATAAACTGTGTTGGAAAGGTTTCGGTTAGATCCTCCAGCGAGATACATCGGTCGAGTTCCTTCTGTTCCCGTTTCAGAGCGTTGATTGCGGTGTTGCGAACCGCGGCTGCTATGTAGTTTATCTGGGCATACGGGGGAAGGCGGCGCAGTGTTGCTTCTTTTCGAAGCAGGGAAACAACTGCGGTCTGTACGATATCCTCCCGCCTCTGCGCGTTTGCGGTATACTTTCCTGCAATGTAATACATCAAGCGCTCGTGCCTACGGTATAAGTCTTCCATGAAACACGAGTTCTTAGTTGTTAGATCCATGATCTGTTCTCCTGAACGTTCATATACTAAGACACGGAAAGGTCTGATTTGCAACAAATATTTTTTGTGAGCGTTTCATGCTGTTAAGCTGCTCTGCTATGACTATTAGTTTTACTATAATATTTTCGGAAAATCAATGAAAAACTATCGCATAACTCAAATATCGCACATTTTGATTTTAGAATAAGTATAATGTCAGAAAATGCGAAAGAAGGTGTGTGCTTGACGAATTTTGGTGAAATACTGATGCAGCTTCGTCAAGAGAAGCATCTTTCGCAAGCCGAGCTGGGAAATGTGATCTTTGTTTCCGGTGGAACAATTTCAAACTACGAAAAAGGCGTTCATTATCCGGACGTTGAAAAGCTGGTAGCGCTGGCGGAGTATTTTGGCGTCTCTATCGACTACTTGCTTGGACATTCCAGATCAAGGCTTTCGCCGGACGTATTTGATCAGACGCTTCACGAGGAAACGACCGTCGGTGATGTTGTGCAGGCGCTTCAACACTTCTCACCGACCAGAAAACGCGCGATCTGCGTCATGATAGCGGATATGGAAACCGCTTCGATGGTCCATATCCAGAGAAAGAAGGAACGCAATTGATCCCGTATTGTATTCTTGTCATCGAAGACGATGACGACCGCGAATTTATGACGCTGCTGTATATCCGTTATCAGAGGCTGCTATACAAGGAAATCTATGAAATTCTGAAAAATTCGTGGAATACTGAGGACATTCTCCAGGCCACACTGGTTAAGCTGATCGACAAGATCCCGGAGCTTCGCCAGAAGGAACGGCCGCAGTTGGTCGGCTATATCTGCGCAGCGGCACGAAACACAGCGCTTAATTTTCTTCGGGCGCAGGATAAAATCGCACCGTTCTCTTTTGAGGAGTATATGATGCAATCCGAACCGAACGAGGAACGCCGGCAGATGGAAGAGTATATGATCTCAAAAGATGAGATCGATGAGCTGGTGCGGCGATGGCCGAAGTTGGATGATCGAAGCAAAATGCTTCTGGAAGGGAAATACATACTCGGCAAAAGTGATGAGGTTTTGGCTGAGGAATTATCCATAAAGCCTGCCAGCGTTCGAATGGCGCTGACCAGAGCAAGACAATGTGCATATCAGCTCCTTGCTGAAGAACAAACCCCGAGTCGTTCGTAATGAATGACTCGGGGTTTGTTGCATTTTCTTTGTTTTCGTGTCCATTATTAGCGTACGGTGCTGTTGGATGAATAATAACTGAGAAGAAGTGCGTTTACATTTTAGCGTGGGCTTGCCCCTTTACTCTCAAAAGAGTAAAGGGTGGCGTCCATGCTGAAAGATACGATTGCGGCAGCGCAGCGAAATGACGAGGAATCACTTTTAGCGTTAATTGAAAAATTCAAACCGCTTTTGAAGAAATACGCCTATAAACTGCATTATGAAGATTCTTTCTTTGACTTGCAGCTGGATTTTATTCAAATCGTTACAACACTAAACTTAGAAGCACAAACAAAAGAGAGCGAAGGCGCACTCGTGAATTATATCTGCAATTCAGTACAGCACGCATACTGCAAACGATTGAAGTACATACTGGATCGGTCTGTATCCACTACGGAAATTGATTCTCTTACAAATGCACAGGTCGCTGAAGCGCTATCGGCATCGTCCTGTTGCGAGACGTCTGATTTGTTGTTTGACGCGGAAAAAGTCCTGACGGAAAAAGAACGTAAAATTATTGCACTTGTTTATGAGTATCAGCTTTCTTCTGCTGAGATTGCAAGAAAGATGCACACGACGAGGCAAAATGTGAATCAATGCAAGAAACGTGCGGAACAGAAGCTTCGTGCGTACTATGAAAAATGAGATAAACAATTACAGCTACAGGCGAAGAACCTGTAGCTGTAATTGTTTATGCGGATTTTTTGCTTTTCAGCCCGTCCAGGTATTCCTTGAATTTTCTCGGCAGTGGCAATCCGAAACGGTTCACATTTTCGAAAATGCTGATGATTTCATTAGCGCAATAGAACAGGATCGTGATGGAAGAAAATTTCTCCCCGCTGTCCAAAATCCATGTGTCAACGATATAGCTGAGCGCTACAAGGCATACGATCAGCACTTTTGCCGCAATGCCTTTCGCGCCAATTTTGCTGGAGATTTTCTTCTCTTTTACTGCAAGACAGACACCGGTGATGTAGTCAATTATGATTAGGATAAACAATGCGTAGACGGTGTCCGGCAGTGCGCCGATTGTATGGAGAATAGGAATGCTGATTTCGGTTGTCATTTTTTCACCTTCCGGTTATTTGATTTTTCTGTTGCATTTTGATACTACAATTGTCTTTATATAATACAGCCGTATGCACAGAGTGGAGAGGAGATAGAGATGAGACGGTTTCTCATAATTGCAGCTTGCTGCTGCGCGATTTTATGTGCTTGCTCAACACAGAAAATTGATAACAAAGAGCCATCAGAAGCAAGCCAGATACAAGACAATTCACAAGCAGCACCTGAGCCAGCCCACGAGGACAACAAGTTGCAAGAGGACGACAGGAACTCCGAGGCGACGCCTTTTGTAGGCGGAATTACGATGTTTGTTGGGGATGAGATCGCGCTGGTAAATAGTGTTGAAAGACGTATGCCGGCCGCACCATTTGTGGATCATGGTATTTTCTTCTTTCCGCTCTGCTTTGTGACAGAGATATACGGGTGGCAGTATAGCTGTACTGGAGATATTGTCACCGTGAAAACACCGGAGCACGTATTCCAATATGTTCTTAACGCACAAACCTTCTTCGTCGACGATATTGAATACACGCAAGCCGGCATTGCAATGTTGTTCGATTCAAGTGCGTCAGATGAAGAACGAAAAGCAGCTGCTCCATATTTTTATCCAAGGGAAAAGGAAGGCGTTGTATTCTTTCCATCTGGGTACGGCTCATCCGAACAGCATTCACCGAGCCTTTTTATAATCTCGCAATATGTGCAGTGGAATATGATTATATTCGAGGGCTTTGCAGAGGAGCTGGGGTTTGATGGTATCTATCTGCAACATAATTGGGATGACTTGTCGAAAGAAGAGACAGAAGGTATGATAAGCTGCGGCATAATAGGCGATGCATTGACAATGGGCTATGAGGTCGAAGAATATGAGGGAAGAGGCCTGCACGCTCTGGTTTTGCGAGAGAAAGCAGATGCAAAAGAAACGGAATACGGACTGGACGGCAATATTATCAGTGTTTATGCAACAAGTTCCGAAACGCCGACACCAAGAGGTGTGCGCTGTGGAGACACTGAACTCGATCTCCTCCATGTGTACGGTTTTGCGTATGCGTTCCCATATTTGACATTTGGATATGACGCCAATAATGGCATTGTTACAAAAGTCGGTTTCCATACCTATGAGGGGCTTAACATTCCAGAGGCTTGTTTTGAAAATGAAAACTGGTAGCTTATGAAACACGCCCAAGTTGAATTGGAATATCTCCCACATTCGCGGGAGATATTCCAATAAAGTAGATGCTTAAACAAGATAAGCTGCAACGCCGGCAAAAATAGTGCGCCCAACTCCGCTCGTCACCTTGCCAGATGCACCATAACCGTTCTTGATTCGCATCTGTACAGAGCCATTTCCATCCAAATTGACCGCATAGTCGCATCCAAGGCATTCCATCAAACGCGCAGCTGTCCGCAGCGTGATTGCTGCATCAGTGCAGACCATGATATAAATGCCATTGGAACCGGATTTATGTCCCAGACAGGTACGTCGGGATACTTTAGTTGAACCGGATGCAGATACACTGGTATCCCAACGGGTGGATGCTTGATAGCCATCGCCGTCAAGGGAGTAAATCAGAAGACTATCGGTTTCTGCGTCGTAAACCTCCTCGTCAAGCACGCACTTTCCATCGAAAACCAAGGCATGCGCACCGGCAATAATGCAATCACAGGCATCCATAGCAATCTGAAGCTTCTCCTTGCTGGAAAACCAACGGATGATAGCATCGCCATTGCTTTTCACGCAAAAGGATGGACTGAATTTTGGGTTTTTATAAGCACTTTTATTGTCAGAGCCCAAATCAGGAGCTGCCTGATAGACCCATTTGCCAGCGTAAAAATTACCTCCAGCACCTTCATAGTTGAAGCCAACAGGGCAGGAATTGGAAACAAAGACATTACCGTTGATTTTTGCAATTACATCAGAAGGCTGTGCAATATTGCTGTTCGGATTCATACTGGAAAGCTCTACTTCATTTTCCGTACTAACTAAAGGAATGATTCTCTGATTTCTTCGGTTCAAAGTTGTAAAGACATGGATTCCTTCATAGACGGAACTATCCTTATCGGTGAAGTTGCCCTTTTTATACTGACCGTTTGTCAGCGTTGCTCGAAAAGTTGCGGCACTCATAATTATTTGCTCCTTTGTAGTGTTTTTTGCTTGCAAGCTATTTAATAAAGAGGCTCTGTTGCTGAGAATGTAAATGTAATTTCTAAAGAAAGGCCACAATATGAAAAAATATGGTATGAAGAAAAGAGCAATATTGCTTTTTCTGGCGCTGTTTCTGCTTGCTTTGGCGGCTGGATGCACGCAGGAAACACATCACAGCGAAATCTCCCTGCCGGAGCAGGAAAAAGCGCCGGTCACGGAGGAAACAACGGTCGAACCGGAAGCGCCAACCTATCTCAATCTGACCGTGCAGGCACTCTATGAGGGGCTTCTGGACGCGGACTGTCCGGAGGCGCAGGCAGAGCAGATTGCCGCGTGGCTGGACGAGCATCCGGGCTATACGAGCAAGGTGGAAGGCGCGTCCTGCGAGTATGCCATAGCGGAAAACGGGATCGAGCGCGTGCGCTTTTTGATTGCAAACAACGACCGCTTTTCCCGCTATTCTGACGATGCATGCAAGACGGTCGTCTACCAGCTCTGGCTCGTGGACGGTGCGGTTCGAGAGGGCGCAAGCGGCGTTCTGACACCGCTGGAGCCGGATTATCGCCTGTATGAAGACCATATGCTTGCGGGCTTTTACATAGGGCAGCCGACGTGGGAGATCGATCTTACCACGCTCGACGGGTTTTACGCGGTCAAGCCCGCGCTGCTGACGGGCTTTGCAAGCGAATGCGACTGGTGCGACGAGCACTATACAAACGGCGCTGTCACGCTCTGCTTCATTACGACCGGAATGGAGTATCTGGTGCACATCCATGTGCAATCCGGCGACGCAGATTATTTGGGCGTCCGCGTCGGAGACAGCGTGGACGATCTGATCGAAACAATGGAAAAGCAAAAGGACAAAGCGTATTGGGTCATTTACCGCGAGAGCCACCAAATCGCCGGCTATGGCTTGGGCATCGACTACGCAGAGCAGGACGGCCGCATCACGGAGCTGGAACTGTTCGCATTTGTGTAAAATACCTCGCTTCTGTTGCGCCTGATGTTATTTGAGTGAGTGTATAAAAGTCTAAAGGAAAAGCCGGCAGAACAAGCAGTAACGCTTGCCCTGCCGGTAACTGTTCTATCCGCTGACGCAGCTACACAAGTTTGTTACGGAAGCTTATATGCGACAACTGCAGTGCCATAGTAAGTGTTATCCGAACCGGTAGTTGTGACTTTTCCGGCAGATACTCCGGATACATTATTCAAGTAGCCGTTTGCAACACGCATTTGAGACGGTGTAGAACCATCAAGATTGATCGCATAATCACAGCCCAAATCGCACATCAGCTTCGCTCCATTCAGAATAGAAATGCTTTCACATACAACCATGAGGAAGGAGCCGTCGCTTTTATGACCAAGAAAAGTTCGTGCGTTATTATTAGAAAGGGTACCGGCGAAATGACTCGAGTCATAGTGACAGGTGGGGTCCTCCGGATCGTCTTCGTTATAGATAATGTGATTATCAGAAGACTGGACAGAACCTTCAAACACGTTTTGACTATCAAAAACCAATGCTGCGCTGCCGGCGATAATGGATTCGCAGTACGGAAGAGCAAGGCTTAATTTGTAATTCGTTTCAAACCATCGAATCACAACACTGCCATCATTTTTAATGCAGAAACAGGGATAGCCTCGGAAACCGCAATTGACAGTGTTGGTATTGCACGATTCACCATCCTGATATAGCTCGTTATTAACATAGTAAATACCATAGAAAGAGGTGCCAGATGCTTTCCTGCTTGCCATTACGTTGCCGTTTGTCTTGGCCATCACATTTGCAGTGCTACCAATTACTGCTGTGGGAGGGTTCATTTCGCTGAGATGCTTCTTCGAGTCCGTTAAGCATACAGCGGGGGCGATACTTTCTGAGTTCGGATTGGTCTTGAAAACGTGGATAGGTTCAAAGGTTGTTCTTCCAATGGTGTAGTAAATCTTGTTGTAGTGGTTGATAGGATTTTTGCTGAGTGTTCCGTAAGACATATTTGTACCTCCTTAAGTTGATCTGCAGATCTATTATCAAAAGAGGCAAGCAGATATAAAATGTAAACAGGCACATTAAGTTATTCCTAAAAATATTCGATTGAACTGGAAACGATAGATAACAAACAACCCCGGCTCGGTATTCCGAGTCGGGGCTGCCGTATGTCCATCAGAAATCCATATCAAGCCGCTTTCCGAAATCGCAGGCCGTTTGCCCTCACGGACAGCTCCTGCGACAAAAGACGCAGCGTTTCAAATTCATCGTCGAGGCCGTCAAGCTCCCGGCGAAGAATTTCTTCATAGTGCTGCTTTTTCTGCTCCAGCATAGCAATTTTGTTCACCCACCGCTCCATAACAGCGGGGCTGCGGCTGCCGCTCTGGATGAGATAATCGGCCTTCTCCTGATACAGTGCAATTTCCTTCTTGACGGCGGAATAAAATTCCTCTGTCATTTTGTCGCGCTGCTTGGCATCGTCAATGATGTAAAAGCTGTTGACGCTCAAAGCGTTGTCATTCTGGTTTATCGCGCTGAGCTGCTCAATGAACGTTTCAAACGTATCCACTTTGTCCATGTGCTGTCGAGGGATGAAATAGAGGTGCCCGGTCGAGCTGACCTTGGTGGCCTCCAACATCCGCAGATAGCTCAGGCAGATCGTCTCGATCTGTCTGCGGTTCGCGCAGACCTGATAAAGCTCAAACAGCTCCTCCGCACGGCGGCAATAGTTCAGGGGATCAATATCGGCATCGAAGCCGATGTTGTCATACCCAAACCGATTATCGCGTCGGTCGTAAAAGATGTTTGCCAGCTTTTCATACTGATTCGTCCGCTGATTGAGCGTTTCCTTGACCAGCTCGCGAGAATAGACGTCCTCGGTGTGCGCGTTGTCGCGGCAGTAGACCGCGTAGATATGATGCGCACCGGGGCTTTTTACCGTGATCCGATCTTTAATATCGCCCGTCGCGGAGCGAAACGCATCCGATACGGAAATTCGCTTGCTGCCGGAATACGGGATGTTCAGATCCTCACAGAGCTGCACCAGCGCCTCCTTCTCCACCAGAATATTGGCAAGCGAGAAATAGAGGAATTTGCCCAGCACGGAGGCCTTATCGCCGTTGGCTGCGCCAAGGATGTCCTGAAAATTCGTAATATTTGTCATGTGCATTTCCTTTCTAAGCCGTCTTTCGTTTCGTCCAGTCCAGCAGATAATCGTCCACGCCCTTGAAGCGCGGGTTCCAGGTACATTGATAGTATCGGATACCCGGGATCGACTGCACCTCGCGGCGCAGGGTGGTGATCGCCTGCCGGACCTGCGGATTTGTAAACTGATCCATGTCCATGGCCTCCATGACCTCCGTGACGCCGAGCGACTGGAGCGTTTCCCGCAGTCCCTTGTGGGCATTCACGCCGCCGAGACACACAAAGAGCGCATCGTTTGCAAAATAGCTTGCAATGTCGCCCTTGAGCGGCCCCTCGGTGAGATAGGCGCGCCTCTGCGTGGTGTCGCCGGTGACGTGAATCCACGAATAGCTGCGGGTGCCGTTTTCCATGCGGCTCGGCCGGCTGGACAGCCAGCGGTATTTTCGCGCCGCGTCGTCATCCAGCCGGATCTTCATGCCCTGAATCAAGCCATCCTTGTTCCGCACCGGAATGAGAAATCCATTCGCGCCTGCCAGCGTCCATGCCCCGTCCTTTGTGTAAAAACCGGGTAATCCGTGCAATTCATGATCGCACGCAAGAAGCGACGCCAACAAGCGCCGTTCGGATTCCGTTTCCGGCATGGACTTATAGCCGTTGCGGGCAATGATCTCATCCGGGAGTCCTCGTTCATGGAGATTTTCTCTGTGCCGGTCGGAGAGTGTCAGGAGGGACAGCATCTCCGAATACGCCGCATGACGCTGTTCCAGCGCATACGGTTCCCGGCTCGTTGTGTTTGGGGAGCTGGGCTGTAAGGGCAGCTTATACACGTTGCTCTTTGCAGCCAGCTCCAGATAGGCTTCTTTGTTTGTCAGACCATTCAGCCGCGCATACAGCGTCACGCTGTTGCCGCTTGCGCCGCAGAGGTTGCAGCGGTACTGATCGGTCCGTGTGTTCAGACTCAGATGATATTTGCCGCTTCCGTGGTCGCCGCAGAAGGGGCAGCTTGCCTCAACTTCCTCGCTGTGAAGCGTTCGGTCGTTGAGGACAAGCCCGCACCGTCT
>ENA-USUG01001308-USUG01001308.1-human-gut-metagenome-genome-assembly--contig:-NODE-1308-length-42437-cov-7.501534_pt1 | contig 42437 bp, 38 predicted proteins | sample MGYA00250059_ERZ773394 | MGnify/ENA primary metagenome ERZ773394 (study PRJEB29103, sample SAMN06111957) | human gut metagenome | biome: human gut; feature: ankylosing spondylitis patient; material... | reverse complement strand
GAGACCGGCCCCGCTACCACCATCATCAGCGGCATCGCCGTGGGCATGATGTCCACTGCCGTGCCCATCCTGCTGATCTGCGTTGGTATTTTCGTTTCCTATCAGGTTGCCGGTCTGTACGGCATCGCTCTGGCCGCTGTCGGCATGCTGTCCACCACCGGCATCACCGTGGCTGTGGACGCTTACGGCCCTATCGCCGACAACGCTGGCGGTATCGCCGAGATGAGTGGCCTGGATCACAGCGTCCGTGAGATCACCGATAAGCTGGACGCCGTGGGCAACACCACCGCTGCTATGGGCAAGGGCTTCGCCATCGGCTCCGCCGCTCTGACTGCTCTGGCTCTGTTCGTCAGCTATGCGCAGGCTGTTGGCATTGGTGATGCCGGCATCAACATTCTGGATTCCCGCGTGACCATCGGTCTGCTGATCGGCGGTATGCTGCCCTTCGTGTTCTCCGCTCTGACCATGGACTCCGTGTCCAAGGCGGCTTACAGCATGATCGAGGAAGTGCGCCGTCAGTTCCGCACCATCCCCGGCATCATGGAAGGCACCGGCAAGCCCGACTACAAGTCCTGCGTGGCCATCTCCACCACCGCTGCTCTGAAGGAGATGCTGGTTCCCGGCGTCATGGCTGTTCTGGCTCCTCTGGCAGTTGGCCTCCTGCTGGGCACCGGCGCTCTGGGCGGCATGCTGGCCGGCGCTCTGGTCACCGGCGTCTTGATGGCCATCTTCATGTCCAACTCCGGCGGCGCTTGGGATAACGCCAAGAAGTATATCGAGGACGGCAACCACGGCGGCAAGGGCAGCGAAGCTCATAAGGCCGCTGTTGTGGGCGACACCGTGGGCGATCCCTTCAAGGATACCTCCGGCCCCTCCATCAACATCCTCATCAAGCTGATGACCGTTGTTTCTCTGGTGTTCGCATCCATCTTCTCTGCCAGCGGCCTGCTGTAAGAGAACTGTCAGAATTCAGCAAGCTTTTCAGACCGGGCTTCCGCTCATGCGGAGGCCCGGTTTTTATTGCCTGCCGGATCGCGGTGGAAAAGCAAGGGCATTCCGTATTCTTTTTTAAGGTATGGTAACGACCCTTGACAGAGTAATCGTTTGCCGATATAATATGAACGAAAAACCGTCAAAATGCCGGGCCAGCTCTGGAAAAACCGGCAAAATTCGGAACGAATAGAAAAGGAGAGCGGACTATGATCTATTCCAGCGAAGTACAGCGTATGTGCCCGGTGGCCAAGGGCGCGTATCACGGACCGGCCCCCATCCCTGAAGAAGGAAAGTGGGTTCAGGCCAAGGAAATCAAGGATATCAGCGGTCTGACCCACGGCATCGGCTGGTGTGCTCCTCAGCAGGGCGCCTGCAAACTGACCCTGAACGTGAAGGAGGGCGTCATTGAGGAGGCGCTGGTGGAGACCATCGGCTGCTCCGGTATGACCCACTCCGCCGCTATGGCATCTGAGATCCTCATCGGCAAGACCCTTCTGGAGGCACTGAACACCGATCTGGTGTGCGACGCCATCAACACCGCTATGCGGGAGCTGTTCCTGCAGATTGTTTACGGCCGCAGCCAGACGGCTTTCTCTGAGGGCGGCCTGCCTGTGGGCGCTTCTCTGGAGGATCTGGGCAAGGGCCTGCGCTCTCAGGTGGGCACCATGTTCGCCACCAAGGAGAAGGGCCCCCGCTATCTGGAAATGGCAGAGGGCTACTGCACCCGCGTGGCTCTGAACAAGGACAGCGAGATCATCGGCTATGAGTTTGTGAATCTGGGCAAGATGATGGAAGCCGTCAAGAAGGGCGTGGACGCCAACGAGGCACTGGAGAGCGCCAAGTCTCACTACGGTCAGTGGGACAGCGCCGCCAAGTACATCGATCCCCGTCAGGAATAAGAGAAGGAGGAATTGGAAATGGCTCTGTTTGAAAGCTACGAGAGAAGAATCGAGAAAATCAATTCCGTCCTGTCTCAGTACGGAATCTCCAGCGTGGAGGAGTGCCGGGAGATCTGCAAGGCTGCCGGCTTTGATCCCTATGAGATCGTGAAGGGCATCCAGCCCATCTGCTTTGAAAACGCCTGCTGGGCCTACTGCGTCGGCGCGGCCATCGCGCTGAAGAAGAATGTCCAGACTGCTGCCGAGGCTGCCGAGGCCATCGGCATCGGCCTCCAGTCCTTCTGCATCCCCGGCTCTGTGGCTGAGGACCGCAAGGTGGGCTTGGGCCACGGCAATCTGGGCGCTATGCTGCTGCGGGATGAGACCAAGTGCTTCGCCTTCCTGGCGGGCCACGAGTCCTTCGCCGCCGCCGAGGGCGCCATCGGCATCGTCCGCAACGCCAACAAAGCCCGGAAAGAGCCTCTGCGGGTGATCCTGAACGGCTTGGGCAAGGACGCCGCCCAGATCATCAGCCGTATCAACGGCTTCACCTATGTCCAGACCCAGTTTGACTACTACACCGGCGAGCTGAAGACCGTCCGGGAGGTGGCCTATTCTGATGGTGAGCGGGCCGCTGTCCGCTGCTACGGCTGCGATGACGTCCGCGAGGGCGTGGCTGTCATGCACCACGAGGGCGTGGATGTGTCCATCACCGGCAACTCCACCAACCCCACCCGATTCCAGCACCCCGTGGCCGGTACTTATAAGAAGGAGTGCATCGAGCAGGGCAAGAAGTACTTCTCCGTGGCCTCCGGCGGCGGCACCGGCCGTACTCTGCACCCCGACAACATGGCTGCTGGCCCCGCTTCCTACGGCATGACCGACACCATGGGCCGTATGCACTCCGACGCCCAGTTCGCCGGTTCCTCCTCCGTCCCCGCTCACGTGGAGATGATGGGCTTCCTGGGCATGGGCAACAACCCCATGGTCGGCGCGACTGTGGCTGTGGCCGTTGCTGTGGCTGAGAGCAAAAAGTAAACGAAAAGTCCTGAAATCACAAAAAATTGGAACTTTTCTGATAAAAATTAAAACACCCGTTTCTTCGTGAAACGGGTGTTTTTCTATCATTAAGTTCAGGAGAGCAGCATCCGGTCATTGCTCAGGGTCTTGCCGGTACCGGCCTTGAACCGGTGGATCAGATCCTCTACGGTCATGCCCGCCCGGTCAGCGCCGGAAACGTCCAGCACGATCCGGCCGTCAGCCATCATCAATGTCCGGGTTCCCAGTTCCAAAGCCTGCTGCATGTTGTGCGTTACCATCAGACAGGTGATGTTCCCCTCCGCCACGATCCGCTTCGTCAGCTCCAGTACCTTTTCCGCTGTGCCGGGGTCCAGGGCGGCGGTATGCTCGTCCAGAAGCAGGAGCCAGGGGGGATTCATGGTCGCCATCAGCAGCGTTAGTGCCTGCCGTTGGCCGCCGGAGAGCAACCCTACCGGCTGATTCAGCCGATCCTCAAGTCCCATGTCCAGAAGGGCCAGCCGGTCGCGGAAACGGGCCCGGTCCTTCTGGGTCAAGCGGGAAAACCAACTGCCGTTTCCTGCTGCCAGTGCCAGATTTTCCTCGATGGTCATATTGGGGGCAGTCCCCTTCAGAGGGTCCTGAAATAAACGGCCGATCCGCTTCGCACGTTTGTATTCAGGCAGAAAGGTCATATCGTGACCGCCTACGGTGATGGCGCCATCGTCCACATAAAAGCTGCCGGCGATGGCGTTGAACAGGGTGGACTTGCCTGCGCCGTTGGAACCGATCACCGTGACAAATTCTCCCTTGTTCAAATGGAGAGACAGGTCCGTGATGGCCTTTTTCTCATTGACGGTGCCGGGATTGAAGGTCTTGGAGATGCGTTGAATGTCCAGCATGTCAGTTCCCTCCCTTTCCGGCGGCCAGTTTCCGCTGCTGGAAGGCCGCCCACTTTCGGATGCTGGGAGCTGCAATGGCCAGAGCCACGATGACGGCCGTCAGCAGCTTCAGACACTCCACCGGTACAACCTTGGTGTAAAAGACAACGGCGTAGATAAACCGGTAGATCACGGAGCCGATCATCACCGCCAGCACGCCCTTGGTAACGGTCCGGCGGCCCAGAACCGTTTCACCGATGATGAGGCAGGCCAGACCGATGACCACGATGCCGGTGCCGGAGTTGATGTCCACCGTCTTTTGATACTGGCCCACCATGGCCCCGGAAAGGGCTGTCAGGGCGTTGGATACGCACAGTCCTACCGTGACGGTGAACGCCGGGTTCAGGGACGAGGCCCGCACCATGTCGGAATTGTCACCTGTGGCCCGAATGGAAAGGCCCATGCGTGTTTTCAGAAATGCCAGCAGCAGTACGCCTGCCAGAATGGTGACCGAAGCCGCCAGCAGCAACTCGTACCAATCGCCGCCGATGCCGCTGTCCCGCAGAAGGGTAAAGACTGTGCTGTCTCCCAGCAGGCTTTGGTTGGCCTTCCAGCCCATCGCCATCAGATTGACGGTGTACAGCCCCGTGTTGGTGACGATGCCCGCCAGAATGGAGGGAATCCCCAAGCGAGTCTGCAAAAAAGCTGTGACGAACCCGGCGCAGCTTCCCGCCAACATGGCGGCGGGAATGGCCAGGATCGGGTGTCCTCCGGCGGCCAGCGTGACAGAGACCGCCGCCCCAAGGACAAAACAACCGTCGGTGGTCATATCAGCGATATTCAAGATCCGGAAACTCAGAAACAGTGCCATTGCCACCAAGGCGTATAAAAAGCCCAGTTCCAGAGCGGTTTGTGTGATCATCAGCAAGAGAATGCGCTCCTTTCATGCCGCTGCCCCCGGCAGCAGGCCGGGGGAGCGGGGCGGGGAATTTGACTGGATCAGTCCTTGGTGGTGGTGACCTCTACCACCTCGCCCATGCTGTCGAAGCAGGCGTAGTCGGCCTGCTTGCCGATGAGGGCACAGGTGTCTGTGTTGACGGTGATGATGCCGCCGTCCATCAGGTAGTAGTCCTCCATGCCATCCATGCCCTCGGTCATGGCGGTGTAGGCCAGGTCAGCGGTCTGGGTGCCCAGGTCGGTGTAGTTCACGCCGCAGGTGGCATAGGCGCCGTTGCGGACGAAGGAGTCAGCGCCGGTGTAGTGGGGGATGCCGTTTTTGGCAAGATCTTCATAGATAGCCAGCTCTGCAGCCATGATGACGTTATCGGTAGGAGTAAACACGGCGTCCACACCGGCAGCAATCAGGGCGGAAGCGGCAGCAACTACTTCATCGTTGGTATTGGCGGTCTGCTCAACATACTCGATGCCCTTAGTATCCAGATAGGCCTTGGCGTCGGCAATGGGCTTGGCAGAGTTGGGTTCAGACAGGGAGTACAGCAGGCCCACCTTTGCGACAGAGGGATTCTGGGCGAACATCATATCCATGATGAAGTCGGTATTCAGAGCGTCGCTGGTGCCGGTGACATGGTCGATCCCGGTCAGCTTGGCGGTCTCCGGGTCGGAGACGGCGGCGTAGACCACAGGAGTCCTGGTCTCCTCGGCGGAGAGGGCGGAGATCTGGGCGGCGGTGGTGGCGATGGGGATGATGGCATCCACACCGTCGGCAATGGCCTGGTCGCTCAACTGCTTGAGAATGGTCTGGTCGCCCTGACCGGAGGTGACCTCGTATTCGATCTTCACATTCTTATCGGCGGAGATCTGATCCAGCTCCGCAGTGACGGCGTTGGCGATCTCGTCCAGAGAGGCGTGGTCCAGCTGCTTGATGATAGCGACCTTGTAGGTCTTGATGTCGCTTTCAGTGGGTGCGGCGGTGTTCTGGTCAGCAGGACTGTCGGCGGGGGATTCGGCCTTGCTGCCGCAGGCAGCCAGAGACAGGGTCATGGCACAGGCAAGAGTCATGGTCAGGAACTTCTTCATCATGTTGTTCTTCATTTTGGGTCCCTCCAAAAATATAAAATGTTTGAGTGGCAGATGACCGTTTTGGCTGTGCCGGGGCCAAACGGAAATAAAAAACAGCCTTCGCCCCACTCATGGGACAAAAGCTGATGCTTCTGCGATACCACCCAAATTGACGTTTACACGTCCGCTCGCTTACGCGTACCATCATACGCGCCCCGATGGATAACGGGTGGGATTCCCGTCGGCCTCTACTTGGTTTCCTGTTCGAACCGCCCTCCGAAGTCCATTCGCCAGCCGACTCCTGCTCCGATCCCACCGCCCGGAACTCTCTGAAAGGCCATCTTGACTGGGTACTGCTCTCCGTCATAGGTTTGCTGTGATTTTCTTGTTGTGCCGTATTATAGGCGTGGAGATTCGGAATGTCAATCCTTTTATCCAAATTTGATGAAGCTGCCAAGAAAGGGGCCGAGAACTGCCAGGATCTCCGTCTGTTCTTACAAAATTGGGGCGAAATAATTCTCTGGCCTTCTGCGGTGAGCCCCTAGAAATAGCATCAGCCCCCGCTTGTTCCAACGACAAACGGGGGCTACTTCTGCTGAATTTCTTTCAATACGGTTACCTCTACTTCCATCTATCTGCCGTTGAGAGCTGAAACACTGCCTGCCAATCCATGAAGCACCGTGCGTACAGAATTCATGTCTCACGCGATCCCATAAATGATGTGCTTCGTATTTGACCTTCCGGTAACGCTCTCCGGCGAAGAAAGAGGGTTTCCCATTGAGGGTTTTCTCTCCCTCTTTGTGTCTATAATATATAATGATATTGGCGGTAAGTCAATAGCTTTTGTGCAATTTCAACGTTTTTTACAAAAAGATCTGCGGTGGACAAGCAGGTCGCACAAAGGTTGACCTATCCACCGAAGGCCGCCAGCAGAGCGGACAGGGAAAGGCCCTCCGTCTGCCAGAACTGTTCCAGCAGCGTACCCAGATTCTCCTCGTTATGCTCAATCTCACGGCTGAACAGCCGCAGGGCCTCCGGCAGTCCCACGAAGCGGGAGAGGCGGTCTGTCACCAGTACCCCCAGCGCGCAGAACTGCGCCCGGCCCAGCAGGTCTCCATCGTTGACGGCCTTCAGCAGATACCGGAAGGCGAAGTACACGGCGATGCGTTCCAGCTTTTCCGGGTCTTGGGGAGCGAAGCCGGGCAATTCCGGCGCTTGCGCCCATTGCTTCAGCAGCGCAAGCCAGTCCGGTTCCAGAATTTCCAGATCCTGTAAGCACCGGCAGGCGGCAGCTTCCCAAGAGCCGGAACCGGCATCGGTTTCCGCAGAAGTCGCCAAAGATCCCGTGCAGAAGGCGGCCAGCTCCGCCATGTTTTCGCTGTTCAATAGCTGTTGGGCCTCCCCGGTGATGAGCAGGAAGTCCCGCAGACGGGCCTTTAAGGAACGGCTCCGCTCCCGCAGGAGATCCAGCAGGCGGTCCCGCAGAGGGACCAGCCAATCCAGCCATTCGTCCCCGTCCTCCGTGAGCTGGTTATCCTGACGCTCCGAGAAGGTCAGAGGGTCACGGGTGCCCAGCAGCAGTTCATTGGCCTTGGGACAGGCGGCAGACAGAGTGATCTCCTGAAAGGGACCGTAGTCCTCAATAAAACGGGGATGCTCCCGGCAGGTGACGGAGGTGGCCTCCGGCCCCAAGGCGCAGTGAATGTCGCAGAGGTTTTCCTGATTCAGAAAGGGACAGCGGCGGCCATCCAGCGGAAAGCAGACATCCTCTCCGTCCAGGGCCATCGCATCCCGGAGCCGCTCGCCCAAGGCTCCCGGAAGCTGCTGATACCGCCGGACCGTGTCCTCGTCCAGGACCACCTCCCACCCAATGCAGCAGCTATGGGGACAGGCCTCCGCCAGACAGGAAAATCCGTCAAAATAATCCGGAACACGCACCCGCATGGAAATCCCTCCTGAAACTGACAGTTGTTTTTACAGAAAAAGTTGCAAACGCAACAGATTTTATGAGCCTATTATACGATACTAAGAGCACAAAAACAAGCCTGCATAGCTGAGAAAAAAGGAGACACTCTATATGGTACGGAGAGTGATCGAGATCGACCGGGAAAAATGCAACGGCTGCGGCGCCTGCGCCAACGCCTGTCAGGAGGGGGCCATCGGCATGGTGGACGGCAAGGCCGTGCTCCTGCGGGATGACTACTGCGACGGACTGGGCAACTGCCTGCCCCATTGTCCCACCAATGCCATCACCTTTGTGGAGCGGGAGGCCGCCGCGTTTGATGAAAAGGCCGTTGCCGCCGCACAACTGATGAAAAAGGCGGCGTCCCTGAAGGGCAGCGCTCCCGTCACCCGCAGCGGCTGTTCCGGCAGCGCACCCTTACAGATGGGCTGCCCCGGCAGTCAGGCAGACACACTGCATCAGGGAACGGACACGGCTGCTCCCATGCGGTCTGCCCCGGCCTCCCGGCTCATGCAGTGGCCTGTTCAGATCAAGCTGCTGCCGGTACAGGCGCCGTTCTATCAGGGGGCCAGACTGCTGATCGCCGCGGACTGCACCGCCTTTTCCCGGGCAGACTTCCACGAGCGGTTTATGAAGGGGCGGATCACGCTGATCGGCTGTCCCAAGCTGGACGAGGGGGATTACGCGGAGAAGCTGACGGAGATCATCCGTTGTAATGACATCCGGGAGGTCACCATCGTCCGCATGGAGGTGCCCTGCTGCGGCGGCTTGCAGAGGGCGGCGGAAACGGCGCTCCGGGAAAGCGGAAAGTTTTTGCCCTGGCAGGTGGTAACACTGGGCCGGGACGGAACCATTCAGGAATAATGGAGGTAAATCGTATGAAAGCAACAGTGAACGAAAACTGCATCGGCTGTGGCCTGTGCGCGGGAACCTGCCCGGTGGTGTTTACCATGGGGGATGACGGCTTGGCCCACGGTGGAGAGATCCCGGCCAACCAGCAGACCGAGGCAGAGACCGCCCGGGACGGCTGTCCTGTCAGCGCTATCAGCATTGAGGACTGACAACGGAAAGACCTGCCAAACGTCTTTAGCAGTCTATTCTGAATCAGATCAACAACGCAGCCGTCTCCCGGAGAAATCCGGGAGACGGCTGTAAAACGATATGGAGTTTTGAGATCGACAGAGAAGTTGCCGGGACAGCTCAGACCTTGCAGGTCCAGCCATGGGGATCGGGCTGCGTGCCCCACTGGATCCCGGTGAGGGTGTCATACAGCTTCTGTGCCAGAGGGCCGGTTTGGAAGTTGTTGATGGTATATGCCTTGCCTTCGTAGGTCAGTTCACCGATGGGGCAGATGACGGCGGCGGTGCCGACGCACATGGCCTCCTCCAGCGTTCCATTGGCGGCGGCCTCAAACAGCTCGTCGACAGAGATGAGCCGTTCCTCTACGGGCATACCCCAATCCTCAAACAGCTGGAGGCAGGAGCGGCGGGTGACGCCGGGGAGGATGGACCCGGTCAGCATGGGGGTGATGATCCTGCCGTTGATCTTGAAGACCACGTTCATGCCGCCGCCTTCCTCCACATACTTGTGCTCCACGCCGTCCAGCCACAGTACCTGAGAATAGCCGTTGGCAAAGGCCCGTTCTCCGGCCCGGTTGGAAGCGCCGTAGTTGCCGCCGCATTTGGCCTCGCCGGTGCCGCCCCGGACAGCCCGGACGTCCTCGGTCTCCACGATGATCTTCACCGGCTCCATGCCGTTGTCAAAGTAGCTGCCTACAGGGGAGAGAATGATGATGAACTGGGCTGTGTGAACGCCGTGAAGCCCCAGCTTCGCATCGGTACCGTACAGGAAGGGACGGATGTACAGAGAGGTGCCGGGATCAGAGGGGACCCAGCGCTCGTCAACCTTCACCAGCGCCTTGACGGCTTCCAGTGCGTTCTCCGGGGGGACTACCGGCAGACCCAGGCGGATGGCGGAGTTCTTCATCCGCTCCATGTTGTCCCAGGGGCGGAACAGCTGCACCTCACCGTCAGGACGGCGGTAGGCCTTCAACCCTTCAAAGACCTCGGCGCCGTAATGGAACACACAGGCGGCAGGGGACAGAGAGATGTTCTGGAAGGGGACGATACGGGGATCGTACCAGCCTTTTTCATCGCTGTAATCCATGATGAACATGTGGTCGGTGTAGTGGATGCCGAAGCCCAGCTGATCCGAGGGGAGGAGTGTTCCGGGGTGTGTCGTTTTCGTGATGCTGATATACATGGATGATACCTCCTGAAAAATAAGAGTCTGTTGATAAAGTGGCAGATTTTCCACGACGGTAAGGAAGAGTGTGTGCGGGAAACCCAAGAAGGGTGTCCTGCGCATTGGAATTAAACATTTTCAGAACTTTTGTAAAGTTCTGAAAATAAGTTCGAGTTCTTTCAAATGTTTTACGCTTTGACAGCCGGATAACCGGAGCGAAAGCAAACAGAAAAGCGGCCCCGTCGAATCGACGGAGCCGCTTGGTGTTTCAGGTCCGATCCTCAGAGGATCGAAAGGGAAACCGGGCGTTGTACCGGGATTCGACAAATGGGAAAATGATGTACCAGAATAATAATGGGTAAAATAATAATGGACGCCAGCAGCAGGCTGGCGTCCAGAATCATAGCGATATTGGAGTGGGAAGAAGCTTCAGGGCAGACGGAAACGGCGCAGGCTGCCTGCGCAGAAGCGTATGCAAAAGTAGAACCGGTCATGCAGGTCATCGCTTGTCTCCGTCCTTTCACTCAAGTTGGCTGCAGTTTAGCACGGTGAAGGCGGTCCGTCAAGAGGAAATTATGCAAACACCCAAGAGATCGGCGGTGTGACCAACAACCTCATGTTTCCGAGCAGGTGATTTTGTAGGAATTTGCGGAAACGGTTGCCGATAGGTCGGCCTTTCCAAATACGGAATCAGGAAAAGGACTGGCAGCGGGGGTTGAACCCCCGTTGGAAATCTGTCATAATAAGAAAAAACAGGCCGGGCAAGAGGCTCCGGCGGAAACGGATATTGCCCATGAAACAGATCTGTATCGGCATTCTGGCCCATGTGGACGCCGGAAAAACAACCTTATCAGAGGCCCTGTTGTACCGGGCCGGAGCCATCCGCCGTCTGGGGCGGGTGGACCATCAGGACGCCTTTCTGGACACCGACGCCATGGAGCGGCAGCGGGGCATTACCATCTTTTCCAAGCAGGCGGTGCTGGAACTGGGGGAGACCCGTGTGACGCTGCTGGACACCCCCGGCCATGTAGACTTCTCTGCCGAAATGGAGCGGACGCTGCAAGTGCTGGACTGCGCCGTGCTGGTGATCTCCGGCACTGACGGCGTACAGGGCCACACCCGGACGCTGTGGGACCTGCTGGAACGGTATCAGGTGCCTACATTCCTGTTCATCAACAAGATGGATCTGGCAGGCGCGGACCGGGCGGCGCTGTTGGCCCACTTAAAGGACAAACTCGGCGGCGGCTGCGTGGACTTCGGGGACCCGGATACCCTGTGGGAGGAGGCCGCCGTCTGCGACGAGACGGCCCTGGAGCAATATCTGGAAACGGGAGAACTTCCGGAGGACATGATCTCCCGTCTGATCGGGGAACGAAAGCTGTTTCCCTGCTACTTCGGCTCCGCACTGAAGGTGGAGGGCGTGGATGAGCTGCTTGCCGGCGTGGAGCGGTATGCCCCCCAGCCGGCCTATCCGGCGGAATTCGGCGCCAAGGTGTTCAAGATCACGCGGGACGCGCAGGGCGCCCGGCTGACCCACATGAAGATCACCGGCGGTGCACTGCACACCAAGGAACTGCTCACCGGCCGGGAGGGGGACACGGTCTGGCAGGAAAAGGCGGATCAGCTCCGGCTCTACTCCGGGGCGAAATTCCGCCCCGTGGACACGACGGAGGTCGGGGGCGTGGTGGCGGTGACGGGCCTGAGCCACACCTTCCCCGGACAGGGGTTGGGGATCGAGCCGGACTGGTCCGGGGCGGTCTTGCAGCCGGTCCTGACCTACCGGGTGGAACTGACGGACGGCACGGATCCCCACACGGCGCTGCAAAAGCTGCGGCAGTTAGAGGAGGAAGACCCCCAACTTCACATCGTTTGGAATAACGGGGAGATCCACGCTCAGCTCATGGGCGAGGTGCAGATGGAGGTGTTGCAGCGGCTTGTCCGGGAGCGGATGGGCATGGAGATCAGCTTTGGCGCGGGGGCTGTCTGCTACCGGGAGACCATCGCCAACGCCGTGGAGGGCATCGGCCACTTTGAACCCTTGCGGCACTATGCCGAGGTGCATCTGCTGCTGGAACCCGGCGAGCCGGGCAGCGGCATTACCCTCGCCTCCGTGTGCCCCACGGACAAGTTGGATCTGAACTGGCAGCGGCTGATCTTTACACATCTGTTGGAAAAACCTCATTTGGGGGTGCTGACTGGCTCACCCATCACCGATATCAAAATCACCTTGTTGGCGGGCCGCGCCCACGAAAAGCACACCGAGGGCGGCGATTTTCGACAGGCCACCTACCGGGCCGTGCGGCATGGGCTGATGCAGGCGGAAAGCGTGCTGCTGGAGCCGTGGTACCGGTTCCGGCTGGAGGTCCCCGCCCAGCAGGTGGGCCGGGCCATGACGGACTTGCAGCAGATGGGCGGCAAGGTGGACCCGCCGGAGACCGTGGGAGAGGAAGCGGCCCTCACCGGCACGGCCCCGGTGGCGGGCCTTCGGGATTATGCCCGGGAGGTGGCGGTCTACACCCGTGGACAGGGGCGGTTGTCCTGCGTCCCGGCGGGGTATTTCCCCTGCGCGGAGGCGGAAGCCGTCATCGAGGCCATGGGGTACGACCCGGAACGAGACGTAGAAAACACGGCGGATTCCGTGTTCTGCTCCCACGGGGCCGGTGTGGTGATCCCGTGGCGGGAGGCGGCCCAGCACGCCCAGGTGGACAGCGGTTGGCGCCCAGAGGGGACGGAGCCTGAACCAAAGAAAGCGGCCCCCCAGCGTCGGCCCGTCAGCACCTACGCCGGGACCGCGGCTCAGAATAAGGAATTGCAGGCCATCTTCGAGCGGACCTACGGCGCGGTGAAGCGGGAGAGTTTTCTTCCGCCCAAGACTCCTAAGCGGCCTGTGGCCGATCATTCGGAGGAAAAACGGCGGGAATTGAAACAGGCCTTCTCCGGCGAGGATTATCTGCTGGTAGACGGGTATAATATCATTTTCGCGTGGGACGAGCTGAAAAAGCTGGCGGCGGAACATCTGGACGCCGCCCGGAAAAAGCTGTGCGACCTCCTGTGCAACTATCAGGGCTACCGGAAATGCCGGGTCATCCTGGTGTTTGACGCCTACAAGGTGAAGGGCGGTCTGGGCAGCGTAGAAAAGTACCACAACATCACCATTGTCTATACCAAGGAGGCGGAGACGGCGGACGCCTATATCGAGCGGGCGACCTACGAGATCGGGCGGCAGCACCGGGTCCGGGTGGCCACCTCCGACGGGCCGGAGCAGATCATCATTCTGGGCCACGGGGCGCTGCGATTGTCGGCCTCCGCTTTCCACGAGGAAATGATGGAGGTCCAGAAGCAGATCGGAGATACCGTGTGGCAGAATAACCGGAAGAATGCCAACAGCGGCGCGGTGCGGGCGGCGCTGAAAAAGGCGAAGGAGGGCGGCGGATGCTGACACTGTTTACCGCGGCGGCGGTTTTGGCCGCCTGCGCCTGTCTACGGCAGCTTTTGAACCGCCCGGAGCGGACAGACGCATATTTCTGGAAGGGCCGCGTCCGCTTGACGGCCCTGTGGAATGACGGCGCGGCCTTCGGCCTGCCTCTGAAACGGACGCTGGTAACGGCGCTGTCCATTCTGATTTTGCCGCTGGTGTGGGTATTCCGCCGCCGCAGTCCCATAGGGGCGGGACTGGCCTTGGGAGGAGGTCTCAGCAACCTGTGGGAGCGGCTGCGGCGCGGTGCGGTCTATGACTATGTGCAGTTTCCCAAGCTGCCGAAGATCGGCCGCTATGTATGGAATCTGGCGGATCTCGCTATTTTGATCGGCGGACTGCTGCTGGCCCTGCTGGAACGGAAGAAATGAAACGATGCTGCCCGGAGGAATATCCTCCGGGCAGCGTTGTTTAGAAACGTGTGGCTTTTCAGGAAAAGACAGGCGGGTGGTCAGGACTTGGCCGGGGCGGAAAGCTCCGTCAGGGGGGCGAAGCGGTAGCCCATGTCCTCCCACTTCGACAGCAGATCGTCCAGAATGGCGGCGTTGGTGGAGGAGGTAGAGTGCAGCAGCACGATGGCACCGTTGTGGATGCGGGGGAGCAGCTTGGCGTAGGCCTGCTCCGCTGTGGGCTGGTTGTCGGCATACCAATCCACGTAGGCAAGGCTCCAGAACACTGTCTGGTAGCCCAGTTCCTGAGCCAGTTTCAGGTTTTGCTCACTGTATTTCCCCTGCGGGGGCCGGTAGAAGTGGGACAATTCCTGCCCGGTGATCTCCTGATACAGCGCCGCCAGAGAATCCAGCTCCTTTTGGAAGCTGGCCTTGTCGGAAATGGCGGACATATCCGGGTGGTGGTAGGTGTGGTTGCCTACGATGTGTCCCTCCGCCGCCATCCGGCGGACAATGTCCGGGGCGGATTCGATCATGTGGCCCACCACGAAGAAAGCCGCCGGAGCGCTGTGCTTTTTCAGCGCATCTAAAATGGCCCCGGTGTTGCCGTTTTCGTAGCCGCAGTCAAAGGTGAGATAAATGACCTTCTGTCTGGTGTCTCCCACATACCAGGCGTCATACCGGGTGAGAAAGTCCGCCGTGGCATTGCCGATGGGGGTTTCATGCTCCGCAGGGAAGGACAGTCCCCAGTTATCGGCGGAGGCGGGAATGGCGGCATCGCTGGACGCGGACAGGGCGGCGGGGGAGCCTCGGCCCAGGATCCCCATCAGCGCCAGACAGGGCAGAAGCAGAAGACAGAAAATTTGCAGACGTTTGCGCATGGCGTTCCTCCTGAGAATGGATTTCCTTTAGTCTGCCCGAATGAAAACCCCTTCATACCCGGTTGCGAAACCCGGCGAAAGCTGTTATGATGTGGCAGTGAAAAATTCGCAGGATCCAAAGGAGAAACAAAATGGCAAAGAAACGGCGTACCTCTCGAAAACCCGGCCGGAAGGAGGCCTTGGCAGTCATCATCCTGGCGATGCTCGTCGGTCTGGCCCGACAAATGCTGGCCCCCAGCTATGACCTATCGAATATCCCGGACTATGACGGCACCAGCGCTTACGCCGTCATCGACCGGAATCAGCCTTCCTTTACGGAGGAGGAATACACCACCGGTTCCTATGAGTATTACAGCGAGCTGGACAGTCTGGGCCGCTGCGGTGTCGCGGAGGCTTGCGTCGGCGTGGACCTGATGCCCACAGAGGAGCGGGAGAGCATCAGCAAGGTGAAGCCCACCGGCTGGGTGCAGAACCAATATGATTTTGTGGACGGCGGGAACCTCTATAACCGCTGTCACCTCATCGGCTTTCAGCTTACCGGTGAAAACGCCAACGAAAAAAATCTCATCACCGGCACCCGGTATATGAACGTGGAGGGGATGCTGCCCTTTGAAAATCAGGTGGCGGACTATGTGGCCTCCACCGGGAATCATGTGCTCTACCGGGTGACCCCCGCCTTTACAGGCACAGAACTGGTAGCCCGGGGCGTGGAGATGGAGGCATATTCCGTGGAAGATCAGGGGCGGGGCGTCTGCTTTCATGTCTATTGCTACAACGTACAGCCCGGCGTGAAGATCGACTACGCCACCGGGGAGAATTGGGAGGCATAATGGAACTTTGGAAGAATTTTGACCGGCTGGTGGTGTTCGATACGGAAACTACCGGAATTGAGTTCGGCCGGGACCGGATCATTGAGATCGGCGCTGTGGCGCTGGAAAACGGCGCGGAGCGGGGGAATTTCAACGCCCTTGTCCGCCTTCCGGCAGGACAGATGCTGCCGCCTTTCATTACGGAGCTTACCGGCATCACAGATGAGCAACTGAACCGGGAAGGCGTGGATGACCGCACGGCGGCGGAGGGCTTCTGCCGATTGTTAGAGGGGGCAGAGCATCCTCTGCTGGTGGCCTACAATGCCCAGTTCGACCTGAATTTCCTCTACTATTTGCTGAAACCCTTGGGGTTGGTGTCCGTTTTGCGAAAGCCCCGATTTTTGGATGCACTGACCGTGTACCGGGACCGGCGGGACTATCCCCACAAGCTGTACAACGCCATCGAAGCCTACGGTCTGACGGAGGCGGAAAACAGTCACCGGGCGGTGGACGATGCCCGGGCTACTGTTCTGCTCTTGGAGGCTATGGCGGCTGAAAAGGACGATTTGATGCGGTATATCGACCTGTTCGGCACCCATCCCAAGTATGGCCTGAGCGGAAAGAAAATTTCCTCCGTGACCTACTGCCCCCAGCCCTACGACCGGCGGGTGCCGCTGTATGAGCTGACTCATACAATGTGAAAAGTTTGTGAACATTTGAAGGAAATACTTGCAATATGACAACCTGTCGGGTATCATACCCGACAGATTGTCATATTAGGAAGGGTATCCGGTTCCGCACAGGCTTTCTCAACGGGAGGAAGGGGTGTGCGCGGGGAAAACAGGGAGGTTTCACTGCGCCATTGAAATCATAAGTTTTTTGGGTGGTAACCCGAAAAACTTCAGGCCGCATGGGAACCATGCGGAACCTGTCGGGTATCATACCTGACAGGTTGTCATATTTGGGTGAGGTATCCGGTTGCGCACAGACTTCTTCAATGGGAGGAAGGGGTGTGCGGAAAACTTGGTTACAGATTGAAAGGAGGCTGGCGGCTTGCCCAGCAGTACATTTTTGAATCTGGCGCCGGAAAAGCAGGAAAAGCTGCTGTCAGCGGCAGTCCGGGAATTTACGGAGCGGCCCTATAACGAGGCGTCCATCAACCGGATCGTCCGGGAGGCGGGAATTCCCCGTGGCAGCTTTTACATGTATTTCCGGGATAAGGAGGACCTGTTCCACTATCTGATGGAGGAGAGCATCAACGAGATGCTTATGGTGTTTGAGGAGGTGCTTCACAGTCAGGGGGGCGACATCTTCGCAGCCCTGCCAGCCATGTATGATCATCTTCGGAGCCGTCGGTCAGCGGACCGCAGTCTGGGGGGCATGGGTATGATGTCCGCCATCGTCAACCGCAACGATGGCTTGCAGAAGGGCGGCCTGCTGGAGTTTCTGGACCCGGATCACATTTTGAAGCGGATGGAGGACTGCGTGAACCCGGATCTGCTGGACCTGCGGGAGCCGGAGGACCTGAACTGCATTCTGAGGATGCTTATTGTATTGATAGTCCCCATCATGTATAACGGCATTCGGCCTGAGACCGACCCGGAGGACCGGGAAAAGCTGGAGCGCGCGTTGGAAATTCTGCGGCGGGGCATGGGGGCAAAGACCCACCCCGCACAGCGTTCATAAAGGAGTTGTCTATATGGAAGAACTGATGAAGAAAACGAAGGCGGGTCAGTCTGCGCCTGCGTCCGAAACGGAGCCGAAAAAGAAATTCGGCCTGCCCAAGAGCAAGAAAGCAAAAAAATGGATGAAAATTGCCATTGCCGCGGTGGTGATCGCCGCTGTGGCGGCAGGCTGCATGGCCAGGGCATCCAAAAAGGCAAACGCCTATCTCGGCGGCAGCTATCTGGTGGCTCAGGCCACCCGGCAGGATCTGACGCTGTCCGTTACTGGAACGGCGACCCTGAAGCCCGCAGATTCTTATAACGTCACCACTCTGATCTCCGGTGAGATCGAAAACGCACCCTTTGAGCTGGGCGATCTGGTGGATAAGGGGGATCTGTTGTTTGCCCTGAACAGCAGCGACGCCCAGAACAATGTGGACCGGGCAGAGCTCTCTGTGGCGCAGGCTCAAATAGCCTATCAGCAGGCCAAGGAGGCTCTGAACCCCGTGGCTTCCATCAGCGGCACGATTCAGGAACTGTATGTCCATAACGGTGACAGCGTGAACGCAGGTGCTCAGATCGCCAAGATCACCTCCAGCATGGACCTGTCCATCGACTTCCTGTTTCCCTACGCCAGCCCCACGGACTTCTATGCGGGTCAGGCGGCCACGGTGTATATCGGCAATTATGACGCCCCGGTGAGCGGCACGGTGGATTCCGTGTCCAACTCCACCAGCATTACCAGCAACGGCCTGTCCGCCGTCAGCGTCCGGGTGAAGCTGGCGAATCCCGGCGCTGTCTCGGATTCCTTCACGGCCTCTGCCCGGATCGGCAATTACGCCAGCTACGGCCAGACGCCCATCAATCTGGGTGGAGCCACCATTGTCTACGCCGGTGCCAGCGGCACCATTCAGGGCTTGAATAAGCTGGCGGGCAGCACCGTCAAGCAGGGGGAGCCCCTGTGCACTGTGGAGTCCGCCGATGCCCGGAACCGGGTGGAGAACGCCCGGCTGAGTCTGCAGAATGCGGAACTGGCGGCTTCTATGGCAGCGGACAGTCTGGATGATTACAACATCACCTCTCAGATCACCGGCACCGTGATCGAAAAGAATTTCAAGGCCGGTGACAAGGTGGAGGGCATGAACTCCGGCTCTCTGGCAGTGGTTTATGACATGAGCTACTTGAAGCTGGAAATGGCCGTGGATGAACTGGATATCAGCAAGGTGGAGGCGGGGCAGTCCGTCACCATCACTGCGGACGCGGTGGAAGGGCAGACCTTCACCGGAGTGGTAGACAACGTCAGCATCAACGGCACCACGGCGGGCGGCGCTACCAGCTATCCCGTGACCATCCTCATCAAGGATTACGGCGACCTCAAGCCGGGCATGAATGTCTCCGCAACCATCGAGGGCGACCGGGTCCCCAATGCCCTGTGCATCCCCGTGGACGCTGTGAACCGGGGCAACACTGTGACGGTCCCCGGTCCCGGCGCCATGAACGCGGACAATACCACCGTGGCGGATGTCTCCAAGCTGGAAACACGGGAAGTGACGCTGGGCAAGAGCGACGGTGATTTCATCGAGGTTACCGGCGGTCTGGAAGAGGGGGACACTGTCCTAATCCCCAACCAAAGCTCTAACATGATGGCCGAAATGATGGGGATGTAAGCCATGGAGCATCTCATTGAATTAAAAGACGTCTACAAGATCTACCACATGGGCGACGAGGACGTTCACGCCCTGGACGGCGTGAGCCTTACCATTGACAAGGGGGAGTTTGTAGCCATTGTGGGCCAGTCCGGTTCCGGCAAATCCACCGCCATGAACATCATCGGCTGTCTGGATGTGCCCACCAGCGGCACCTACCATCTGGGGGGCGTGGACGTATCCACCATGGATGATGACCAGCAGGCGGAGATCCGGAACAAAATGCTGGGGTTCATCTTCCAGCAGTACAACCTGATCCCCAAACTGACCGTGCTGGAAAACGTGGAGCTGCCCCTGCTGTACGCCGGTGTCGGCGCGGAAGGGCGAAAGGAGCGGGCAGTGGCGGCTCTGGGCCGTGTGGGTCTTGCCGAAAAGCAGAAAAATCTGCCCAGCCAGCTTTCCGGCGGTCAGCAGCAGCGGGTGTCCATCGCAAGAGCGCTGGCGGGGAATCCCTCTGTCATTCTGGCGGATGAACCCACCGGCGCGCTGGACTCCCGGACGGGCCGGGAGGTGTTGGGCTTCCTCCAGAAGCTGAATCAGGAGGGAGACACCGTGGTGCTCATCACCCACGATAACTCTATCGCCGTAAAAGCCAAGCGCATCGTCCGCCTTCAGGACGGCCGCATCATCTATGACGGTGACGCCTCCGATCCCGCCGCCGTGGTACAGCCGGAGGAGACCGGCGCGGACGGGGAGGTGGGCGTATGAACTTTACCCAATCCTTCAAGCTGGCGCTGAAATCTCTGAAAACCAGCAAGATGCGGGCGTTTCTCACCATGCTGGGTATTATCATCGGAGTTGGCGCCGTGATCGTGATTCTGTCTCTCGGCAACGGCATGACCAATATGATGAACAGCCAGTTTGAAAAAATGGGCTCCAATCTGATTCAGGTCATGACCTATGGCCGGGGTACCGGCGGCACCCGTGACGTGGATGTGGAGGATCTCTATGAACTGGTGGACAAATATCCCCAGTACCTCACCGGCGTGACCCCCTATGTCTCCGCTTCTGCCAAGGTGCGCTACCAGACGGATGACTATGACCGCACCTCGGTCTACGGCGTCAGCGAGGCGTTTTTCAAGGAGGACACCAAGGGCACCATGCAGGGGGAGACTCTTGCGGAGGGGCGCTTCCTCAGCTACATCGACGTGGATCGGCATCAGAATGTCTGCGTCATCGGCGATTATCTGGCGCAGACCGCCTTTCGGGGCGACGCACTGGGTAAGACCATCTCTCTGAGCGGTGTGCCTTACACCGTCATCGGCGTGTTGAGTAAAAGCGGCGACAGCAGCGAGGGCAGCGCCGACGATGTGATCTACATCCCCTATGAAAACGCCCAGCGGATGGGCACCGGCACCATGATGATGGGCACCGATGAAATGTTCCTGCTGACCTCCACCAGCCGGGATACGGCGTCCGCTGCCAAGGGCATTGTGGAAAAGCGACTGTATAAAACCTATCAGTCCTCGGACTACTACATGGTCATGACCTCCGCAGAGATGATGGATGCCATGAACACCATGATGAATACCATGATGATCGTACTGGTGGCCATCGCCGCCATTTCCCTGGTGGTGGGCGGTATCGGCATTATGAACATCATGCTGGTGTCCGTCACGGAACGGACAAGGGAGATCGGCATCCGAAAATCTCTGGGCGCCAAGCAGAAGGACATCCGGGGCCAGTTCGTCATTGAAGCGGGCACCACCTCCGCCGTGGGCGGGGTGCTGGGTATCGTATTCGGTTTGCTGCTGGCCAGAGCTGCCACCATTGCGGTGGGGGCCATCATGTCCAGTTCCATGAACGGCATCACCTTCAGCGCGGTGCCGACCCTTTCTGACATTGCCGTCAGCTTCGGCGTCAGCGTAGGCATCGGCGTTCTGTTTGGCTACCTGCCCGCCAACAAGGCGGCCAAGCTGAACCCCATCGACGCCCTGCGGTACGATTAAGGTTGTATTATATGGAAAAAACCTGCCGGAACAGTCCGTGGACTGCTCCGGCAGGTTTCTATGTAGTGCTGCAGATGGTAAATCCTATAAACCCAACCCGTGGACAGGGAAGAGAATGTCCTTTGCTATTGGTGTATAGAATAGCTTTTCTACCTCAGTGCGGTCATGGGTCCGTCCCAGGATCCACATGAGCTTGGCTACCACAGCCTCCGTGGTCATATCGTAGGCTTCCAAAACGCGGAGGTTTGCTTTCAGACTGTGTCCAACGTGGTAAACGCCTACGTCGCTGCCCTCACTGGGGACCTGAGTAGTAAGAACCACAAATTTGCCTTGTTCTATCCAGCTTTGTAGACAATCATAGAACCCGCCGTGCTCCGGCAGACCGCCGACTCCAAAGCTCTCGATGATCAGAGCATCATTTCGTTCCAGAAAAAAGTCGGCGGCAGAACGGTCCTGCCCCGGTGTCAGCTTCAAAAGGGCCACTTTATTATCCAAAGTGTCAGAAAAAGTAGGTACAGTGGTACAGTCCTGGCGGATATACCGCAGCAGCACTCCATCCCGCAGGATCCCCAGATCCGGATAGTTGATGCTGGAAAATGCCTGAAAACTCTTTGTGCGGGTCTTGCGGGCCCGTGTGCCCAAAATCACGTGATTGTTGAACACGATAGACACACCGGGGAGATCCGAGGCGGCACAGCGAAAAGCGTCCGTCATGTTGATCTTGGAATCTGTGGAATCAAATCCGATAGGCTTCTGTGCACCGGTGAGAATCACAGGTTTTGGACTGCCTTGGATCAGATAGCTGAGACCTGCGGCTGTATAAGCCATGGTGTCTGTACCATGGGTGATGACAAAGCCATCATAGCGGTCATAGTTTTCCCGGATGCACCGCACCATATCCAACCAATGCTCAGGACGCATGTTAGTGCTGTCCAGATTCAAAAGCTGTATACATTCTACATCGCAGATACTGGAGATGGCGGGGAGATGGTTCAATAACTGCTCAGAGGTCAACTCTGGGGCCAGGCCGTCTTCCGTGACATCAGAGGCAATGGTACCGCCGGTGCCGATCAATAAAATTTTTTTCATAAATTCTCGCCTTATCCCAAATCCCTGTGATCCAGCGCCGCCAGTCCGAACCGGGCGGCCATGGTGACGCGCTGGCGGTCCTCCTCCGTCTGAGCCTGCGCCAGCTGCTGCTTTAAATCCCTCAGAAACAGGCCCCGGAGGGAGTCCTCCTCCGCTTTGGCCCACAGGTCCTCCGCCAGCCGGGTCCGGTCCCGCAGTTCCAATGCGTAGAACCGGTCCGCCAGCGCCGCTTTTAGAGCATCTGTATGGACGCCGCCCTCGCCGGTTTCTCCGGTGAGCAGAATACGGTATAGGTCCTGTGCCGTGTCGGCGGGCAGCGCCGCCTCGATGGCGGCGCGGGGGTCTTGATCGGTGACGTCCACCGTCAAAATTTCATACCGCCGCCGGGCGAAGGGGACGAAGGTAAGGCTGACCTTGCCGGAATCGTCTATCGTGCTGGAATAAAAGCCTTTTTCCCCCAATTCGTCGAACCCCCGTCCCTCCGGGCAGCCCGGCCACGCGCAGACGGTGCCGCCAAAGGTCAAAGGCTCCGCCCGCTTGTGGATGTGTCCCAGCGCCAGATAGGCAAGGCCGCTGGCGGCGATCTCCTCCTTGCGGATGGGATCGTACCGGGCCTCCGAGGGGTCGATCTCCCCGTGGAGCAGGCCGATATGGAGCTTCCCGTCGGCGGGGGCGGTGAAGCCAGTGAGGAAGCCGTCGGCTTGTTCCCCGTGGGTAAAGGCCGCACCGTGGAGCGCCAGATTTTTTTCCGGCCATTCCATCGTTTCCAACCGGGGCTGGGTGAAAATGTGTACATTTTCCGGCCACTTCACCGTCAGGTAGGGGCTGCCGGGGCCGTACCAATCATGGTTGCCGGGGGCGATGTAGACCTGTGCCTCCATCTGCCCCAGAGCGGCGGAGAGTTCCTCTGCCGTGTCCCGGTAGGAGGCGGCGCTGTCAAAGAGGTCCCCCGCCAGCAGCACCAGATCAATGTTATTCTGGTTGACGTAGTTAGCCAGCCGCACCGGCAGCTCCCGGCTCTCCCGGCGGCGGGTTGCGGCCTGCCGGGGGGTCAGGGCGGCGAAGGCGCTGTCCAGATGGAAGTCCGCCGCGTGAATAAATCTCAGCATAAGCCCCTCAAGCTTCCTTTTCTTCCGGACGCCAGCCCTTTGCCACATCCACCCAGGAGACGAAGTTGGAGGAATACTTCTCCAATTCCTCGCAGGTCAGTTCAATGGCGCTGTTGCTGCTTCCGGCGGCGGGGAATACGGTCTCGAACCGCTTCAGGGAGATGTCCAGATAGGTTTTTACATTATCCGGCAAAGCGAAGGAGCACACGCCGCCGGGGTCATGGCCGATCATGGTATGGGCTTCCTCAAAGGTCAGCATTTTGGCCTTGGTGTGGAACTGGGCCTTGTAGCGGCTGTTGTCCACCTTGGCATCTCCCGCCACCACGATGATGATGGGTTCCTCTCCGACCTTGAAGCTCATAGACTTGGCGATCCGGGCGCCCTCCACGCCTACGGCCACCGCCGCCAGCTCCACCGTGGCGGAGGAAACGTCGAATTCCTGGATGCGGTCCTCAATGCCGAACTGCTTGAAATACTCTCTTACCTTTTGAATAGACATAGTGATTTCCTCTTTTTAGATTGATGTGACCGGAAGGTCATGAATGACCTCACTGTAAGGCTGGCCCCGCAGACAGGGGCGTAGCATGACCTCCACGGCAGTACTGGTATTTTCCGGAAGGGCCTCCGTGGGGAACCAGCGGAGCCCGGCGTTTTTGTCCGGCTCCATGACGGTAGGAGTACCGTTATATTTCCGAATGACGAAACAGAGATCGTAATAGGTGCGGCCATCGCCTCCGGCGACCCGGTGGCACAGGTGGACAAATTCCATGTCGGCGGGGTCCACTGTGATACCCAACTCCTCCAAACACTCCCGGGCCACAGCCTGACGGGCGGTTTCGTTTTCATCTACATGGCCGCTGCCGGCAAAGTCCCAGCAGCCGTCCATATAGCCGGTGTTCTGCCGCAGGTGCAGCAGCACCTCCTGCCCGTTGGCCCCCTCCCGCAGCAAAATGGGGAACACGGCGGAATAGGAGCGGTAATGCTCAGGTCTTGTCATACAACGGCCTCCTTATCGAATGTCCACCCGGTCCACGGCGGTGCAGAGACCGGTGGCGCTGTCCAGTGTAAAAATAGCCCCCTGCAGCTTGCAGGGCCCATCCGGACTGCGGTAGCGCCCCGGCAGACCGCCCAAAAACGATTCCACCGACTGCGCGGACTCTACGCCCAGAACGGATTCGATGGGGCCGGTCATCCCCAGATCCGTGATATAGCCGGTGCCCTTGGGATAGACCCGCTCATCGGCAGTGGGGACATGGGTGTGGGTGCCCCACAGGGCGCTGACCCGGCCGTCCAGATAGTAGCCCAGTGCCAGTTTTTCACTGGTGGCCTCCGCATGGAAATCCACCAGAGTAAAATCCGCAGTGCCCTGCTTCAGCAGTCGGTCCGCCATGGTAAAGGGGTTTTCGGCATTCCATTGCAGCGTACAGCGGCCAATGAGGTTCACCACGCGGAACCGCAGGCCATTGAGGTCAAAAATTTCGCAGCCATGGCCCGGCATCCTGCCGGACAGGTTGGCGGGGCGCAGGAGCCACGGAGTCTCATCCAGCATACGGCCAATCTCCATTTTGCCGAAGGTGTGGTTGCCAAGGGTCACGGCGTCGGCTCCGGCGTCATAGACCCGCCACGCCTGCTTGCAGGTCAGACCCACGCCGGAGATGTTTTCCCCGTTGACCACGGTGAACGAAATGTTTTTCAGCTTTTGCAGGGGCCGCAGATGGCGTTCCAGATGGGCGAGACCTGCCTCGCCTACCACATCGCCCACAGCCAGAACGGAATAGAGCATGGAGTACCTCCGAATATATAGGATGAGGGATCAAATCAAAAATCACTTTATTTTATCGTATTCTCCGGCTGTTTGCAACCCACCGCCTATGGAAAGCCGCCGAAAGCGGGGGGCTTCAGACATCAAAAATTTTACAGAAGAGACGATTGGTTTATGGTTGCAATTCCAACGGCGGTTGCTTATAATGCTGATTGTAGCGATAAGACCCGCTGATTATGGAGGAAGCGCGTATGGCAGTAAAACTGGAATTGTACCGGGTGTTCAAGGAGGTTGCGGAGACCGGCAACATCTCGGCGGCGGCAAAGAATTTGTATATTTCCCAATCGGCGGTGAGCCAATCTATTAAACAGCTGGAAACAGCCCTGCAGGCCCGGCTGTTTGCCCGCTCCCCCCGGGGCGTGACGCTGACGGGAGAGGGCCAGATGCTCTATCAGTATGTCCGCAACGCCTTGGGTCTGCTGGCTACCGGCGAGGACAAGCTCTCTCAGGCCCAGCAGCTGCTGTTGGGTACCCTGACCATCGGCGCCAGTGACACGGTGACGGGGCAGTTCCTGACGCCGTATCTGGACGAATTTCACCACCAGCACCCCGGCATCCGGCTGAAGATCGTCTCCGGCCGCAGCGCCAAGGTGGTGAGCATGCTTCGCTCCGGGGCGGTGGACATCGCCTTTGCCTCCTCTCCCAAGGACAGCACGCTGGAGACCTGGCCCTGCTTTACCACCCATTCCGTGTTCGTGGCGGGGAAGAATTACCACTGCGATTTCGACAAGATCTACACCCGGCAGGAGATGGCGGAATTCCCCCTGATCCTGCTGGAGCGGAAGGCCAGCTCCCGGGTCTTTCTGGAGCAGGAGTTTTTGAAGGCCGGCGTTACCTTGACCCCGGAGATCGAGCTGTCCTCCCGGCAGCTTTTGGTGACGCTGGCGGGGATCGGTCTGGGCGTGGCGGGTGTGACGCTGGAATTCGTCCGGAAGGATCTGGAAAGCGGCGATATCCGCCTGCTGAAAACGGACTTCACGATCCCGGAGCGCAGCGTGGATATGTGTACCTTGAAGGAAGTTCCTCCCACGGCGGCGGCTACCGCCTTTATGGAAATGGTGCGGAGGGGCATGTGAGACATGGAGACCTTTCTCTTTCTGTTTGAAATGCTGGGCACCATCGCCTTCGCCGCCTCCGGCGCGGTGCTGGGGGTCCGGAAGGGACTGGATGTGTTCGGCGTCTGTTTCCTTGGCCTGACCACCGCCTGCGGCGGCGGTATGGTGCGGGATGTGCTGCTGGGCAACACGCCCCCGGCGGCGTTTCAGAATCCGACGGCCTCTGCGGTGGCGGTAGTTACCTCGCTGATCATGTTCCTCTCCGGCGTGCGGCACCTGCTGATGGGCAACCAGCGGCGGTATGACCTGTTTATGCTGCTGATGGACAGCGCGGGCCTTGGTATTTTCACGGTCATGGGTGTCCGCGTGGCATGGAACTGCGTGGAAGCGCCGTCCCTATATCTGCTGGTGTTCGTCGGTGTGCTTACCGGCGTGGGCGGCGGGCTGCTGCGGGATGTGATGGCCGGAGATATGCCCTATATTTTTGTGAAGCATATTTACGCCTGCGCCTCTCTCGTCGGCGCGGTGATCTGCGGGGTGCTGCGCCAGCCAGCAGGGGAGATGACGGCCATGCTGGCCGGCGCGGCGGCGGTGTTTGCCATCCGGTGTCTGTCGGCCCACTACCGGTGGAATCTGCCCCATCCCAACGCCTGAAAAAACGGCGGAACTTTCCGGATATGGCGTGGATTTCCTGTGAAAATCGACAGGATGCGCCCCTTGACAATCCAAAAGAGCCGTGCTATCATGATTCCATTCTGAAAAAAGGCTTGGAAAAGGACGCTGTCCGGGAAGAACTTCAGAGAGACGCTGTCATGGGCTGAAAGCAGCGTCAGTCAGAACCGGAACAGTCACCGCCTTGGAGCTGCCCGCCGATATGTAGGCCGGGACGGGACCTCCCGTTACAGAGGACACGAGCGGCACAATGCGCAAAAGGACTTTCGCTGGCGGGAAGGAAGAATGTGTGCAAGAAACCCAGGAAGGGTGTCTTGCATGATTTCAATTAGAAGACTCCGAAGGAGTTTTTTACCCTGCTTGCACAGCGAAACAAATTTTGTTTTACTGTGCAAGCAGGGTGGAACCGTGGAGCTTTACGCCTCACCCCTGACCAAAACAGGGGTGAGGCGTTTTTTGTTTTGCCCCAAGGGCGGAAAGACCGCCGCAGGAAAGGAGACATTACTATGTCTGAGGAAATCAAGGAATTCAGCTTTGAAAATGAGGAATACCGCCAGACCTACTGGCACACCTGCTCTCACATCATGGCGCAGGCCGTCAAGCGCCTGTGGCCCGAGGTGAAGCTGGCCATCGGCCCCTCTATCAAGGAGGGCTGGTATTACGATATGGATGCACCCTTTGCCTTTACCCCGGAGCACATGACCGAGATCGAGGCCGAGATGCGGAAGATCTGCAAGGAGAAGCTGAAGCTGGAGCGCTTTGAGCTGCCCCGCGAGGAAGCTATCAAGTTCATGGAGGAGAAGGGCGAGCCTTACAAGGTGGAGCTGATTCAGGATCTGCCGGAGGATGCTCCCATCTCCTTCTACAAGCAGGGCGAGTTCACCGACCTGTGCGCCGGTCCCCATCTGGACTCCACCGGCCGGGTAAAGGGCAACGCCATCAAGCTGCTGGCCTGCAACGCCGCCTACTGGCGGGGCGACTCCAACCGGGAGACCCTCCAGCGGATCTACGGCATCGCCTTCCCCAAGAAGGAGGAACTGGACGCCTATCTGGAGCGCATCGAGGAGGCCAAGCGCCGGGATCACCGGAAGCTGGGCAAGGAACTGGGCCTGTTTGCTTTCCGGGATGAGGCCCCCGGCTTCCCCTTCTACCTGCCTAAGGGCATGGTGCTGAAGAACACCCTGATCGACTACTGGCGTCAGGTCCACAAGAAGTGGAACTATGTGGAGATCTCCACTCCTCAGATCATGAAGCGGACTCTGTGGGAGACCTCCGGCCACTGGGATCACTACAAGGATAATATGTATACCACCGTCATTGACGGCGAGGACTTTGCCATCAAGCCCATGAACTGCCCCGGCAGTATTCTGGTCTATGAGCTGGAACCCCATTCCTACCGAGACCTGCCCCTGCGGTACGGTGAGCTGGGCCTGGTCCACCGTCATGAGCTCTCCGGCGCGCTCCACGGCATGTTCCGTGTCCGCTGCTTCACTCAGGACGACGCCCACATCCTGCTGGCCAAGGACCAGATCAAGGATGAGGTCATCCGCATCGCCCGCCTGTTCGACGAGGTCTACTCTCTGTTTGGCCTGCCCTACAAGATCGAATTGTCCACCATGCCCGAGGACCACATCGGCACCCGGGAGGACTGGGAGAAGGCAGAGAACGCTCTGGCCGACGCCATTACCTCCATCGGCAAGGAGTATGTGGTGAACCCCGGCGACGGCGCGTTCTACGGCCCCAAGCTGGACTTCCACATTCAGGACTCTCTGGGCCGTACCTGGCAGTGCGGCACCATTCAGCTGGACTATCAGCTGCCCGGCCGCTTTGATCTGGAGTATACCACCAGCGACGGCGGCAAGGACGTGCCCGTGATGATCCACCGTGTTGTGTTCGGCTCCATCGAGCGGTTCATCGGCATCATCACCGAGCACTTTGCCGGCGCCTTCCCCGCATGGCTGGCTCCTGTTCAGGTGAAGATCCTGCCTGTCACCGACCGTGCGCTGGATTATGCCAAGGATCTGTCTGACGCATTGGACGGCCAGGGCTTCCGCGTGGAGGTGGATGACCGCAACGAGAAGATCGGCAAGAAGATCCGTGAGGCCACTCTGGAGAAGGTGCCCTATATGATCGTTGTGGGTGACCGGGATATGGAAAACAAGACGGTCTCCGTCCGTACCCGCGCCGGCGAGGATCTGGGCGCTATGAGCCTGGAGGACTTCACCGCCAAGCTGAAGGAAGTTGTAGACTCCAAGGTGATTCAGTAAGTTGCTCTTAGTTAAACTGCACAAAACACGCCCCGCTGGTTTTCCTGGCGGGGCGTGTTTTTGCAAGACGGACATTTGTTTTGCAAGACATTTGTGGGAAAACGCAGAGAATAGCGTGAAAATGCAAGATGAATACTTGAACATTGCAAAAAATCACCAAAAAGAGAAAATGACCCTTGCAAAATGAATGATATACATGTATACTATGCACATGCTTACGGAAACACCCTTGAAAAAAGCACCGGGCGTTTCCACCTAATTCAACTGTGAAAGAGGGATTTGGAATGAAAAAAGTGTTTTCTCTGATTCTGGCTCTGGGCCTCATCGCTTCTCTGACTGCCTGCGGCGGCGGTAACGCCTCCGGCAATGAGACTGGCGACAGCGCTCCCGCTGCTTCTACCGCGAAGCTGCGCTTCGTCACCGGCGGCGAGTCCGGCACCTACTATGCCTTCGGCTCCGTTATCGCCCAGCACGCCACCAACAATACCGATGTGTCTGTCACCGGTCTGGTTGGCAACGGCTCTAAGTCCAACGTGGAAGAGCTGGCAGACGGCAACGCAGAGCTGGCCTTCTGCCAGTCCGACGTGATGGCCTATGCCTACAACGGCACCAACCTCTTTGAGAACCCCATCGACTGCTTCTCCACCGTGGCCGCCCTGTACATGGAAGATGTGCAGATCGTCACCACCGATCCCAGCATCAAGACCGTGGCTGACCTGGCCGGTAAGAACGTGTCTGTCGGCGCTGCCGGTTCCGGTGTGTACTTCAACGCTGTGGACATCCTGAGCGCTTATGGTCTGGGCGATCTGGACGCTGACGGCAAGTTCACCAAGATCAACGCCACCTATCAGAGCTTCGGCGACAGCGCTGACTCCCTGAAGGACGGCAAGATCGACGCCGCCTTCATCGTGGCCGGCGCCCCCACCACTGCCATCATGGATCTGTCCACCACCAAGGCTGCTTATCTGGTGTCTCTGGATGACGCCCATATCGACGAGTTGCTGGCCGCCTCTCCTTACTACACCAAGCACGTCATCCCCGCCGGTACCTACAACGGTCAGGACGAGGATGTGACCACCGTGGCTGTGGGCGCTGTGATCCTGGCCCGTGACGATGTATCTGAGGATGCTATCTATGCTCTGACGGCTGACATCTTCGACAACGCCCCCGATCTGATCAGCAGCCACGCCAAGTACGGCGAGCTGTCCACCGAGTTCGGCGCTTCCATCACCTCTGTGCCTTATCATCCCGGCGCTGCCAAGTACTTCGCCGAGAAGGGCTTCGATGTGGCAACCAAGTAAAGATCTGAACGGGATTTTTACAGCATCACCGCCATTTCCATACCTATAAGTATGTCATTCAGGCTGCGGCGGAGAAATCCGCCGCAGCCGTGAGTGGTTCTAAAGCGAAGCACAGCTCTCCGGAACGGAAGAACAGAGCGCTTGCTGCGAACCAATTTACAAGAATTTACCCCGATCCCCGGTTGAGAAGGACAGAGATCCGCTGCCCCTGTCAACTGCGGATGTGAGAAAACGATCAAGGAGGAGACCATATGGGCCTGTTCAAGAAAAAAGACCCCATTGTTGAAGTGGAAAAGGCACTCGACCACGAGGTGCACGAGATGGAGCATGATATCCAGGCGGACGTGGATGCGGTCATGAAAAAGTATGACCGGGAATCCAACACCCGTATCTGGGAGGGGGCTCCGAAAATCGCCCTGCGGGTGCTGATGTCGGCCTTCTCAATCTATTGTATCCTGATGACCCTGTTCAGCAAGGCACTTCCGGAGCGGCGGCTGTCCCTGTTTCTGGGCTTTATCATCATTATCGGCTATCTGGTGTATCCCGCCAGAAAAGGTGCTGCCCGGGTGAACCATGTGCCCTGGTATGACTGGATCCTGATGCTTCTGGGCGCTGGCAGCTTCTTCTATTTTGCCATCAACGCTTTCTCCATCATTCAGTTGGCCACCAAGCTTCAGCCCATCCACATCATCGTCGGTGCCATCGGTATTGTGGTACTGATCGAGCTGTGCCGCCGGTGCGTGGGCCTGCCCATTCTGGTGGTGCTGGGCCTGCTGCTGATCTACACGTTCTATAACCAGCTCAGCTGGGACCCCAGCTTCTACAAGGCGCTGAAGAACATCGTCTATAAGCTGTTCTACACCACCAGCGGCGTCATCGGTACGCCGGTAAGCGTCTGCTACACCTACATTGTGCTGTTCATCATCTTTGGCGCATTTCTGGAGCGCACCGGCATCGCCAACTTCTTCATCAGCTTCGCCAACCGTCTGGCGGGCTGGTCTTCCGGCGGCCCCGCCAAGGTGGCGGTCATTTCCTCCGCCCTGTGCGGCATGGTGTCCGGCTCCTCCGTGGGCAACACCGTGACCACCGGCTCCGTCACCATCCCCATGATGAAGAAAACCGGTTACAAGCCGGAGTTCGCCGGCGCGGTGGAGGCCGCCGCCTCTACCGGCGGTCAGATCATGCCCCCCATCATGGGCGCAGCGGCGTTCCTGATGGCAGAGTACATGAATATCCCCTATGCGAAGGTAGCTGTAAAGGCCATCCTTCCCGCCGTGCTGTACTTCACCGGCATTTTCATCGCCGTCCATCTGGAAGCCAAGAAGCTGGGACTGAAGGGTATGCCCAAGTCCGAGATGGTCTCCTGGGGCGAGCTTGCCAAGCGTGCCTATCTCATCATACCTCTGGCCCTGCTGATCTTCCTGGTTTCCTCCGGCAGCCGCACCATGCAGTTCTCCGCGGCGGTGTCCATTCTGGCCGCCATCGTGGTGGGCTTCCTGAACAAGAATGAGCGGCTGACCTTCGGTAAAATCGTGGAGGCACTGGAGGCCGGTGCCAAGGGCGCCATCACCGTGGCTGTAGCTTGCGCCATGGCCGGTATGATCGCCGGCTGCATCACTGTCACCGGTCTTGCTTCCATCCTCATCAACGCCATCGTGCAGATGGCAGGCGACGCTACCATGATCGGCCTGCTGCTGACGATGATCTGCTGCATCATTCTGGGTATGGGCGTGCCTACCACCGCCAACTACTGCATCATGGCTTCCACCTGTGCCCCCATTCTGGTGCAGATGGGCTTCCCTCTGGTGGCGGCTCACTTCTTCGTGTTCTACTTCGGCATCGTGGCGGACATTACGCCTCCGGTGGCTCTGGCTGCCTATGCCGGCGCCGCCATTGCCAAGGCCAACCCTATGAAAACCGGCATCAACGCCACCAAGCTGGCCATCGCAGCCTTTATCGTGCCATACATTTTTGCCTACAGCCCCGCTATGCTGTTTGACAATGTGAGCAGCGCATTTGAAGTAGTGCAGATCGTAGTCAGCGCCCTCATCGGTCTGTTTGGTGTGGCTGCGGCTTTGAACGGCTTCGTCTATAAGAAGATCCCCATGCTGTTCCGTCTGGCGATGGCTGCCGGCGGTCTGTGCATGATGATCCCCGGCACCGCATCGGATGTGGTTGGCCTCGTGATGGTCGGCGGCATCGTGCTGATCCAGCGCATGAGCGTCCGGCGGCTGGCTGCCTGATCTCCTGAAAACAACAAAAGTGACCGCACTGCCCACGATCCCGGGCGGTGCGGTCTGCTGTTATCAAAAAGTTTTTGCAAAAAAGGAAACCTTTTCGCAGTTGAATCCGTCTATTACAAATGAAAGCGGTTTTGATGGAATTTGTTACTGTTTTGTTGTTGATTTACCCTATTGGCTATATTAACATCAGTGAGCGAAGGTGAATATGCCTGTCGGCAGCCCTGTTTGGGCGCTGACAGCACTGGATCGGAAACAAGCGGGCCTCAGCCCGGAGAATCGTAAAAGGAGAATATGTCATGGCAGAGATCATGGAAGAGAAAAAGGAGCTGACCCCGGTGGAGACAGCCGCTCCGGCGTCACCGGAGACCCCGGCGAAAAAGCCGGAAAAAAGCACGGCAGACAAGAAAAAGCGGCGGCGTACGATCCGGCGGATCGTTGCGCTGGTGGTCGTGGCCGCCCTGATCGCAGGCGGCGTGAAATTCTTCAAAAAGAAGGACGGCAGCAGCGAGGTAGGCATGGCGACGGTGTCCTACGGCGCTATCAGCTCCGAGGTGGACGGCAGCGGTCTGGTAAAGGCCAAGAACAGCGAGACTATCAGCCTGACCACTGCGGGCACGGTGATGGATGTATTCGTGGAGGAGGGACAGAAAGTGGAGCAGGGGGACCCCCTGTTTACCATTGATTCCCCCAATGCTGCCACGGAGGTCCAGAAGGCCCGCGATGAGGTTGAGGGCTATCAGAAGCAGATCAATACGCTGCAAAAGGACATTGCGGGGCTGAATCTTTCTCCGTCCTACGCCGGAAAACTGATGGATGTTGTGACACTGAACCCCGGCGACGAGATTAGCAAGGGCACCAAGGTCGCCGTCCTCGCGGACGATACCCGGATGCGTCTGGAGCAGTATTACAGCTACGCCTACGCCGGGGAGATGAAGGCGGGGCAGAAGGTGCAGGTCTCTATCCCTGCCCTGATGACCACCGTGGAGGGCACCGTGGAGGCAGTCCACATGGTCAGCCGCATCACGCCGGAGGGTTCTAAGCTGTTTTCCGCCGAGATCGTGATCCCCAACGAGGGTGTGCTGGCCAAGGATATGGTGGCTACTGCCACTACGATTGTGAACGGCGATACCGTGTATCCCTACGAAGCCGCTAAACTGCAATATTACCGGGTGGGAGATTTGAACTCCACCGTCAGCGGCACGGTGATCTCCAGTAATCTGGTGGACTATCTCGCCGTAACGCCCGGTCAGGTTCTGGTGCGGATCGACGGCGAGGACAGCGAGACGGAGATCTTCACCGCACAGCAGAATCTGGAAGAGGCCCAGAAGAAGCTGGAGGCCGCCCAGAAGAATCTGGACAACTGCAATGCGGTGGCTCCCATTTCCGGTCAGGTTATCGGTCTGTCCGTGACGCCGGGGCAGGAACTTCAGGCAAACAGTACCCTTGTGACCGTTTCCGACACCTCCACCGTGACCGTCAGCGCCACCGTGGACGAGCGGAACATCAGCTATATCAAGACCGGCATGTCCGTGAACCTGGACCAGTGGGGCACCAGCGCCTTCGGCACGGTGGAGACGGTGAGCCTGTCCAGCACTGTGAATAACGGCGTGGCCTCCTATCCCATTACCATCTCCGCGGACAACACGGAGGGCAACCTGCAAGTCAACAGCTATGTGAACTATCAGATCCAGGCCAGCCAGAACGACAACTGCCTGATGGTGCCCATCCAGGCGGTGCGTACTGTGGGGCTGGAGGACGGTTCTTCCGCCACCGTGGTCTATGTGCAGGCAGACAGCCGGCCGGACAACGCGCTGGAGCTGCCCTATCAGGACGAGGAGATCCCCAGCGGCTTCTATCCCGTTCAGGTGGAGATCGGTATTCAGGATACATATAACGTGGAGATCAAGTCCGGCGTAAATGACGGCGACACCGTCTTTACCCAGATGATAACCGATCAGGCGTGGGGTTAAGCCATGGCGAAACTGATCGAACTGCGGGACGTCTATAAGATCTACGGCGAGGGCCTTGAGAGCGAGGTCCGGGCCCTGGACGGCGTTTCGCTGGATATTGAAAAGGGCGAGTTCGTGGCGGTGGTGGGACAGTCCGGCTCCGGCAAGTCCACCATGATGAACGTGCTGGGCTGTCTGGACATCCCCACCCGGGGCACTTACCGTCTGGACGGCGTGGACGTCCGGGAGCTTTCCGACAAGGAGCTCTCCCGCATCCGCAACAAGCAGATCGGGTTTATTTTCCAGCAGTACAACCTGATCCAGAACCTGACGGTGCTGGAAAACGTGGAGCTGCCGCTGATCTATCAGGGCATCGATCCCATTGACCGGCGGGAGCTGGCGATACAGGCGCTGACCCGCGTGGGTCTCGCCGACCGGGCGCAGCATAAGCCTACCCAGATGTCCGGCGGCCAGCAGCAGCGTGTGGCCATCGCCCGGGCCATTTCCACCCATCCGCCCATCATCATGGCGGATGAGCCTACCGGCGCATTGGATTCCCGGACGGGCCACGAGGTGCTGGGCTTCCTTCAGCAGTTGAACAAGGAGGGCAGCACCGTCATTCTCATCACTCATGACAACGGGATCGCCGCCACAGCCCGGCGCATCGTGCGGATCGCGGACGGAAAGATCATCGAGGATCACCCCCAGGAGGTGGATTGGTATTGAACATCGGGCAGGCATTTAAGATGGCGTGGCGGTCCATCTGCGGCAAAAAGGGCCGCAGCGCCCTGACCATTCTCTCTATTTTCATCGGTATTGCCGCCGTTATGACCATCGTCTCCACCATGGAGGGCATGAAGGCCAAAACCATGGAGCAGTTTGCCGCCATGGGTGCCAACCGCATTGAAGTGAGCGTTTATGCCTATATGTATGATGAGGGCGGCAATCCTATCAGCAAGGACTATTTTGCCGGATTGTACCGCTTTTGCTCCGGACTGAAGGAGTCCATTATTGGCATTACCCCCAAGGGCTCATCCAACGCTACGGTGGTATACGGTACGAAAAACAGCTCCACAATGGAGTGGAAATATGACCAGCAGTACAACGTGGTCAGCGGTCCCCCGCAGATCTACTACGGCTCCGACCAGTACAGCGCCTGCAACAATCTGGCAATCGCAAAGGGCAGAGACCTTGCGTGGCTGGACTGCGAGAAATACAATCAGATCTGCGTGCTGGGCGCGCAGGCGGCGCGGGTCTTTTTCGGCAGCGCCAACCCTGTGGGACAGATCATGAAGGTCAACGGCAACAACTTTGAAGTGGTGGGCGTGTATGGCGCCCGCGTGGAGCCGGATACCCCTTCCGCTTACCAGACGGATAACTTTATGATCCTTCCCTACACCGCTACCCGGCTGCTGGGGGATACGGCCCCCACAGAATTTTTGGTAAAGGCCAAGGATGACGCCAGCATGAAAACCGCCATCACCGAGATCGGCGGGTACCTCTCCGGCGTGGTAGATCAGAGTATGGGTGGCTATCAGGTGCAGAAGGAAGGCTACTGGCAGGATTATCAGAACCAGCAGCTGACTATGATCTCTCTGGTGCTGGGCGGCATCGCCGCCATCTCCCTGCTGGTGGGCGGCATCGGTATCATGAACATCATGCTGGTGACGGTGACGGAACGGACCCGGGAGATCGGTATCCGCCGGAGCCTTGGCGCACAGCGGAGCAGCATCGTGGCCCAGTTCCTCATTGAATCCGGTATGCTCTGCGGCATGGGCGGCATTGTGGGCATTATCTTCGGCACCATCGGCAGTCTGGCTTTGGGCAAGATTTTGTTCCAGATGACCATTTTCCCCGCCACTTGGGTGACGCTGGCGGCCTTTGGCCTGTCGGTAGCTCTGGGCGTGCTGTTTGGCAGCTATCCGGCGGCAAAAGCATCGAAACTCCAGCCTGTGGAAGCCCTGCGGGCGGATTAAAGGAGAGAGACTTATGAAAAAACGAATTCTGACCTGGCTGCTGGCGATCAGCATGCTGGGCTCCCTGCTGACGGTGCCTGCCGGGGCGGCGGCTGTCACCAAATTTTCCGATGTCAGCGACAGCTACACCGCCACCGCCGTGGAATCTCTGCGGCTCATGGGTGTGCTGGACGGCTACGGCGACGGCACCTTCCGCCCGGACACCATTCTGAACCGGGCGCAGTTCTGCAAGATGGCGGTTTACGCCATGGACGGCAGCGGCGAGTTGGGACGGTATTCCACCGTTACCATCTTCCCGGACGTGAAGCCCTCCCACTGGGCTTCCGCCTACATCAATATGGCGGCGAGGAAGGGCATCATCTCCGGCTTTGCCGACGGTAAGTTCAAGCCCGGCCAGACTGTGACTGCCGGACAGGCGGTGACGATCCTCATGCGGGGCCTGGGCTACAAAGACGAGGACATGGGCGGCGTGTGGCCCCAGAGCTACATGGCGGAGGCCCAGACCAACGGCCTTTTGAAGTCCACAGGTATCACCTCTGCCTATGCGGGGCTGACCCGCGCACAGGCGGCCAAGCTGTTCCTGAACCTCTTTGAAGCCAAGCACGGCAAGGGCGAAACGCTCCTGTTCAACTACAACGTAGGTAAGGATGAGGTCTATCTTACTGCCGTGGACGGCGGTCAGGGCACGATGACTGCCGGCGGTAAGACGTATACCATGGCGCACCCCGTTGCCTCTACCAGTCTCATCGGCTCCAAGGGCAAGGTGGTCCTCAACAGCGCCGGCGAGATCCTGACCTTCCTGCCCATCACCGGCAGTGGCGGCGTTTCCAATGCGGCGGTCATCATCGGTGCCAACGGCTCTGTTGCCGGACTGGACTCCATGGCGGGTAACAACAGCTACCAGATTTACAAGAATGGTTCCCCTGCCACGGCAGCAGACCTCAAAAAGTATGACGTGGCGACCTACGCCTCCGCTACCAATTCCATCATTGTCAGCGATACCCGGGTGTCTGTATTCTATGAGGACTGTAAGCCCTCGCCCTCCAGCCCCACCACCATCACGGTGCTGGGCGGCACAGAACTGAGTGTTCTTCCCTCCGCGGTGGAGTCGCTGTCCAAGTTCAAGCCCAGCCAGCAGATGACTCTGCTGCTGACGGCGGACGGTCAGGTGGCCGGGGCTATGGAATCCAACGGCAGTGCCGCCAGAAGCAATGCCATTGCAGTTGTGGACGGCAGCGGCAAGATTCAAATGATTTGCGGCGGTTCCTTGATTTCTATCAACGGCAGCGGCGCAGGCCATGAAAATAGCGTTGTAAATATCTCTGGTACCAAACCCAGTAAAGATGGCAAAGAATCTCTGAGTCTGCGAACTGTTTCTGACAAGAGCAGCGGCGATTTGAATGTTAAGGACAAAATGCTGGGGAACAAGAAACTGACAGACAATGTGCTGATCTTCGATGGTAGCCGCCAAGTGGCCTTGGGGCAATTGCCGCAGAGTGGCATCAACTCCGCCCGGATTGCATATGCCCGGACCAACTGGGCTGGTGAAGTGGATCTGGTGGTGATTAAGAACGAGTTGGACATTCAGTTTGGACGGGTATTCTGGGATATTACAAAAATTCCGGGTGCGGACGGCGAAGAGCCTACATGGAAGGAAAGCCTGGGTGTAGACTACGGAACCGGTAAAACCGAGACCTATAACATGAAGTACAACGTAGTTACCGGTGATTTCGTGGCCTTCCGTATCAATTGGGGCAAGACCGGATTTTCCCTGATGGAAAAGCTTGGCAAGCTCAGTAATGTCTCCTCTGATGCTTGGATCGGCAAGACCGCCGTGACCTTCGGCAGCCGGACCTACGAGGTCCCATCCAATGTCCAGTGCTACAACGATGATACCGGCAAGTGGATGACGCTGGATGATGCCAAAGCCTACGGCGGCACCATGAACCTCTATGTTTATGACGGCGTGGTCCGCATCGTAGAGGTCAAGGCGTAAAAAAACCTGTGGCCTGACGGCTCAGCCGTCAGGCCACAGAATCACCTGAAAAGTAAATGATTGAGGAATGCAGGAGGAATGGATATGAAAAAACTTTTGGCTGTTTCCCTGACGATCATGATTTTAGGCACTCTGGGCGGATGCGGCAAGCAGGACACCCAGGAGCCGCCCAAGGTGGAAATTGACTACGGCAATTCCGAACTCTACACCCAGGAGGACATGGACGCTGCCATCCAGGTAATTGAAGCGGAGTTTGCCACCTGGGAAGGCTGTGAACTTCACAGCCTGGCCTACGGCGGCGACGCGGCCTGCAGCGACGAAAACATTGAGTGGCTCAACGGGCTGGAAATGAAAGAGCAGACTGAGCCTTTTACTCAGTGCATCCTGTTTTCCAGCAGCTTTCACTCCCCCGTGGAGCAGCGGGACGCCTGGGATGCCGATACGGAGTATGAGGGCTGGCAGTGGTGGCTGGGCCGCAGCGACGGCGGCGCCTGGGAACTGGTGACCTGCGGATACGGCTGATCTCCGTTTGTGCGCCCAATAAAAACCAATTGAAAAAGCAGCGCCCCGGTGCCCTTTGGCACCGGGGCGCTATTTTAGGGGCGGAGAAAAAGGACTCGGATGCATCAGTATCCGAGTCCTTTTCGCAATATTCGACAGAATTTATACGACCTGGAATAGATAAAACTTCAAATAGTCCGTCTCGTCCACGCCCCAGAGGATGGGATGGTCGCAGCTCTGCTGGCGGGCTTCGATCTGCCGCAGCTGTACCCCGGCATCGTGAGCAGCGGAGCGGAGCATGGCCTCAAATTTCTCCGCTGTGGCGAAGTGGGAGCAGGAGCAGGTGGCCAAGTACCCGCCCCGGGGCAGCAGCTTCATGGCCCGGTAGTTGATCTCCTTGTAGCCGGTGATGGCATTGGCCACGGTTTTCCGGCTTTTCGTGAAGGCCGGGGGGTCCAGAATGATGAAGTCATACTTCATCGGTTCCTTTTCCAACTGGGGCAGCAGGTCAAAGACATTGGCCGCCACGCAGTCCATAACGTCGGATACGCAGTTGCGCTCTGCATTGGCCCGGGCCATCTCCACGGCGGATTCCGACACATCCACTGCCGTCACATGGGCCGCGCCGCCCAGCGCGGCATTCAGGGCGAAGGAGCCGGTGTGGGTGAAGCAGTCCAGAACGGTTTTTCCCGCTGCCAGACGGCCCACTGCCCGCCGGTTGTACTTCTGATCCAGGAAAAAGCCGGTTTTCTGGCCGTTTTCTACGTCAACCAGATATTTGACCCCATTTTCCACAATTTCCACCACCGGACTGTCCGGGGGTGTTTCGCCGGGGAGGGCGTACCAGCCCTTGCCCTGGGGCAGGCCCTCCTTGTCCCGGAGGGCCACGTCGTTCCGCAGGAACACGCCCCGGATGGGCTGGCCGTCCTGCCGGAGAATGTCCACCAGAGCGGGGAGCAGAAGGTCCTGTAAATTCTCCATGCCAACGGACAGCACCTGCACACTGAGCAGATCGTGGAACTTATCCACCGTCAGACCGGGGAAGGCGTCCGCCTCGCCAAAGATCACCCGGCAGGCGTCCAGATCCGCCGGGTCCATGACGGACTTCCGGTAGTCCCACGCCCATTGCAGTTTCCGCCGCCAGAAGGCTTCGTCAAAGCGGTCGTTGGCGTTCCGGGAGATGAGCCGCACACGGATCTTGGACTGCTGGGACAAAAAACCGGTGCCCAGATAGCGGCCCTTCTTGCTGATGACATCCACCAGTCCGCCGTTGGCCGTTTCGCCCTCCATGTTCAGGATCTCTGCATCATACACCCAGGGGTGGCCCTTAACGATGGCGTTTTCCGCCTTGGGGGTGACGGTATAAATGGGATAGCCACGCTCTATTTTCATAAGCTGTGCTCCTTTTAGGCTTGATTTCCGGGCCAGTATAGCACAATTCCGGGGAAAACGCCATACCATGAAACAGACAGAATTTCACCATAACAAAAATCTCTGCACATTCATCATCTGTATGGGAGGGAACTCTGATGCCCATTGTGTTTTTAAGTCCGTCCACTCAGGACTGGAACCCTTATGTCACCGGCAGCGGCAGCGAGGAATACTGGATGAACCGGATCGTGGACGCTATGGAGCCGTATCTGCGGTCCAACGGCATCCGCTACCGCCGCAATGACCCGGACACCTCGGCGGGGGCCGCCATCCGGGAGGCCAACAGCGGCTACTACGACTTCTATCTGGCACTGCACTCCAACGCCATCGGAAACGGCTCCGCCCAGACCTCCGCCCGGGGCATTATCGCCTTTTACTATCCCGGCAGCGCTGGCGGGCAGCGGGGAGCGGAGCTGATCGCCAAAAATCTGCGGGAGATCTACCCGCTGCCCGACATGGTCACCACCCGCCCTACCACCGCACTGGGAGAGGTGTCCCGGTCCCGGTTCCCGGCGGTGCTGGTGGAGATCGGCTACCATGACAACTATTCCGACGCCCTCTGGCTGGAGAGCCATGTGGAGGATGTGGCCCGGCAGCTTGTCAAGGCGCTGACGGAGTATTTCGGCCTGCCCTTCATCCCGCCTATGGACCCGAAACGGGGAACGGTCCGCCTGAGCTACGGCACACTGAATCTCCGCAGCACGCCATCCCCCGCCGGTACGGTGATCGCCAACCTGCCCAACGGCGCGGAGGTGACGGTTTACGGCGAGTGGCAGGGATGGTATGTGGTGCAATACGGAGATCAGGTGGGATACGCCGCTGCGGCCTATATCGACGTATAGGGAGAAAAGCGGACCGGCTGCGGGGGAAAAGCTGATCCGGTCAAAATTTGCAGCAAATGACTTGACATAACTACGCCTTCTGATTAAACTATATAGGGATCATTATAGGCGGCAAAAGGGGTGTCCGCCTGTTTGTGTTCTGAACCGTACCGGCCCGCTGACTGGTGGGACGGACGGTGAATTTTATGGCATTTTTCGCCAAAGTCAAAGAAAGGAGTCACAGTTTATGCTGACCGTGATCATAGGCGTTGTTGCCTTAGCCGGCGGCTTTGCGGGTGGCTTCCTTTATCGCAAAAAAGTATCTGAAAAAGAGATCTCCAGCGCCGAAGAAGAAGGCCGGCGCATCGTCAACGAAGCGATCCGCAACGCCGAGAGCAAAAAGAAGGAAGCGCTGCTGGAAGCCAAGGAAGAGATCCTGAAAAGCCGTACTGATTACGAGAAGGAAGAAAAGTCCCGCAGAGCCGATCTGCAGCGGCAGGAAAACCGTTTGCAGCAGAAGGAAGAAAACCTGGACCGCAAGCTGGAGACCATTGAGAAGAAGGAAGAATCTCTGGCCCAGAAGCACGCGGCCATGGAGAAGGAACAGGAGGAGATCCGCACCATCAAGCTGAGCCAGACGGCTATGCTGGAAAAGATCTCCGGCTTTACCGCTGACGAGGCCAAGGAATACCTCATTCAGCAGGTGGAGAGCGAAGTGACCCACGAGACTGCCCTCAAGATCAAAGAGGTGGAGTCCCGGATGAAAGAGGAGTGCGAGACCCGCGCCCGCGAAGTGGTGGCTCAGGCCATCCAGCGCTGCGCGGCGGACTCCGTGGCCGAGCTGACCGTCAGTGTGGTTCCCCTGCCCAATGACGAGATGAAGGGCCGTATCATCGGCCGCGAGGGCCGCAACATCCGTACCATCGAGACTCTGACCGGTGTGGATCTCATCATCGACGATACACCGGAGGCCATCACCGTCTCCTGCTTCGAGCCGGTCCGCCGGGAGATCGCCCGGCTGGCACTGGAAAAGCTGATCGCTGACGGCCGTATCCATCCCACCCATATCGAGGAAATGGTGGAGAAGGCCCGCCGTGAGGTGGAGGCCACCATCAAGGCCGAGGGCGAGCGCGCCATGTTCGAGTGCGGCATCCGCAACCTCCACCCCGAGTTGGTGAAGATGCTGGGCCGTCTCCATTACCGCACCAGCTACGGCCAGAACGTTTTGCAGCACTCCATCGAGGTGTCCCACATTGCCGGCATGATGGCCGCCGAGCTGGGTGCCGATGTGCAGACTGCCAAGCGGGCCGGTCTGCTTCACGATCTGGGCAAGTCCA
>ENA-USUG01001291-USUG01001291.1-human-gut-metagenome-genome-assembly--contig:-NODE-1291-length-42819-cov-33.744420_pt1 | contig 42819 bp, 35 predicted proteins | sample MGYA00250059_ERZ773394 | MGnify/ENA primary metagenome ERZ773394 (study PRJEB29103, sample SAMN06111957) | human gut metagenome | biome: human gut; feature: ankylosing spondylitis patient; material... | reverse complement strand
ATTGTTGTAAACCATGCCGGATATGGTACAGAATCAACATTTGCTGATATGCTAAGGGATAAGAGTGTCAGTGAAGGCGATATTAAATCATGGCAGTCTGGCTTGCCGGATTTTGCAACAGAGAAGGCAGATGTCAGAGCAAAATTAGTAGAATGGCAGACATCATGGATGAAGGATTATGGTGTTGACTATTTCCGTGTAGATACAGTAAAGCATGTTGACAGCACAACATGGGCAGCACTTAAAAATTCTACAACAGAAGTAAATCCGTCTTTCAAGATGATTGGAGAATATTATGGTGCTGGATATGCAGCAAATGGTAATACCTTAGGTAGTGGCCAGATGGATGCAGACCTTGATTTCGATTTTAATGATCAGGCAACAAGCTTTGTCAGTGGTAATATTTCTTCTGTAGAAAGTTTCCTTTCTGCAAGAAATTCTGCACTTAATAACACATACATGACAGGTCAGTTCTTAAGCAGTCATGATGAAGATGGATTTAAGGCTGCCTTAATGAAAGGAAAAGGATATACCGAGGATGAGGCAACATCAGCAGCGTTAGTTGCAGCTACCTTACAGCTTACTGCAAAGGGTATTCCGGTGATCTATTATGGTGAAGAAGTTGGTTTAAGTGGATTAAATAATTATCCATACCAGACTAATAGATATGACATGGATTTCTCACTGGCAACAGAGGACAATGTCACATATCAGCATTATAAGAATCTGCTGAGCATCCGTAATGCATACACAGATGTATTTGCAAGAGGAAGCAGAAAGGTTGTGGCAAGTTCTGATGAGGAAGGCTATGATGTAGTTTCAAGATCCTATGGAGGAACAACCTTATATGTTGGTATGAATATCAAGGATACCGCAAAAGAAGTAAAAGTTCCGGTTAATGCAAATGCAGGAAATACAGTTGTAAATCTTTATGATGGTAAAACATATACTGTTTCTTCTGATAAGACAGTAACAGTTACCATTCCGGCAGCAAAGGATGGCGGTACTGTAGTGCTGAGAGCAGATAAAAAGATTAATCTTGACATTACTGTTCCGGGTAAAGATTTCCAGGAAGTAATTGATACCATTGATGCTGTGGGAGATACAGCAAAGATTAATGTTACAATGCCAGATACCACAAAAGTTCCGGCAGAAGTATTCAATGGTATGATTGGAAAAGATATTACCATTACCTTCAAGCTGAACGACAACGTAAGCTGGATTGTAAACGGAAAGAACATTGTAAGTAAATTAAAAGATGCAATAGACCTCGGTGTAACCGTAGGTAAGAGCAGCATTCCGGCTGATAAGATTAAAGCATTAGCTGGAGACAACAAGACCATTGAACTTTCACTGGCACATGACGGAGCATTTGGATTTGATGCTACACTTCGTGTCAACGTTGGTGCAGAGAACAGTGGAAAATATGCAAACCTTTACTATTACAATGAAAAGACCGGAGCATTAGAATATGTTCAGGCTGTAAAGGTAAATGCAGACGGAACCGTTGATTTCAAATTCTCACATGCATCTGAGTATGTTATTGTACTTAGCAATACAGATATGAAACCAGCAGCATCTACAACTCCGAATGCAACACCTGCTGTAACAGCAGAGAAGCAGGTTAAGACAGGAGATAATACTCCGATTGCATGCATGGTAGTATTGTTATTCGTTGCAGGAGCAGCGGTAGTTGTACTTTACAGAAGACGTAAAAGAGTCTAAGCAGAGCAAAACTGCAAACAGGAGAGTTTATTTTTTATAATGTATATCGTCTGAAATAAGAGGATAGATGGAAAGGGCAGCGAAAGCTGCCCTTTCCCCTTTTGTCCCTCTTGGATAAATAAAAGAACAAAAGGAATAAATCCAGGCAGAAGATTGACATACTATTCCTAAGGTGTTATTCTTAGTTCCGACTGAATTACTTGGAAATAGGACGAAAATAGCTGATAAAGCAAATTGATAAAGGAGGAAAACCGATGGAATTAATCTATCTGGACAATGCTGCAACAACAAGAACGGACGAGCGGGTAGTGGAGGCAATGCTTCCTTATTTTACCCGGTATTATGGAAATGCATCTACCATTTATGCATTAGGTGAGGAAAGCCGCAAGGCAGTAACAAGGGCCAGAGATATTATTGCAGCAGGAATCGGTGCGAAACCGGAAGAAATATATTTTACGGCAGGTGGAAGTGAATCTGATAACTGGGCACTGAAAGCAACAGCAGAAGCTTATAAAGAAAAAGGAAAACATATCATCACCAGTAAGATTGAGCATCATGCAATTCTTCATACCTGTGAATGGTTGGAAAGACAGGGCTTTGAGGTAACTTATCTTGATGTGGATGAGAATGGACGTATCAATCCGGCAGATGTAGAAGCTGCAATCCGTCCGGATACCATTCTGATTTCTATTATGTTTGCCAACAATGAAATCGGTACCATCGAGCCGATTGCAGAGATTGGTACAATTGCCAAGGCACATGGAGTTTTATTCCATACTGATGCAGTACAGGCATTTGGTCAGGAGCCAATCCAGGTAGATGAAATGAATATTGATATGTTAAGCAGCAGTGGCCATAAATTAAACGGACCAAAGGGAATCGGTTTCCTCTATATCAGAAAAGGTGTAAAAATCCGCTCCTTTGTACATGGTGGTGCACAGGAGAGAAAGAGAAGAGCCGGAACGGAAAATGTACCGGGAATCGTAGGCTTCGGTAAAGCTGCAGAACTGGCATTTGCTTCCATGGAAGAGCGTACTGCAAGAGAAAGAGAATTGAGAGATTATATGATTTCCCGTTTTGAAAAGGAAATCCCATATGTGAAAATCAATGGAGACAGAGAGCATCGTCTTGCCAATAATGTCAATGCATGCTTCCGTTTTGTGGAGGGAGAATCCATGCTGATTATGTTAGATATGAAGGGGATTTGTGCATCCTCCGGTTCAGCATGTACTTCCGGTTCCTTAGACCCGTCTCATGTATTGCTGGCAATTGGTCTGCCACATGAGATTGCACATGGCTCACTCCGCCTGACTTTAGGCGCAGATACCACCAAAGAGCAGATTGACACCACGGTAGACGCAATCAAAGAGATTGTTGCACATTTACGCAGCATGTCACCGTTATACGAAGATTTTGTAAAGAACCAGCAGTAATAGAGTAGAAAGGAGTAACGATTATGTATAGTGAAAAAGTTATGGATCATTTTCAGAATCCGAGAAATGTAGGAGAGATTGAAAATGCCAGCGGAGTAGGAACAGTAGGAAATGCAAAATGCGGTGATATCATGCGAATCTATCTTGATATTGATGATAATGGTGTGATTCAGGACTGTAAGTTTAAGACCTTTGGCTGTGGTGCTGCAGTTGCAACCAGCAGTATGGCAACAGAACTGGTAAAGGGAAAGACCGTACAGGAAGCATTACTTGTAACCAATAAAGCAGTAATGGAAGCATTAGACGGACTTCCACCGGTTAAAGTGCATTGTTCCCTTCTGGCAGAAGAAGGTATTCATGCTGCACTTTGGGATTATGCTGAGAAGAATGGCATTGTCATTGAAGGCTTAAAGAAACCGAAGAACGATATCTCTGAGGGTGAAGAAGAGGAAGAATATTAAAAACAACATATCCATATTGACATAGTAGGAAAAAAGGAATATACTGTACCCATAGACAAATAGAAATGGAGGTACAGTATGAAGATTTCAACAAAGGGACGTTATGCTGTCCGACTTCTTCTTGATATAGCAATGAATGATGAAGTTGAACCGGTACGTCTTAAAGATGTTGCGGAACGTCAGGATATTTCCATGAAATACTTGGAACAGATTATTTCTACACTGGTACGGGCAGGGTTTGTTAAGAGCATCAGAGGCCCCCAGGGAGGATATCGTTTATCAAAGACACCGAAAGAATATACGATAGGGATGATATTACGTCAGGTAGAAGGAAGTCTTGCACCGGTATCGTGTCTTGAGGATGATGTGAACACCTGTGAGCGTCAGGCAGAATGTGTAACACTTCGTATCTGGAAAGAATTAAACGATGCGATTAAGAGTGTAGTAGACAAGTATACGTTAGAGGATTTGATGGAATGGCAGCAGGATATCAGCAGCGATTATGTCATTTAAATGGACGAGGTCGATGTGTACCAATGAAACAAAATATTTTAAATAATTTATTTGAAAAAAGTCTTGACAATTGGTACACATCGTTTTATATTATACTTAATCCATATCAAACAGATAGGAAATATATGAATTTAGGGAAAAGGAGATTATTATCATGGCAAACATTTATAAAGGAACATTAGGACTGATTGGAAATACACCATTAATCGAGGCAGTTAATTTAGAAAAGGCGTATAACTTAGAAGCAAAATTACTTTTCAAACTGGAATATTTCAATCCGGCAGGAAGCGTAAAGGACCGTATCGCAAAAGCAATGATTGAAGATGCAGAAGCAAAAGGACAGTTAAAAGAAGGTTCTGTTATTATCGAGCCGACATCCGGAAATACAGGAATTGGTCTTGCAGCACTTGCGGCAGCCAAGGGATACCGTATCATTCTTACTATGCCGGAATCCATGAGTGTTGAACGTAGAAACATCTTAAAGGCTTACGGTGCAGAAATTGTTCTGACAGAAGCAAGCAAAGGAATGAAAGGTGCAATTGCAAAAGCGGATGAACTTGCAAAAGAGATTCCAAACAGCTTTATCCCTGGACAGTTTGTAAACCCTGCGAATCCAAAAGTACACAAAGAGACAACAGGACCGGAAATCTGGAAAGATACGGACGGAGCAGTAGACATCTTTGTAGCAGGAGTTGGTACAGGTGGAACCGTAACAGGAACCGGTGAATACTTAAAAGAGCAGAAAGCAGATGTTAAAGTTGTAGCAGTAGAGCCGGCATCTTCACCGGTATTATCCGAAGGTAAGAGTGGAGCACATAAGATTCAGGGTATCGGTGCAGGATTCGTACCGGATGTATTAAACACCAAAGTATATGATGAGGTATTTCCGGTAGAGAACGAAGAGGCTTTCCGTGTGGCAAAAGAAATTGCACACAAAGAGGGCGTATTAGTAGGAATTTCTTCCGGAGCAGCAGCTTATGCAGCAATTGAACTGGCAAAGAGGCCTGAAAATAAAGGAAAAACAATTGTAGCTTTATTACCGGACAATGGAGACAGATATTATTCAACAGCTTTATTTACAGAGTAATTTGCAGTAGAATAGAAAAAATCTGATGTAACATCAGAGTGACAGAAATAAATAACAGAACGGAGAAAAAGAAGATGAGCACAAAGAAAAGCAGAGTAGAACGTAATTTAAAATTTGAAACTTTACAGTTACATGTAGGACAGGAAAATCCGGATCCGGTGACAGATGCAAGAGCAGTACCTATTTATCAGACATCATCCTATGTATTCCGCAACAGCGACCATGCGGAAGCAAGATTTGGCCTTGCAGATGCAGGAAATATTTATGGAAGACTTACGAATCCGACAGAAGATGTATTTGAGAAGAGAATTGCAGCATTAGAGGGTGGAGTTGCAGCGTTGGCAGTAGCATCCGGAGCAGCAGCAATTACTTATACGATTGAAAATCTTGCACAGAATGGTGACCATATTGTAGCTGCAAAGAATATCTATGGTGGTTCTTATAACCTGTTGGAGCATACACTTCCACAGTACGGCATTACAACAACCTTTGTTGAGCCGGAGCCGGAAGCATTTGAAGCAGCAATCAAAGACAATACAAAAGCATTATATATTGAGACATTAGGAAATCCTAACTCAGACGTAGCTGATATTGAAGCCATCGCAAAAGTAGCACATGCACACAAGATTCCATTAGTCGTAGATAACACTTTTGCAACACCTTATCTGGTTCGTCCGATTGAGTATGGCGCAGACATCGTGGTACATTCTGCAACAAAATTCATTGGTGGACACGGAACAACAATTGGTGGAGTTATCGTAGACAGCGGAAAATTTGACTGGGAGGCAAGTGGAAAATTTGCATCTTTAACTGAGCCAAATCCAAGTTATCATGGCATCAGCTTTACCAAGGCAGTAGGACCGGCAGCATTTGTAACCAAGATTCGTGCAATCTTACTCCGTGATACCGGAGCAACTTTATCTCCGTTCCATGCATTTATCTTCTTACAGGGATTAGAGACATTATCCTTAAGAGTAGAACGTCATGTACAGAATGCATTGAAGGTAGTAGAGTTCTTAAATAACCATCCACAGGTGGAGCGTGTAAATCATCCTGCAGTAAGTACAGATCCAAAGCAGCAGGAATTATATAAGAAATACTTCCCGAATGGTGGCGGTTCTATCTTTACCTTTGAAATCAAAGGTGATGACAGAAAGGCAAAAGATTTCATCGACAATCTGGAAATCTTCTCCTTACTGGCAAATGTTGCAGATGTAAAATCCCTGGTGATTCATCCAGCATCAACCACGCATTCCCAGCTTAGTGCAGAAGAATTAGAAGAGCAGGGAATCAAACCGAATACCATCCGCCTTTCTATCGGAACAGAAAATATCGACGATATTATTGAAGACTTAGAGGAAGCATTCAAGGCAGTAGAGTAAATGCCAGAAAGAACTAAAATGAAAAGCATGAGATAAAAGAAGTCTCATATACTTTAGAAAGAGTATATGAGGCTTTTTTTATGAAAAAATGGAAAAAGATACTGGCAGTGACGGTAATGCTGGCATTGGCATTTTGTGCAGGCCGTGGGAGCGCAGTGCTGGTAAAAAGTTGGCAGAATGGCGGCTTACTGGGAGTAAATGCAGTGGCATCTACAACAGAGAACTGGGGACTTGGATTTGGTGAATCGGGGACACAGCCAACTGGAAACGCCACACCGGAAGAATTGCGGAAATATAATACATATTTTATTGGTAATGGCGATGATAAGGTGATTTACCTGACCTTTGACTGCGGCTATGAGAATGGAAATACGGAGAAGATACTGGAAGCATTGAAAAAGCATGATGTAAAGGCAACCTTCTTTGTAGTAGGGCATTTCTTAGAGACCAGTCCGGATCTGGTAAGGAAAATGGTGGAAGAAGGTCATACCGTAGGGAACCATACTTATCATCATCCGGATATGTCAGAAATTGCAGATGTATCGTCATTTCAAAAGGAAGTTGAAGATGTCAAGTTACTTTATGAAGAGATTACAGACAAGGAGATGGTTAAATTTTACCGGCCGCCTCAGGGGAAATACAGTGAATCAAATCTGAAAATGGCAAAAGAATTAGGTTATTATACTTTTTTCTGGAGTCTTGCCTATGTGGACTGGGACCCGGATAATCAGCCAACAAAAGAAGAGGCCTTTGAAAAACTCACCGGACGTATTCATCCGGGAGCTATAGTGCTGCTGCACAATACTTCAAAGACCAATGGTGAAATATTAGATGAACTACTTACAAAGTGGGAAGAGATGGGCTACCATTTTGGTACTCTGGATGAGTTAATCGCAGGTTCTAATTCTTAGAAAAAATTCTTAAATAAAACTTGTCTTTTTACTTCTTTTGTATTATACTCTTTGATTGGTAATACCAATCGGAGGATTTAGAAATGAAGTATTTTAGACAGTTTTTTTTAATTCTGGCAATTTCTTTTGCTGGAGAAATTCTGCATATGGCGCTGCCATTACCAGTGCCTGCAAGCATTTACGGACTGGTGTTAATGCTGCTTGCTCTGGTAACGGGTATCGTTAAGATAGAACAGGTGAAGGACACTGCGATATTCTTAATTGAAATTATGCCGGTGATGTTTATTCCGGCAGCAGTAGGACTTCTGGACTCCTGGAGCATTCTGCGTCCGACTATTGTGCCGGTGATTGTCATTACAGTACTTACGACGATTATTGTTATGGTCGTGACCGGAAGAGTGACACAGAATGTGATACGAAAGGGAAGGGAGAAAGAAGAAAATGAATAATTTTGCAGGAGATACCCTTTTCTTTGGTGTAGTAATCAGTCTCATTGGATATGAAATCGGAGCACTGTTAAAGCGTAAATTAAAGCTGGCGCTGTTTAATCCACTTTTGATTTCTATTATTTTTGTTATGGTTGTATTAAGTGTAGGCAGGATTGACTATGACAGTTATTATGAAGGAGCAAAGTATTTAAGCTATCTTTTAACCCCGGCAACGGTATGTCTTGCTGTTCCGTTGTATGAGCAGCTGGAATTGTTAAAAAAACATAAAAGTGCCATTGTAGCAGGAATTATATCCGGTGTCATTGCAAGTATGGGAAGTGTGCTTCTTTTTGCGGTGATATTTCATCTGAATCATGAGGAATATGTAACCCTTCTGCCAAAATCCATTACCACAGCAATTGGAATGGGAGTATCTGAAGAACTTGGAGGAATCGTAACGATTACGGTGGCAGTAATTATCATTACCGGAGTCTTGGGAAATATGATCGCAGAAGTGGTATGCCGTGTATTTCATATAGAAGAGCCGGTGGCAAAGGGACTGGCACTTGGTACTTCCGCCCATGCAATCGGAACCGCCCGTGCCATGGAAATGGGAGAAGTAGAAGGAGCAATGAGCAGTCTTGCCATTGCAGTAGCAGGACTTCTGACGGTAGCAGCAGCAACTGTATTTGCTAATTTTTATTGATGTATTTATGATACAATAATTTTGCAAGGGATGAAAGGAGATTCAGATGAAGGACAGAGAGTATAAGAGGGTAATGGCATTCGTAAAAGATGGAATACGGAGTGGGGAGTTTCAGGTAGGCAGCAAGCTGCCAACAGAACGTGAAATGGCAGAAACACTTGGTATGTCACGTCCATCTATCCGGGAAGCATTAAAGAGTATGGAGAATATCGGATTGATTGAAAGCCAGCAGGGCTCCGGCAATTATATCTGCTGCAACATGGAAAAAAGCCTTTCAGAAGTAATTAATATGATGCTGCTATTGCAGCAGATAGATAAGGATGAGCTTGCAGAGGCACGCTGCCTTTTAGAACATGCGATAGGTCTTCTGGCAGCTAAAAACATGAGTAAACAGGATATTGCGGAGTTAAAAGCACTGGCAGAATCTATGCAGAATGCTGACCAGCAGAGAAGTTATGAGATTGACCGGGAGTTCCATCAGAAATTAATATTAGGTTCCGGCAACCGCTTCATGATTGCGATTATGCAGGTATTTTCTGGAATTTATAAGGAAAGTATCCGAAAAGGCTGGGAAAATGCAGATGCAGAAAAATTTGAAAAAATGTGGAAGCTTCATGTACAGATTGCAGAAGCAATTGAAACGGGAGACCAGAGAAAAATCGATGCTGCCGTACAGGCACATTATGATATTATTCATAAGTAAAATGATGGCAAAAAAATGCCCGGCAGTGGTTCCTTTTTAGATGAGTCTGAAAAGAACCGCCGCCGGGCTATTTACGCAAGTAGCTTAGCGGGCAAGTACTTCTAAGATTTCACCTACATACATGGTGTGAAGGTTGCCATCGGCATACCAGCTGCTTTCGATAGAAGAATCAATAAACTGGTCCGGAGTCATCTTTGTAGCAGATAATTTACGACAGATAAATACCAGATTTCCTTCGTCAATATAAGGTGTGTCCTTGCAGTAATCAAGATGCATTCTTGCATTTTCAATTTTATTTTCATCACGTCCGGAAACAGCTCCAAGATATTTTAAAGCTCCTTTATTGGACTCATCTAAAAAGGTCAGTGAAAATGTCTCTCCATTATCAATAAATTCTTTGGTATAGCGTGTATCTCTTACAAAGATGTAGACAACATTTTTGCCCCAGAGGACACCAACACCGCCCCAGCTTGCAGTCATTGTATTTGCTTTCTTCTCATCACCTGCTGTGATTAACATCCATTCTTTGCCGATTTTAGTAAATGGATTCATTTCCATAAGGTCAATTGGATATGGTTGAAATGTATGCATTATTTTTCCCTCCAGTAAATTCGTAATATGCATTTAGTATAGCATTGTATTTTTATAATTACTATGGGTTTGCGGTAAAAAGAATTCCAGAAAAGGTTTAAGTTATGAAATTTATTGATACAATTCTGCAATTCTGGAAACTGCCACATAAATTTCGGAAATACGGTACCAGGTACGGAAATCCACAATTCCGGTAACTGGAAGCCCAAAGATGGACTGGAATTTTTCTACGGCAGCTTTGGTGGCAGGACCATAAATGCCATCCACGGTAATAGTCGGAAGCGCAGGATAGTTACGTGCAATCCGGTTCAGCTGCTCCTGCAGCATCCGCACCTTATCCCCGGTAGAACCAATCTCAAGGTTGCTGCCCGGCCAGGAAGCAGGTACACCACTGATTTCATCCGCCGTGTTGATATACATACTGCTGCCGTAATAGTAGCGCAGAATCTCAATGGTGGAATACCCCTGGTCTGCTAAGTATTTCGAACCCCACTGTGTCATCCAGTTCGGGCAGCTTACCCGCTGCCCGTCACAGTACTGGGTCAGAATCGGCTGGCGGACGTTCGGGCGGGAAAGGTAGCTATTAAACATCTCATCGACGATATTGGAAATGTTGGAAAAGATGTTTCTGCCGTAGACAAATTTGTGGTCAAAGGCGGTGGAAGAAGTAATGGTAAAATCATAGCCTTTGTTCCGGTACCACTCCGTATACACCCGGTTCAGGGTAAAGGACATAATGGCTAAAATATTTGCACGGAGAGCTGCATCCGGCCAGGTAGCATAGATTTCGCTGGAGGCAACATTTTTGATGTAATCCCTGTAGCGGACATAGTAGTCGTTGGCGGAAGAATCGCTTGGCGGTCCGTCATGGACAATGACATATTCCGGGATGACAACACGGCTTAAGACAATTTCGCCGCTTTCATTCATCGGCTTGATTTCATCCTCTGGGATTTTCGGCGGAAAATTCCCATAGAGAGTGTTGGCAGTAATAACAATATTTCGTTCCGGAGGATTTTCCACGGTGGCAGTTTCCATCCGGACATTTTGGATGGAAGTTTTATCCGGCAGAACGGAGATTCCGGAAATGTTGATGGGACGGTAGCCGGACGCATTTACCTGAATGGTATATTCCGAGTAAGGCTGGAATTCAGAAGGTTCCATGCTATATTCTAAGGGGGGAGCCGGCAGTTCAACTGCTGCAGTCTGACCGGAAATGTCAGTTGATAGTTCTTCAATGATTTCAGTAGGATTTCCCGTATAGGAAAGACGGATGGAGGCATCTTTAATAGGGAAAAAGCCATGCTCTGTGGTGACATGAATCCGCAGTTGCCCCATGTCCGTGGTTTTTTGCATATAAGAAAGGTTTGACATATGGAAACCTCATGATATTTATTCCATAAAGTATATGCCGGAAAGCGGGAAAACGTGTTATACTGTTGCAGAATGAATGGAGAGAAAACATGATAAATTATAAAATGATATTGCAATACGATGGCAGCAGATACAGCGGATGGCAGGTGCAGGGAAATACAGAGCAGACCATTCAGGGAAAGCTGCAGTCGGTATTGGAGAAAATGACAGGGGAAGAAATAGAGATACATGGCTCCGGAAGAACGGATGCGGGCGTGCATGCCATGGGACAGGTGGCAAATTTTAAACTTCAGAGTGCATATGAACCGGAAGAGATAAAGAGGTATTGCAACCAGTATCTGCCGGAGGATATTGTGGTATTGGAGGTATCCGAAGTACCGCTCCGGTTTCACAGCAGATTAAACGCTATAAAAAAGACTTATTGTTATCGCATTTTCTTAGGAGAGAAGCCGGATGTATTTCGGAGAAAATATGTAACACCGGTGGCAGAAAACCTGGATATTAACAAAATGAAGGCAGCAGCTGAAGTGTTGCTTGGAACGCATGATTTTACTTCGTTTTGTGGCAACCGTCATTTCAAAAAATCGGCAGTGCGGACGATTTATGAGATTCGCTTGGAAGAGAAAACGGATGAACTTGACATATATTTTACCGGAAATGGATTTTTACAGAATATGGTGCGTATCCTTACTGGAACACTGTTAGAAGTTGGAACGGGAAAGCAGGAAGTTTGTGAGATGAAAGAAATATTAGAGGGCAGAAACCGCAGTCTGGCAGGAACAATGGCAGCAGCAAAGGGACTGGTGCTTGTGAATGTAGAATACGAATAGATAAGGCAGAGAAAGCTTCATGGAGAAATGGATTGAAATCAGAAAAGGCGGCAATTTCATGGAAATGGCAAAGAAATATGGAATTGACCCGCTGATTGCCCGGATTATAAGAAACCGGGATATAACAGATGAAAAAGAAATTACAGAATATTTGTATGGTGGAAAAGAGGCATTACATAATCCACATTTATTAAAGGATGCGGATAAAGCTGCAGAAATTATTGCAGAGGGCATTGCAGGGAAAAAGGCCATGCGTATCATTGGTGATTATGATATTGATGGTGTCAATGCAACCTATATTTTGTTAGAGGGAATCCGCCGGTGCGGCGGCAATGTGGATGCTGCAATCCCGGACCGGATGAAGGATGGTTATGGAATCAATGAGCATTTAATCGAGCAGGCATTGTCCGATAGAAAAGAACTTTTGATTACCTGCGACAATGGAATTGCTGCAATCAACGAGATTAATTTTGCAAAGGAAAAAGGAATGACCGTTGTGGTAACGGACCATCATGAGATTCCTTATTGCAATACAGAGCAGGGAAAGGAATTTCTGCAGAGTAATGCGGATGCCATTGTAAATCCCAAGCAGGCGGATTGTCCGTATCCCTGCAAAGGAATCTGCGGAGCAGTAGTGGCGTGGAAGCTGGTGCAGGTGCTTTATGAGAGAATGGATATTCCGGTGGAAGAAGCGGATATTTTTATTGAAAATGCAGGCTTTGCAACGGTGGGGGATGTCATGGACTTAACCGGAGAGAACCGTATTTTGGTAAAGCTTGGGTTAAAAGCGTTAGAGCATACGAAGAATCCCGGAATGAAAGCGTTGATTGCAAAAAACAAGCTTTCTGACAAGCCGTTGAGTGCATATCATATCGGCTTTGTATTGGGACCATGTATCAATGCCAGCGGCAGACTGGATACGGCAAAACGTTCCCTGGAGCTGCTGCTTGAGCGGGATGAAGTAAAGGCTTCTGCACTGGCAGACGAATTGGTGGAGCTTAACGAAAGCCGGAAATATATGACACAGCAGGAGACACAGAAGGCATTGGAACAGATTGGAAAGGAAGGTCGGGAAAAAGATAAAGTATTAGTGGTTTACCTTCCGGAATGCCATGAGAGTCTTGCGGGAATCATTGCCGGAAGAATCCGGGAAGCCTATCAGAGACCGGTATTTGTACTGACCAGAGGAGAAGAAGGAGTCAAAGGCTCCGGTCGTTCCATCGAAGCCTATTCCATGTTTGATAAAATGACGGAAGTGGCGGAGCTGTTTACAAAATATGGCGGACATCCTATGGCAGCAGGACTTTCCATGCGGGAAGAAGATATTGATAAATTGCGGGAACAGCTTAATCAGAAGGCAGAACTTTCTGAAGAAGATATGGCAGAGGTGGTAAGGCTGGATGCGGTGCTTCCGATGTCCTATTTTACGGTAGATACCATCCGGCAGTTAAGTGTGCTGGAGCCTTGCGGAAAGTCCAATACCAAACCGGTATTTGCAGACCGTAATATTAAGATTACGAGAGCCGGTATAGTGGGCGTAAACCGGAATGTGTTAAAGCTTCATTTGTTGGATTCAAAGGGGAATCCGGTGGCAGGAGTCTATTTTGGAGAAGTGGAAAAATTTCTTACATTTCTCAGTGAAAAGTTTGGCAGTGAAGAAGTGGATGCAGCTATGCATGGAAAAGAAAACAGCATACAGTTTGCAGCCGTTTATGAGCCGGCAGTGGACACTTACAGTGGAAGAGAAAGTGTACAGGCAATAATACGGCGTTTTAGGTAAAACTTTAGGGATTTAAGAAAAATTTAATAGAGTATTATGGTTTTTGCAGAACGCTTCGGTTGTAAAAAGTGCAGAATCATTGTAAAATATAAGGGATTTATAACATACAGGGGGTATATTATATGACGAAAGAGGAAGTGTTTTCTTTCCCTTCCGCAGATGGGCGAACCACAGTTCATGCAGTACGATGGACTCCGGAAGATGGAAAGTATCGTGCAGTTTTACAGATAACACATGGTATGGTGGAATATATTGAGCGCTACCGGGCTTTTGCAGAATTTTTAAATGACAATGGTTTTCTGGTGGTAGGTCATGATCATATCGGACACGGCGAATCCGTTGTATCTAAGGATGAATGGGGATTTTTTGCAGAGCATCCCAGCGATACGGTGGTTGCCGATATGCATACACTCCGGGAGATAACACGGAAAGAGCATCCGGGTGTGCCTTATTTTATGTTAGGACACAGCATGGGTTCTTATATGCTTCGGAAATATCTGGCGATACATGGAGAGGGGCTTACCGGTGCTATAATTATGGGAACTGGCTGTATTCCGGACAATACCACAAAGCTTGCCATGTTTATTGCAAAGCTGCAGGCAGCATTTTTCGGCTGGCATCACAGAAGTAAATTATTACAGAAATTATCTTATGATAAATACTATCATCAGTTTGACCTGACAGGAAAAGATGCTTCCAATAGCTGGCTGACCAAGGATGAAGAAATAGTAAAAACCTATTATGCAGACCCGAAATGCACGTTTGTATTTACGGTAAATGCTTATATGGGACTGTTTGAGGCAGTTCTATTTGACAACCAGCAGGAAAATATTGAAGCAGTTCCAAAGAGTCTTCCGTTATTCTTTGTGTCGGGAGCAATGGATCCGGTGGGCGGCTGCGGCAGCGGCGTAAAGAAGGTATATAATAAATTTGACGCAGCCGGCAAAGAGGATATTACCTGGAAATTATATGACAACGACCGTCACGAAATCTTAAATGAGACAGACCGTGATGTTGTATATCATGATATTCTGGCATGGATGAATGTTCATCTTGCCTGAAAAAGGAGGAAAAAATGAAAAAACATATCAAAAAAATAATGGGAATGGGATTGGCATGTATGCTGTTTCTTGGAGTACCATTTCAGGCATCCGCAGCAGAAGTGACAGGAACACTGTCTACAGAGACATCATCGGAAAATGGTACTGCAGCAGGCGGAGAGAACAACGATTCCGATGCAGCAGCCAATACAGATAATGGAGCAGCAGCCGGCACTCCGGAAAGTGGAGTAGCAGCCGGCACTCCGGAAAGTGGAGCAGATGCAGATAATCCGGCAGCGGCAGAAGATAAGGCAGATGACAATGTCGTGATCAAAGAAAGCGATAAACCATATCTGGCACTGGGTGCTGATCTGTCTGAGGAGCAGAAGAATACAGTATTAAGTCTGATGGGCATTGATCCTGCACAGCTTGATAATTATGATGTAGTTACAGTAAACAATTCCGAAGAACACCAGTATCTGGATGCATATATTCCATCTTCACAGATTGGAAGTAAATCCTGGTCTTCTGTAGTAATCGTAAAGAAAGATAAAGGAAATGGAATCAATATTTCCACCAAGAATATTTCATACTGTACAGTTGGTATGTATAAGAATGCACTGGTAACAGCCGGAATTGAAGATGCGGACATAATTGTTGCAGGACCACAGAATATTTCCGGAACAGCAGCTCTGGTAGGTGTGTTTAAGGCATACCAGGAGATTACCGGAAAAGAACTTCCACAGGAAAATGTAGATACTGCATTAAATGAGCTGGTTTTAACCGGACAGTTAGAGAGCAGCACTGGTGCAGATGCAGAATCCGTAGAAGGACTGGTTGCATACTTAAAACAGCAGATGGCAGAAAACAATCTTACGGATGATGCAAGTATCCGTGATGCCATTGATGAAGCAGCAGATAAATTTGATGTTGCACTGACAGAAGAGCAGAAAGAGCAGTTATTAGACCTGTTAAAGAAGATTGGCAATCTGGATCTTGATGTAGACAGCCTTGTAAATCAGGCGAAATCCATTTATGACAAGATTGAAAACCTTGGTGCAGACGGCATCTTTGATAAGATAGGAAGCTTTTTCTCCAACCTGTTTTCCTCTATTGCAGATTTCTTTAAGAATCTGTTCAATTAAATAAGACAGGACAATTTTATAAAAGAGATTTCAGACAACTACCGGTTCACCCGGTAGTTGTTTTTTTTGAAAGATCAGGTGCCAAATGGAGAAATCAAATTTTGGATATGGCAAAATTGTACAAAAACATATCTATTTGTGACTTTGGAAGCAAATTAGAAGTTCTTAATGTACCTGCCATGATACAGCAACATTCTGACATGGATGTCAGAATGAGTCCTAAAGAGCCCGGATGGCTCGTTTAGGACGGTTGCGTGATATTTCTATATTTAATCAGGTACATTTAGAACATCTTATTTGCATACAGTGGAACAAATAGATATGCTTTTGACCAATTTGCCAAATAAAATATATGAGAAGCCCATTTCCTTCCTGATCAAACAAAATAGAAAACACATGTTTGCCAAAAAAATCTCCATGTGTTATACTAGCCGCAGGGCTTCTTTTGAAGCAGTTTTTAGAAAGAAAGGAATGGAACAATGGCGAAACAGGAAACATATGATGCAAGCAGTATTTCCGTACTGGAAGGACTGGAAGCTGTCCGGAAGAGACCGGGAATGTATATTGGAAGCGTCTCAAGAAAAGGATTGAACCATTTAATATATGAAATCGTGGATAACTCGGTAGATGAGCATCTTGCTGGTGTATGTGATACCATCCGTGTTACATTAGAGGCAGATGGCTCCTGTACCGTAGAAGATAACGGACGGGGAATTCCGGTGGGAATGCATAAGAAGGGCGTATCGGCAGCCCGTGTGGTATTTTCTACTCTGCATGCCGGCGGAAAATTTGATAATGCAGCATATAAGACCAGCGGTGGTCTTCATGGAGTAGGTTCTTCCGTTGTAAATGCACTTTCTACTTATATGGATGTAGAAATAAGCAGAGACGGTTATGTGCATCATGACCGCTATGAGCGTGGCGTACCAACGGTAGAGCTGGTAAACGGATTGTTGCCGACAATTGGAAAGACGAAAAAGACCGGAACAAAGATTAATTTCCTGCCGGACCCGGAAATCTTTGAAAAGACAAGATTTAAAGAGGATGAAGTAAAGAGCCGTCTCCATGAGACTGCATATTTAAATCCTGCTTTAACTATTATTTATGAAGATAGACGTGGGGAAGAAGTAGAACATATTGAATATCATGAGCCGGATGGAATCATTGGATTTGTAAAAGAGATGAATCAGAATAATGAATGTCTCCATGATGTCATTTATTATAAAGGAGAATCTGAGGGCATTTCTGTTGAAGTGGCATTCCAGTATACAACAGAATTCCATGAGAATGTGCTGGGCTTCTGCAATAATATTTACAATGCAGAGGGCGGAACCCATCTGACCGGTTTTAAGACAACCTTTACCCAGGTGATTAATTCCTATGCAAGAGAGCTTGGCATCTTAAAAGAAAAGGATGCAAACTTTACCGGAACAGACGTAAGAAATGGAATGACTGCCGTTATTTCTGTGAAACATCCGGACCCAAGATTTGAGGGGCAGACGAAAACCAAGCTTGATAACCAGGATGCGGCAAGAGCCACCGGAAAAGTAACCAATGATGAAATTCAGATGTACTTTGACCGTAACCTGGATACTTTAAAGGCAATTATCGGATGTGCAGAAAAAGCAGCAAAAATCCGTAAGACAGAAGAGAAAGCGAAAACCAATCTTTTAACCAAGCAGAAATTCTCCTTTGATTCCAATGGAAAACTGGCCAACTGCGAAAGCCGTGATGCCTCCAAATGTGAAATCTTTATCGTGGAGGGAGATTCTGCGGGTGGTTCTGCTAAGACTGCAAGAAACCGAATGTTCCAGGCAATTCTTCCGATTCGTGGAAAGATATTAAATGTAGAGAAAGCAAGTATTGATAAAGTATTGGCTAATGCAGAGATAAAAACTATGATTTATGCATTTGGCTGCGGATTTTCCGAAGGATATGGAAATGACTTTGATATCAGCAAGCTTCGTTATGATAAGATAATTATCATGGCAGATGCAGATGTGGATGGAGCACATATTTCAACATTGCTTCTGACTTTATTTTACCGGTTTATGCCGGAACTGATTTACGAAGGTCATGTCTATATTGCGATGCCGCCTTTGTATAAAGCGATGCCAACTAAGGGAGAAGAGGAATATCTTTATGATGATGCAGCCCTTGCCCGCTATCGTAAGACACACAAAGGCTCCTTTACACTGCAGCGTTACAAAGGTCTTGGAGAGATGGACGCACAGCAGCTTTGGGAGACAACCTTAAATCCGGAAACAAGAATGTTAAAACAGGTAGAAATCGAAGATGCCAGAATGGCATCGGATGTAACAGAGATGCTGATGGGAACGGATGTACCGCCGCGTCGTAAATTCATCTATGATAATGCAAAGGACGCAGAACTTGACATATAAATTTCTATGAATCCGTAAGGAATTGCTGACAGCATATTTTTATGGATGTATGGGAAATGATAGAAGCAGAAAATCAGGAAGGAATTGGATAGATTATGGAAACGAAAGAACAGATTATCCGCACCGAGTATTCGGAAGTAATGCAGAAATCTTATATCGATTATGCCATGAGTGTTATTATAGCAAGAGCATTGCCGGATGTCAGAGATGGTCTGAAGCCGGTACAGCGAAGAACACTTTATGATATGCACGAACTTGGCATCCGTTATGATAAACCTTATCGTAAATGTGCCCGTATCGTGGGAGATACCATGGGTAAATATCATCCGCATGGTGACAGCTCCATTTATGATGCACTGGTGGTAATGGCACAGGAATTTAAGAAGGGACTGCCACTGGTAGATGGTCATGGTAACTTTGGTTCCATTGAAGGAGACGGAGCGGCTGCGATGCGATATACCGAGGCGCGTCTGCAGAAGATTACCCAGGAAGCATACCTTGCGGATCTGGATAAAGATGTAGTAGATTTTGTGCCAAACTTTGACGAGACAGAAAAAGAACCGGAAGTACTTCCGGTAAAGGTGCCGAACCTTTTGGTAAACGGAGCAGAGGGTATTGCCGTTGGTATGGCAACCAGCATTCCACCGCATAATTTTGGCGAAGTCATTGATGGTGTCAAAGCATATATGAAGAATCCGGATATTACAACAGAAGAAATGATGAAATACATCAAGGGACCGGATTTCCCGACCGGTGGAATTGTGACCAACCAGGATGAACTGCTTTCCATTTATGAGACTGGAATCGGTAAGATTAAGGTTCGTGGAAAAGTAGAAATTGAAGCAGTAAAAGGCGGAAAAGAGCGCCTGATTATTACGGAAATTCCATACACCATGATTGGAGCCAATATTGGAAAATTCTTAAATGATGTCTACAGTCTGGTTGAGACCAAGAAGACAAATGATATTGTGGATATTTCCAATCAGTCATCCAAGGAGGGAATCCGCATTGTTATCGAACTTCGAAAAGGAGCAGATGCACAGAATCTTTGCAATCTCCTTTATAAGAAGACAAAATTAGAAGATACTTTTGGTGTCAATATGTTGGCAGTAGCAGACGGAAGACCGGAGACTCTGGGACTGGTTCCGATTATCCGCCACCATGTAAAGTTCCAGTATGAGCTTGCTACCAGAAAATATAAGACATTACTGGCAAAGGAACTGGATAAGAAAGAGATTCAGGAAGGTTTAATACGTGCCTGCGATGTCATTGATTTAATTATTGAAATCTTAAGAGGAAGCTGTAATATCAAGGATGCGAAAAACTGTCTGATGAACGGTGTAACAGAAAATATTAAATTCAAAACGAAAGAATCCGAAAAGAAAGCTTCGAAGTTAAACTTTACAGAACGTCAGGCAACAGCAATTTTAGAGATGCGCCTCTATAAGCTGATTGGTCTGGAAGTGGAAGCATTGATGGATGAGCATAATACCACATTAAAGAATATCGCAGAATACGAAGATATTCTTACCAACCGCAGTACAATGGCGAAGGTAATTATGAAGGAATTGGATGGTCTTAAGAAAAACTATTCCAGAGAACGCCGTACCCATATCGACAATGTGGAAGCTGCCGTTTATGAAGAAAAGAAGATGGAAGAGATGGAAGTAGTCTTCCTGATGGATCGTTTTGGCTATGCGAAGACCATTGATGTGGCGGCTTATGAGCGTAACAAAGAAGCAGCAGACAGCGAGAACCGTTATGTACTTCATTGTATGAATACCGGAAAAATCTGCATCTTTACCAATACCGGCCAGATGCATCTTCTGAAGGTGGTCGATTTGCCGTTTGGAAAATTCCGTGACAAGGGACAGCCGATTGATAATGTAAGTAATTATGACAGCTCTAAAGAGCAGTTGATTTATATCACGGATCTGGCCGCACTGTGTACACAGAAGCTTTTATTTGGAACGAAGACAGCCATGTTAAAACAGGTGGATGGAAAAGAATTTGACGTAGCAAAACGTACCACAGCAGCCACGAAGCTTGCAGATGATGATGCAGTTATATTCGTAGCACCGGTAGAAGAAAATATGACTATTGTTATGCAGTCGGCAAAGGACATGTTCCTTAGGATTGCAGCAGATACGATTCCTGAGAAGAAGAAGGGGGCAATCGGAGTCTGCGGAATGAAGCTTGCAGCAGGGGATGAACTGACCAACATCTATGCACTGGGTGAGGAAGAACCGCCGGTGGTCATGGTAAAAGATAAAGAAATTGCACTGAACCGGCTTCATATTGGAAACCGTGCAACCAAAGGAGTAAAGAAATAAATTGACATATCAGCAGGCACTTGCATTTGTAGAAGAAACAAAAAAATATGGCAGTATATTAGGACTGGACAGTATCCGGGCACTGATGAAAGAATTGGGCGATGTGCAGGAAGACTTATCTATTATTCACATTGCAGGAACTAACGGAAAAGGTTCCGTTGGAGCAATGCTTCAGGCAGTATTGGAAGAAGCCGGCTTAAAGGTAGGCAGATATAGTTCCCCGGCAGTCTTTTTCTATCGGGAAATCTGGCAGATAAACGGAAAAGCAGTTTCCGAAGAAGCATACGCTGCCTTGATGGAAAAAGTAAAGACAGCCTGTCTTACACTGACAGAAAAAGGACTTCCGCATCCGACCTCCTTTGAGGTAGAGACTGCAGCAGCGTTTTTATATTTTAAAGAAGAAGCCTGTGATGTGGTGTTATTGGAAACCGGCATGGGGGGAAGAGAGGATGCAACCAATCTGATTACCCATCCCATTTGCAGTGTCATTACTTCTATCAGCATGGATCATATGCAGTTCCTGGGAAATACGTTATCAGAGATTGCATCTGCAAAGGCTGGAATCATAAAAGAGAACTGCCCGGTGGTATCTGCCTGGCAGGAAGATGCTGTGAAAGAGGTTCTTGTCAAGGAGGCAGAGCGGCTTAAAGCACAGCTGTACCAGCCGAAGAAGGATGCCATAAGAAATCTTTTGTATGATATGAATGGAATGCAGTTTGATTATGTAAGAGAAGATAATTCACAGTGGAAGATAAGACTCCCGTTGACCGGTGCCTATCAGGCAGCCAATGCAGCCTGTGCGCTTAAAGTAATAGAAGTATTGAAAGAGAAAACATTTCCGCAGCTTACCTTATCGGTGATACAAAATGGCTTTCAGAAGGTCTGCTGGAATGGGCGTTTTGAACGTGTTTTAGAGGAACCATTATGCATTCTGGATGGTGCCCATAATGAGGGCGCAGCACTGCAACTTGCAAAAACGCTGGAAAACTGTTTTACAAATCGTAAGATAACCTATATAATAGGGGTGCTTGCTGATAAGGCACATGAGAAGATTTTAAAGATAATGCGCCCTTATTCGGAAACTGTATATGCGGTAACGCCGCATAATGGCAGGGCACTTCCGGCAGAGAAGCTGGCGGAGGAAGCGAAGGCAGCAGGCTATCAAACAGTAATAACAGAACCTTTGATTGAAGATGCGGTAAGACATGCAATTGCTGAGAGCTCGGGAGAAGATGTGGTGCTGATATTTGGCTCCCTATCATATCTTGCAGAGGCAAAGCAGGCTGTCATACAGTATCGGGAAGGACAGAAGAATGATAGATAAAGAGAAAGTGGAAGCAGGTGTACGACTGATATTAGAAGGCATTGGCGAAGATGTGAACCGGGAGGGATTACTTGAGACTCCGGATCGTATTGCACGGATGTATGAAGAAATCTTTGGCGGAATGGACATGGATGCCGCAGAGCCTTTAAAGAAAAGATTTCATGCCAGCAATAATGAGATGGTAGTAGAAAAGGATATTACTTTTTATTCTACCTGTGAGCATCATATGCTTCCATTTTATGGAAAAGCCCACGTTGCTTATATTCCAAATGGAGAAGTAGTCGGCATCAGCAAGCTGGCAAGAACCGTGGAAATCTATGCAAGACGGCTTCAGATTCAGGAGCAGCTTACGGCACAGGTGGCAGATGCACTGATGGAGCAGTTAAAGCCGAAGGGTGTTATGGTCATGATGGAAGCAGAGCATATGTGTATGACGATGCGTGGTATTAAGAAGCCGGGCAGCAGGACGGTTACTTATGTGACCCGTGGTATCTTTAATGAGGATGAGCGTCTGGTAAATAAATTTTTCCAGATGGTGCGTTAGATATGGTGATGAAATGGAATATGTAGCGAGACTTTTGCATCAGGAGCAATACCGGAAAACCGTAAAGAAAATTGCCCGTCTGGAAGCGGACAGAATCTATTGCAGACATAATATGGAACATTTTATGGATGTGGCACGTCTGGCACAGATTCGCAATTTAAAGGAGCAGCTTGGTTTGGATGAAGAGATGATATATCTTTATGCCCTGCTTCATGATATCGGTCGTATGAAAGAATATGAACAGGGAATCTCTCATGCAGCGGCATCTGCCGAATTTGCAGGAGAGATTTTTGCGACTATAGGCTATCCGAAGGAAAAAGGAGCTATCATCTGCCAGGCAATTCTGGCTCACCGCAGGGAGACCTGCAGTGAGCTGCACGGGGAGAAATTATGGCAGACAGCATTTACACAGCTTATGAAATGGGCGGATAAGGCATCCCGTATGTGCTTTGCCTGTGAAGCAGCAGACAGTTGCAAGTGGAGTGAAGAAGAGAAAAATAAACCGGAGACCTGGTTTTAAGCTGCCAGGCATCCGCAAGAAGCTGTTGGTAGCAGGTTCTACAGACAGCATAAAAGGAGAAGAAAAATGAGAATAGGCAATCGGACATTTGACACAGCAAATCATACTTATGTAATGGGAATCTTAAATGTAACACCGGATTCTTTTTCGGATGGGGGAAGTTATAACCAGTTAGACCTTGCATTAAAGCATGTAGAAGAAATGATGGAACAGGGGGCAGATATCATCGATGTGGGTGGAGAATCCACAAGACCGGGTTATACAAAGATTTCTGATGAAGAAGAAATTGAGCGTACTGTTCCGGTGGTAGAAGCAATTGTAAGCCGTTTTGATGTGCCGGTTTCCGTAGATACCTATAAAAGTAAGGTGGCAGAGGCTAACCTTGCGGCAGGAGCACATCTTTTAAATGACATCTGGGGACTGAAAGCAGATGATAAAATGGCTGGCGTGATTGCAAAATATGATGCCGCATGCTGTCTGATGCACAACCGCAACGAAGCAGATTATAAGAACTTTATGGAAGATATGAAAAATGATTTGCGGGAAACATTACGTCTTGCAAAGGAAGCGGGGATTCGTGAAGATGGTATTATGACAGACCCGGGTGTAGGATTTGGCAAGACTTATGAGAATAATTTAGAAGCTATCCGATGCGTGGGAGAACTGAATGAACTGGGCTATCCGGTGCTGCTTGGCACATCCCGGAAGTCGGTAATCGGTCTGACGCTGGATGTTCCGGCAAAGGAACGTGATACAGCCACAGCAGTAACCAGTGCTTATGCCGTATGGGCACATTGCGGATTTGTCCGCGTACACAATGTGCGTGCCAATGCAGAGGCAATTAAGATGGCAGAAGCAATCAGGGATGGAGGATTACATGGATAAAATTATCATAGAAAATCTTGAGCTATTTGCAAATCATGGAGTATTCCCGGAGGAGACAAAGCTTGGACAGAAGTTTCTAATTAATATGGAACTTTATTTACCAACCAGAAAAGCAGGATATTCGGATGATTTGACAGAATCGGTAAATTATGGAGAAGTCAGCCATTTTGTAACAGAATTTCTGACGACACATACCTATAAGCTGATTGAAGCTGCAGCAGAGCAGACAGCACGGGCAGTGTTATTGCATTTTCCGTTGATTCAGAAATTAAAATTTTCCATACATAAACCATGGGCACCGGTGGGACTGCCTTTATCAGATGTGGCAGTGGAAATAGAACGGGGCTGGCATAAGGTATATCTTGCCTTTGGTTCCAATATGGGCGACCGGAGAAAATATATTGAAGATGCCGTTGAAGAACTGCGGAACTTAGAAGACTGCAAGGTAGGAAAGGTATCTGATATCCTCGAGACAGAACCTTATGGCGGCGTGGCAGAAGGCGCATTTTTTAATGGATGTCTGGAACTTCGAACCCTGTATACACCGGAAGAATTATTGGAGAAGCTTCATGCCATAGAAGCTCATGGCAACCGGGAACGTAAGATGCGCTGGGGCTCAAGAACGATAGACCTTGATATTTTATTTTATGATGATGAAGTGATATCTACCCCGGAACTTACGATTCCGCATATTGATATGGCAAACCGCCTGTTTGTGTTAGAACCGCTGTGTGAAATCGCACCATATCTCTGGCATCCTGTGTTAAAAAGGACGGTGCTTCAGATGAAACAGGAACTGAAGGGCAGAAAAGACATTGTTTTATTTGATTTGGATGGAACCATTACCAATTCCAAGGAAGGAATAACAAAGTGTGCCCAGTATGCCCTAAAGGCATATGGTATTGACGAACCGGATGCAGATAAGCTTGAATTCTTTATCGGACCGCCGCTTAAAAATACTTTTATGGAACATTATGGCATGGATGAAGAGACCGCAGTAGCGGCAGTAGCTAAGTACCGGGAACGCTATCATCCAACCGGTATCTTTGAATGCAGCCTTTTTGATGGCGTTGAGGATGCTTTGAAATCTCTCAAGCGAAAAGGCTATCGTATCGGACTGGCATCCAGCAAGCCGGAAGAATCCTGCCGGCGTATTTTGGAGCATTTTCATATCCTCTCCTATTTTGATGAAGTGGTGGGAGCCACAATGGATGGCAGAATAGACAGCAAATATGAGGTGCTGCAGGAAACGATAAAGCGGATGCATATTTATGATACCACCGAAGCAGTATTGATTGGAGATACCAGATTTGATGTGTCAGGAGCCAAAGAAGCACATATGGACTGCATCGGTATCACTTATGGATTCGGAACCAGAGAAGAGTTGCAGGAGGCTGGTGCAAAGGCAATCTGTGACAGTATCGAGGAGGCGGCAGAATATATTGAAAGATTATAAGTTACTTCGCATCTGGGAAGTGATTTATCCCATTGGTATTTATTTTGTAGTAACCAACGTTGTGATGTTTGTGTTAAATATCATCCATGCAATGACCAATGAAAATTATATGATTTATCAGATTATTGCAACGGTGATAGCATTTCCCTTTATCTATGCTTTCTATCGGAAAGAGGATGGCGGGAAAATGGCAAATCTGCCACGAACCATTTTATTTGCAGCAGCCGCAGGCTTATTTGGCGTAGTGTTAAATAATCTTATCGGATATACCGGCTTAAAAGAAACATCGCAGAGTTATCAGGAAGTAAGTGCTGCATTTTACGGCAGCAGCCTGGCATTGGAAATACTTGGAACCTGTATCATAATTCCGTTCTTAGAGGAACTTCTTTACCGTGGCATCGTTTACCAGCGTTTGAAAGCGTTTTTGGGAGTGAAGACGGCAATTGTATTATCGGCAGTAATATTTGGAGCCATGCATTTTAATCTGGTGCAGTTCCTTTATGCCACAGCGGTAGGACTCTTGCTGGCAGTCATCATGGAACAGGAAGGGCTTGGCGCAGCCATGGCAGCCCATATGGTAACGAATCTGGTATCGGTACTTCGAAGCGAGACAAAGCTGTTTCATTTCATGGATGCATCCATGACGGGAAGCGTCATATGCACCGTGGTGGAGAGCGTGCTGATAGTGGTGTTGCTTGTGCTGGCTTTCCGTGGTGGAAAAGAGAAGTAAAGAGCAGATACACTCAAAACCTTCCTAAGAAATTCCAGTACAACAGAGAAACAATTCAGACACAATTTAAAATAGCAGGCAAATTCAAAAGGCTTATGAAAAAATATTTTCAACAAAAAACACGTTGAATTGTTTTAATAAGCCTTTTTTATATGCAAAAAAATGATAAATATAAATACAATAAAAGAATATAAAATAAATTGTCTAATAATCAGACAATAGCAAGAAAAAAACTATTGCAAAGTATATTACGCCGGGTGTAAACTTAGTTCAGAAAATAAAAGCACTTTAAAGCAGCAGAGTGCAGGTAACAAAGTAAGACAGAAAATAAAGAGAAAGCAGAAAGGGAACGATTATGACAGAACAGTGGAATGAAAGTACAGCAGTAGCACAGGGTATGTATGATCCAAATTTTGAACATGATAACTGCGGTATCGGAGCTGTGGTAAACATCAAAGGTATCAAATCCCATGCGACGGTAGAAAATGCTTTAAAAATCGTAGAGAACTTAAAGCACAGAGCTGGTAAAGATGCAGAAGGAAAAACCGGTGACGGTGTTGGTATTCTGCTTCAGGTATCACACAAATTTTTCTCTAAAGTAGCAAAGGAATCAGATATTGAACTTGGTGGAGAAAGAGATTACGGTGTCGGAATGTTTTTCTTCCCACAGGATGAGCTGAAACGGAATCAGGCAAAGAAAATGTTTGAGGTTATCGTGGAAAAGGAAGGAATGAAATTCTTAGGATGGAGAAAAGTTCCGACTGACCCGGATAAACTGGGACAGAAAGCAGTAGACTGTATGCCATATATCATGCAGGGATTTGTAAAACGTCCAGCTGAAGTAGCCAAGGGACTTGATTTTGACCGCCGGTTGTATGTGGCAAGACGGGTATTCGAGCAGTCTAATGATGATACTTATGTAGTATCCTTTTCCAGCCGTACTATTGTATATAAAGGAATGTTTTTAGTAGACCAGCTGCGTCAGTTCTTTGCAGACCTTCAGGATAAAGATTATGAATCTGCAATCGCAACCGTACACTCCAGATTCTCAACCAACACCAATCCAAGCTGGGAGAGAGCACATCCGAACCGTTTCATTGTACATAACGGAGAGATTAATACCATCAAAGGTAATGCAGATAAGATGCTTGCCCGTGAAGAGACCATGGAGTCCGAAGAACTGAAAGGGGAACTGCAGAAAGTCCTTCCGGTTATTAATTCCGAAGGTTCTGACTCAGCAATGTTAGATAATACCTTAGAGTTCCTGGTAATGAGTGGAATGGATTTACCACTGGCAGTTATGATTATGATTCCGGAGCCATGGGCAAATAACAATACCATGTCCCAGAAGAAGAAAGACTTCTATCAGTACTATGCGACCATGATGGAGCCTTGGGATGGACCGGCATCCATACTTTTCTCAGATGGAGATGTCATGGGAGCCGTTCTTGACCGTAACGGATTAAGACCTTCCAGATATTATATTACCGATGATGACCAGCTGATTCTTTCTTCCGAGGTTGGAGTGCTTGATATTGATCCGACCAAGATTGTCGTAAAAGAAAGACTCCGCCCGGGTAAAATGCTTCTGGTAGATACTATTCAGGGAAGAGTCATCAATGATGATGAATTAAAAGAGTATTACGCAAGCAAACAGCCTTATGGTGAATGGCTTGACCGTAACCTGATTAAACTGGAGGATTTAAAGATTCCAAATCAGCGTGTTCCGGAATATACCAAAGAAGAGCGTCAGAGAATGCAGAAAGCATTCGGTTATACTTACGAATCACTGCGTGAAGCAATCCTTCCGATGGCATTAAACGGAGGAGAAGGAACTTCTGCAATGGGTATTGATACTCCGCTGGCAGCACTGGCAGGAGACCATCAGCCACTGTTTAATTATTTCAAACAGTTATTTGCACAGGTAACAAACCCGCCAATTGATTCCATTCGTGAGAAAGTGGTTACATCCACTACCGTATATATCGGAGAAGATGGTAACCTGCTGGAAGAAAAGGCGATTAACTGTCAGGTATTAAAGGTAGATAACCCGATTCTTACCAACACAGATTTGATGAAAATTAAAAATATGAAAGTAGAAGGATTCAAGGTTGTGGTTCTTCCTACTACATATTATAAGAATACAAGCCTGGAAAAAGCATTGGATCATCTGTTTGTAGAAGCAGACCGTGCATACCGTGACGGTGCAAATATCCTGATTCTTTCCGACCGTGGCATTGATGAGAACCATGTGGCAATCCCATCCCTTCTGGCAGTATCCGGTTTGCAGCAGCATCTGGTAAAGACCAAGAAGAGAACTGCAGTTGCCATGATTCTGGAATCCGGTGAACCAAGAGAAGTACATCATTTTGCAACATTGCTTGGTTATGGTGCCTGTGCAATCAACCCATATCTGGCACAGGATACCGTAAAGCAGTTAGTAGACGAGCATATGTTAGACAAGGATTACTATGCAGCAATCCATGATTACAATCAGGCAATTATCAGTGGTATCGTAAAAATTGCTTCCAAAATGGGTATTTCAACCATTCAGTCTTATCAGGGTTCTAAGATTTTTGAGGCAATTGGTATTGACTCCGCAGTAATTGATAAATATTTCACAAATACCGTAAGCCGTATCGGTGGAATTACACTGGAAGACATTGCAAAAGATGTAGATACTCTGCATTCTGCAGCCTATGATCCATTGGGATTAGAGACAGACCTTACTTTAGACAGCAAGGGACGTCACAAGATGAGAAGTGGCGCAGATGTTCACCTTTATAATCCGGCAACCATCCACCTTTTACAGGAATCAACCAAACGTGGAGATTACAACCTGTTCAAACAGTACACAGACCTTGTGAACAGTGAAGAACGTGATGCCAATATTCGTGGACTGATGGATTTCAATTTCCCGAAAAAAGGTGTTCCGATTGAAGAAGTAGAAAGCGTAGATTCTATTGTAACAAGATTTAAAACAGGTGCGATGTCCTATGGTTCTATTTCCAAGGAAGCCCATGAAACACTGGCAATTGCCATGAACCATTTACATGGTAAATCCAATACCGGTGAGGGTGGAGAAGATCCGGACCGTATCGCAAGTAAAAATACAAGCTTAGACAGATGTTCTGCAATCAAGCAGGTAGCGTCCGGCCGGTTTGGTGTAACCAGCCGTTACTTAGTCAGTGCAGAAGAGATTCAGATTAAGATGGCACAGGGTGCAAAACCTGGTGAAGGTGGACACCTTCCGGGCAAGAAAGTATATCCTTGGATTGCAAAGACAAGACTTTCCACACCGGGTGTATCCTTGATTTCACCGCCACCTCATCATGATATCTACTCCATCGAGGATTTGGAGCAGTTAATTTACGATTTGAAGAATGCCAACCGTGATGCAAGAATTTCCGTAAAACTGGTATCAGAAGCAGGCGTTGGTACAGTCGCAGCCGGTGTTGCCAAGGCAGGAGCACAGGTAGTGTTAATTTCCGGTTATGACGGTGGTACCGGTGCAGCACCAAGCAGTTCTATCCATAACGCAGGACTTCCTTGGGAGCTTGGACTTGCAGAGACACACCAGACTCTGATTATGAACGGACTTCGTAATAAGGTAAGAATTGAGACAGACGGTAAGCTGATGAGCGGCCGTGATGTAGCGATTGCTGCATTACTTGGAGCAGAAGAGTACGGATTTGCAACTGCACCGCTGGTAACCATGGGATGCGTGATGATGCGTGTATGTAATCTGGATACCTGCCCTGCCGGAATCGCAACACAGAATCCGGAGCTTCGGAAACGTTTCGCGGGAAAACCGGAATATGTAGAAAACTTCATGCGGTTTATTGCAGAAGAATTAAGAGAAATCATGGCGAAGTTAGGCTGCCGTACCATTGATGAAATGGTAGGAAGAAGTGACCTTCTCCGGGTAAGAGAGGATTTGACAGACCGGGAAAAAGAAATCGACCTTTCCAAGATTTTGAATAACCCGTTTGCAGGACCAAAGGAGAAAGTTACATTTGATCCAAAACATGTATACGATTTCGAACTGGAGAAGACCAAGGACGAAACTGTACTGTTAAAACAGCTTTCTTCTGCACTGGATAAGAAACAGAAGAGAAGCATTGATGTAGAAGTAAGCAATACAGACCGTTCCTTTGGTACCATCTTCGGTTCTGAGATTACAAAGAAATATGATGATACATTAGATGAAGATACTTTCATTGTAAAATGTACCGGAGCCGGTGGACAGAGCTTTGGTGCATTCATTCCAAAAGGACTGACACTGGAACTGGTAGGAGATTCCAATGATTACTTCGGAAAAGGACTTTCCGGTGGAAAACTGGTTGTATATGCTCCGGCAGGTGTGAAATATAAGAAAGATGAAAATATCATCATCGGTAACGTAGCACTTTACGGTGCAACCAGTGGTAAAGCATTTATCAGTGGTGTGGCAGGAGAACGTTTCTGCGTACGAAATTCCGGAGCATCTGCAGTAGTAGAAGGTGTCGGTGACCATGGCTGTGAATACATGACCGGTGGACGTGTTGTTATCCTTGGTAAGACTGGCAAAAACTTTGCAGCCGGAATGAGCGGCGGTATCGCTTATGTATTAGATGAGGACAACGACCTTTATACCAGACTGAATAAAGAAATGGTATTCTCAGAAGAAGTTGGAAACAAATACGATGTTATGGAATTGAAAGATATGATTAAAGAACACGTAGCTTTGACCAATTCTGAAAAGGGAAAAGAAATCTTAGATAATTTCAGTGAGTATCTGCCGAAGTTCAAGAAAGTAATTCCATACGATTATAACCGTATGTTAATGGCAATTGTTCAGATGGAAGAAAAAGGATTGTCTTCCGAACAGGCACAGATTGAAGCATTTTATGCGAATACAAGAAATTAAGGAGGGGACGCAAAATGGGAAAACCAACAGGATTTATGGAATATGACAGAGAGAATGCAGCAGCGGTTGCACCAAAGGAGCGTATCAAGAACTTTAACGAGTTCCATACCCCTCTCTCAAAAGAGAAACAAAGAGTACAGGCAGCACGTTGTATGAACTGCGGCGTGCCGTTCTGCCAGGCTGGTATGAATATCATGGGAATGACCAGCGGATGTCCGCTGCATAACCTGGTACCGGAGTGGAATGACCTTTTGTATACCAACAACTGGGAGCAGGCATATAACCGTCTGACCAAGACCAACAACTTCCCGGAATTTACCTCAAGAGTATGTCCGGCACTTTGTGAAGCAGCCTGTACCTGTGGACACTGGGAAGACCCGGTAACCTGTAAGGCAAATGAGCATGGAATCATTGAAAATGCCTATGAAAAAGGATATGCTGCAGCAAAACCTCCAAGAGTCCGTACCGGAAAGAAGGTTGCAATCATCGGTTCCGGTCCTGCCGGACTTGCAGCAGCAGACCAGTTGAATAAAAGAGGACATTCCGTTACCGTATTTGAAAGAGATGACCGTGTCGGTGGACTTTTGATGTATGGAATCCCGAATATGAAGCTGGAAAAATGGGTTATTGACCGTAAGATTAATATAATGAAAGAAGAGGGTGTCGAGTTTATTACCAATGCCAATGTTGGAAAAGACATCAAGCCGGCAAAACTCTTAAAAGAATATGACCGTGTCATCTTAGCCTGTGGAGCAAAGAATCCAAGAGACATCAAAGCTCCGGGCAGAGATGCAGAAGGCATTTACTTTGCAGTAGATTTCTTAAAGGCAACTACCAAGAGCCTTTTAGATTCCGAGCTTAAAGATAACAAATATATTTCTGCCAAGGGAAAGAAAGTAGTTATCATCGGTGGTGGAGATACCGGAAATGACTGTGTCGGAACTTCTATCCGTCACGGCGCAGCCAGTGTCATCCAGCTTGAAATGATGCCAAAGGCACCGGATGAACGTGCTGAGAACAATCCATGGCCGGAGTGGCCGAGAGTCTGCAAGACAGACTACGGTCAGGAAGAAGCAATTGCCATGTTCGGCTCCGACCCTCGTATTTACCAGACAACCGTAAAAGAGTTCTTAAAAGACAAGAACGGTAAGCTCTGCGGATTAAAAACCGTAAAATTAGAGGGCAAAAAGGATGAAAAGACCGGACGGATGCAGATGGTGGAAGTACCAGGCTCTGAAAGCAAGTTAGATTGTGATCTGGTTCTGATTGCAGCAGGCTTCCTTGGAACAGAAGATTACATTGCCAAAGCATTCGGCGTAGACTTAAATGCCAGAACCAATGTGGCAACAGAAGCCGGTCATTACAAGACCAACGTGGAAAATGTCTTTACAGCAGGAGATATGCATCGTGGACAGTCCCTGGTTGTATGGGCAATCCGTGAAGGAAGAGAAGCAGCCCGTGAAGTAGACGAAAGTCTGATGGGATATTCTTATCTTTCCGTACAGTAATGAAAATTACAATATAATGATAGAAGAAAGTCGTCTGACTATGGTGACGCCGGAAGGTGAGCTGTGGCAGGCGGCTTTTTCGTGGTTGACACATTCTGCTTTTGGGGCATAAAATAATCCTTGTGACAAAAAGAACGAGAAGAAGAAAACAGCGAAAGGACATAAAGAGAATGAGCAGGAAAGCAGTATTTTTTGATATTGATGGAACATTGTGGGACGAGCATTTTGTGATACCGGAGAGCACAAAGGAAGCAATCCGGAAGCTACGGGAAAATGGACATCTGGCATTTCTCTGCAGCGGAAGAACCAGAGCATTTATTCAGGATGAAAGATTGCTGGCACTGGGATTCGACGGAATTGTGGCAGGCTGCGGTACCTGGATAGAGCTGGATGGAAAAACACTTTTTTATAAAAAATTAGAACAGGAATTGATAGAGGATACCATACATATATTAAAAGAGTATGGAATTCCTACGGTATATGAGGGAAGCCGGAATTTGTATATGGATCTGGAAGAATTTGAAGAAGACCCTTATGGCTTGAAACTAAAAGAGACATTGGGAGAGGATTTGCTGCCGGTAACGGGAAATGAAGCAATTATGGAAATCAGTAAGTTTTCCTGCTCTACACCGGATGATGCTTATCTTAAGGTACTTTCCCATTTGGAAGAGAATTTCACACCGCTGGTGCATGATGCGGCATGCGCAGAGTTTATTCCAAAAGGATTTTCCAAAGCGTCCGGCATCGAAAAAACCTGTGAGCTTCTTGGTATTGAGAAAGAAGATACCTATGCATTTGGAGACAGTATCAATGATGTGGAAATGTTAAAGCATGTGCAGCATGGAATTGCCATGGGAAATGGTACCAAAGCAGCAAAAGAAGCAGCGGATTATATCACAGCATCATTGCACGAAGACGGCATTTATAAGGGATTGGAGCATTTTGGACTGATTTCATAAACAAATCTAAAAAAAGTATTAAATCGTTACAAATTGCAGAAAGTGAGAAAACGAGAGAAAAAACGAGATATCGAGAAAAAATATAAGGAAACAAGAGAAAAATAAAAAATGGTCAGGCTTGCGAAAAAGAGACGCAGAAACTATTATATGACTATCGGTTAGCACTCGGCTTGAATGAGTGCTAATAAAAAAGAAAGAAAACAAAGAGACCGAATCAAGGAGGCAATGAATCATGAAATTAGTACCATTATCAGACAGAGTTGTATTAAAACAGTTAAAAGCAGAGGAAAAAACCAAATCCGGAATTATCTTAGCAAGTGCTGCACAGGAGAAACCACAGGAAGCAGAAGTAATCGCAGTTGGTCCTGGCGGAGTGGTAGATGGCAAAGAAGTTACCATGCAGGTAAAAGAAGGTCAGAAGGTTATTTATTCTAAATATGCCGGAACAGAAGTAAAACTGGATGGCGAAGAATATATCATCGTAAAGCAGAATGATATTCTTGCAGTAGTAGAATAATCGAATTGATAATTGGTAAATAAAACAAATAATAAAATAGGAAAATAGAAGAAAGAGGTAAGAAATTATGGCAAAGGAAATCAAATATGGAACAGAAGCCAGAACAGCATTAGAGGCTGGAGTTGATAAACTGGCAAATACAGTCAGAGTAACAATCGGACCAAAAGGAAGAAACGTTGTACTGGATAAATCATATGGAGCTCCATTAATCACAAACGATGGTGTTACCATTGCAAAAGAAATCGAATTGGAAGATGCATTCGAAAATATGGGCGCACAGCTTGTAAAAGAAGTAGCAACCAAGACCAATGACGTCGCCGGTGATGGTACTACAACAGCAACTGTTCTTGCACAAGCAATGATTCAGGAAGGAATGAAGAACTTAGAGGCTGGTGCAAACCCAATCGTTTTAAGACGTGGTATGAAGAAAGCAACTGAAAAAGCAGTTGAAACAATCGCAGCAATGTCTTCTAAAGTAACCGGAAAAGACCAGATTGCAAAAGTTGCATCTATTTCCGCAGGTGATGAAAGCGTTGGCAACATGGTAGCAGATGCAATGGAAAAAGTTTCCAATGATGGTGTTATTACCATTGAAGAGAGCAAGACCATGCAGACAGAGCTTGACCTGGTAGAAGGTATGCAGTTTGACCGTGGATACATTTCCGCATATATGTGCACAGATATGGATAAGATGGAAGCAGTTTTAGATGAGCCGTACATCTTAATTACCGATAAGAAAATCAGCAACATTCAGGAAATCCTTCCACTGTTAGAACAGATTGTTCAGTCCGGTTCCAGACTTCTTATCATTGCTGAAGATATCGAGGGTGAAGCTTTAACTACATTGATTGTAAATAAACTGCGTGGAACATTTAACGTTGTAGCAGTAAAAGCTCCAGGATATGGCGACAGAAGAAAAGAAATGTTAAAAGATATCGCTATCCTTACCGGTGGTCAGGTAATTTCAGAAGAAGTTGGTCTGGAATTAAAAGATGCTACTATGGCACAGCTTGGCCGTGCAAAATCTGTTAAGGTTAAGAAAGAGAACACCGTTATCGTTGATGGTGAAGGAAATAAAGAAGAAATCCAGGCAAGAATCGGCCAGATTCGTGCACAGCTTGAAGAGACAACATCTGAATTTGATAAAGAAAAATTACAGGAAAGACTTGCAAAACTGGCAGGCGGCGTAGCAGTTATCCGTGTTGGTGCTGCAACAGAGACAGAAATGAAAGAAGCAAAACTTCGTATGGAAGATGCTTTGAATGCAACAAGAGCAGCAGTCGAAGAAGGAATCATCGCAGGTGGCGGTTCTGCATACATCCATGCATCCAAAGAGGTTGCAAAGCTTGCTGAGACATTGGAAGGTGATGAGAAGACCGGTGCAAAGGTTATCTTAAAAGCATTGGAGGCTCCATTGTATTACATTTCCGCAAATGCAGGTCTTGAAGGTGCAGTTATTATTAATAAAGTAAAAGAGTCCGCTCCTGGTATCGGATTTAATGCAGCAACAGAAGAATATGTAGATATGGTAGAAGCTGGTATCCTTGACCCGGTTAAGGTTACAAGAAGTGCTTTGCAGAATGCAACATCTGTAGCATCTACATTACTTACAACGGAATCTGTTGTAGCAAATATCAAAGAAGATGCTCCTGCAATGCCGGCAGGAAACCCAGGTATGGGAATGATGTAATAAGAAAATAAAATATATTACTGAAAAGTAAGGATAGAGAGCTCCTGGCTGCGGATAATGCAGTCAGGAGTTTTACTATGCAGTTTTTTTCCTGATGTTAGTTTTTTGGGGGCAGTTGTTTTGATTTGCAAAATATGTTACAATTATTTCATTGTGTAACATGAAGTCTGAACAGCAAGGAGGAAGAAAAATGGGAAAGGTAGTTATTCTTACAGACAGTTCCAGTGGAATTCGTCAGGCAGAAGCGCAGCAGTTAGGGATTAGCGTATTACCAATGCCTTTTTTTATAAATGGTGAAACACTGTTTGAGGATATCAATCTGACACAGGATACATTTTATGAGCATCTGACAGATGGAGCAGAGATTTCAACATCCATGCCGGCAGTAGGAGACCTTACAGACCGTTGGGATGAACTTTTAAAAGAATATGATGAAATAGTATACATTCCTTTATCCAGTGGATTGAGCAGTTCCTGTGAGACAGCAACAGCATTATCTTCAGATGAAGAGTATGAGGGCAAGGTTTTTGTAGTAAACAATCAGAGAATTTCTGTAACACAGAAACAGTCCGTATTTGATGCAATCAGGCTGGCAGAGAGTGGCAAGAGCGGAAAAGAGATTAAAGATATTTTAGAGGATGCAAAATTCCAGTCCAGCATTTATATCATGGTAGATACCCTTTACTATCTGAAAAAAGGTGGAAGAATTACACCGGCAGCAGCAGCACTGGGAACATTGTTGAAATTAAAACCGGTATTACAGATTCAGGGTGAAAAGCTGGATGCTTTTGCAAAAGCCAGAACGGTAAAGCAGGCAAAAAGCATTATGATAAAAGCAGTAAAAGATGACTATGCATCCCGCTTTAAGGAGTGTCAGGATGAGATGCAGCTTTGTATTGCATACACTGGAGATATAAGTGCAGCGATGGAATTCCGCAAAGAAGTGGAAGCAGAATTTGGGATTACAGACATTATGATGGATCCGCTTTCTTTAAATGTATCCTGCCATATCGGACCGGGAGCATTAGCACTTGCCTGTGCAAGAAAATTATAAGATTTAAAGTGTAAATTCTCGGTAAAATTGATTGACCAACCACAAAATATTGTGTAGAATTGAAATAGTTTAACTTGTTAATGCATAAAAGCAAGTAACATATCATGGTAAAACGAAGGAGGAAAATGAAAATGGCATTTTGTGGAAATTGTGGCACACAAGTGGGTGATGATGCAGATTTTTGCCCGAATTGTGGCCAGAAATTAAAAGGGGAGATGGAACAGCCGGCAGAGCAGGCAGCACCGGTACAGGAACAGCCGGCAGAGCAGGAAACACCGGTACAGGAACAGCCGGCAGAACAGGAAGCACCGGTACAGGAACAGCCGGCAGAACAGGAAGCACCGGCACAGGAACAGCCGCAGCAGGGACAGTTCCAGAGTCAGCCGCAGCAGGGACAGTTCCAGAGTCAGCCGCAGCAGGGACAGTTCCAGGGACAGTTCCAGGGACAGCCGCAGCAGGGACAGTTCCAGAGTCAGCCGCAGCAGGGACAGTTCCAGGGACAGCCGCAGCAGGGACAGTTCCAGGGAAGACCACAGCAGGGACAGTTCCAGGGACAGCCACAGCAGGCACGCCCGCCTAAGAAACCATTTAAGATGACGAAACAGTTATGGGCATTGCTTATTGCAGTCATTGCAGTTGTAGTAGTTGCAATTGTTGCACTTGTGGTAGTGAAGAATCAGAAAAAGAAAGTAAATATCAACGATTATATTTCTGTAGAGTATAACGGATATGAAACAGCAGGAACAGCATATGTTGATTTTGACGAGACCGGATTCAGTGAAGCTGTTATCAAGGCACAGGGAAAGAAACTTAAAAATGTAAAATCTCTTGATGACCTTGACTGGAGTGACCTCACAGATTTGATGGGAAGCAGTAACTGGGATTTGATTGACAGTATTACTTTTGATGTGAAACCGGATTCAGACCTGTCAAATGGTGATGTGGTAACCGTTACTGCTTCATGGAATGAAGATTATGAGAAAAAAGCAGGAGTTAAAATTCTTTCCAAAGAACAGGAATTTACAGTAGAAGGACTGGAAGAAGTAAAAGAAGTTGATCCGTTTGAAGATATCGAGGTAACCTTCTCAGGAACGCCACCTTATGTATATCCAGACTGGACCAATAATTCAGATGATGATTACTTATGTTATCTGTGGTTCAACTTTGAAGATTATGACAGTCTTGATGTCGGAGATACCGTAACTTTAACTGTTGATGAGTCAGAAGAGAATGCATTGGCAAATGGTTACAAATTCACGCAGACATCAAAAGAATATATTGTATCCGGAGTAGATTCTTATGTAACATCTGCTGCAGATATTTCAGCAGACAATCTGGATTCCATGAAAAATGAAGCAACAGATGCGTTAGATGCATATTTTGCAAATAACAATTCCTATATTGGAAATTCTGGATTCAGTTATGAAGGTTCTTATTATCTGGTTGCAAAAAGCAGTGATACATGGGGTGATACGAACGTCCTTTATCTGGTATTTTCGACAACTGTAACAAGTGCAGAAAATGCATTTGAGCCAACCGTTGTATACTTCCCGGTAAAATATACAAATATAATGGCATTATCTGATGGAAGCCAGAACTTCAATACATACGGTGATGTTGAAGGATATACTGAATTAGAGTATGATGATGGATGGTATAATGTTGAGGGCTATACAGATGGGGCACAGATGTTTAATGATCTGGTTGTAACACAGAAAGTTGATTATACTTACGAAGTAACTGATAATTTAACTCAGTTTGGAAACTAAAGGAGAAGAAAATGAATTCTGGAAATGATTTTACAAAGCACATTCATGTGAAAAATATCATTCGTTTGTTATCTATTTTATTAATGGTATTTTTCTTTGTGCCATCATTTATGGTATCCTGTGCTGGATATGGAAATATTAAAATTAGTGCTTTTAAAGCTATGACAGGTATTAAGATAGAAGGCGAAAGTGTAACAGATCCAAAAGTAATCTGCATTATAATGCTGCTGCTTCCAATCGCTATGCTGGCTCTCTGGTGCTTAAAGAGCGTATTAAAAGACAAAATTGCTGCAATCGCATCCGGAAGCTGTGCAGTTGTTGACTTTATTTTCTGGATTGCACTTTGCGTTGGAGTAAATAAGGAAGCAACAGATAATTACTGTACAGCAAAAGTTACAGCCGGATTTATATTTAATATCTTATTTATTCTGGCAATTGTAGTGTTGGATCTGTTGATTATTATCAACGTACTTCAGGCTGAGAAACCATTAATCAGACAGAAAATGATGAACGGATATCAGGGAATGCCACAGCAGAATATGTATGGAAATGTGCCACCACAGCAGGGACAGTTCCAGGGACAGCCAATGCCGCCACAGCAGCAGGGACAGTTCCAGGGACAGCCAATGCCGCCACAGCAGCAGGGACAGTTCCAGAGCCAGCCAGTACAGCCACAGCAGCCAGTACAGCCGGTATGCAGTAAATGTGGTGCTCCGCTTGTAGCTGGAAATAAGTTTTGTACCAAGTGCGGAAATCCGGTTGCATAAACTGGAATATGAAATAAGTAATAAGTAAACTACGAGAAACACGCTTTGCGAGCTACTCGCGTAAATAAGTAGAAGCCCCATCGTCTGATTATTCAGAGGATGGGGCTTCTTTTCTGCGTGCTGCAGCATTGCAGACTCAGGATTTTATACAGCCTGACTGCGGAGCTGTTTCTTTTTCCGGTTCTTCCAAACAAGATAGGAAATCATAAGTGGTACACCGGCACCAATCCATGCTACCGGGCTTGCCAGACGGACTGACCAGTATCCATATGGATTTAAAAGGAGCCATACGACACCGACACGGCAAATCATTTCAAAGATACCGCTGACCATAGGCATGATACCTTTTCCAAGTCCCTGCAAAGAAGTACGATAAAGGTAAATAAGAGCAAGAAAGAAGAAAAAGCAGCTGATGGTATTTAAGTACTGTGTGGCATAACTGTAAATGGCTTCCGTCGGTTCGCTTAAGAAAAGGGAAACAATGGAACGGCCAAATACAGTACAGATGAATGCAGCAATTGCAACAGTTCCAAGGGCGATTCCAAAGGCCTTCTTCATGCCATCGAAGATGCGGTCATATTTTCCGGCACCTAAGTTCTGACCACAGTAAGTAGACATTGTGGTTCCAAGAGCCGGCATTGGCTGGGTAGAAATCTGTTCTACCTTGGATGCAGCAGTAAAGGCTGCAACAGCACTGGAACCAAATACATTTACTGCAGACTGAAGAATCATGGAACCAACAGCTATCAGAGAGTAGTTCAAAGCCATCGGGATACCAAGTCCCATCATCTGGGCGGTTGTCACGCGGTCGATGTAGTAATCACTTTTTCTGGTGCGGAGAATCGTGAATTTACGGTACATATAAATAAGACAGAGAACAGCGGAAATACCCTGTGAGATTACGGTGGCATATGCAGCACCTGCAACATTTAATTTTAAAGTTACAATACAGAATAAATCCAGCACAATATTAAGAGCGGAGGAAAACAGCAGGAAGTATAATGGAGTCTTGCTGTCACCAACACCTCTTAAAATTCCGGAAACAACATTGTACATCATACTGGTAATGATACCCCAGAAGATAACCCGGATATAAGAGTCTGCCATATCAAGAATATTATCCGGTGTGTTCATAAAGATTAAAAGCTCCCGGGAAGTAGTAACAGTCAATGCGGTAAGAATCACGGAAATGATTATGGTTAAGAGGAAGGATAAAGCAACAATATGCTTTAAACGGCTTTCATCCTTTGCACCGAAAGCCTGTGATACCATAACACCGAATCCCTGGGCAAGTCCGGATGCAAAACCAAGTACCAGAAACATGATAGAACCGGTTGCACCTACAGCAGCCAGGGCATCTTCTCCCAAAAACTGCCCTACAATGATGGTATCTACCATACTGTAGAACTGCTGGAACAGATTTCCGAACAATACAGGAAGTGAGAAGAAAAGAATTAATTTCAGTGGATTTCCGGTTGTCATATCTTTCGTCATAATTATAAGCTCCTTTCAAAATTTTTTGCAGAAATGTTCTGCACTATATGAGAAAAAAGTACTATATTCTTTGGAAACGGGATTAGTATACATTGGTAAAATAAAAATGACAATGTAAAAATCAATTTAATTATGGTATAATTCGCTCATGAATACGAATTTAGAATATTACAAATTTTTTTATTATGTAGGAAAACTTCACAGTATTACATTGGCAGCAGAAGAACTGAATGTTTCACAGCCGGCAGTGTCCCAGGCAATCCGTAATTTGGAGCGGGAGCTGGGAACCACCCTTTTCATGCGGACATCCAGAGGGGTGCGTCTGACTGCAGAGGGGCAGACACTTTACGGCTATGTGCAGCGGGGCTATGAGACCATCCGGGAAGGCGAACGCAAATTCCTTGAAATGCAGGAGCTGACCAGCGGAGAAGTATGTATCGGAGCCAGCGATATGACACTGCAGTTTTATCTGCTTTCTTATCTGGAACAGTTTCATGAGCAGTATCCGAAAATCAGAATTACAGTTACCAATGCACCGACACCGGAGACACTGAAATATCTGCAGAGCGGCAGAATTGATTTTGGTGTAGTCAGCACGCCCATGGAGACAACGAAGAATATGCATGTGATTCCGGTGCGTGAGATAGAAGATGTCTTTGTGGCAGGACGAAAATTTGAATATTTAAAGGGCGGTAAATTAAGCTATAAAGAATTGGAACATCTGCCGGTCATGTGCCTGGAGGGAAATACCTCTACCAGAAAATATGTAGAGGAATTTCTGCTGGGAGAAGGCGTTGTGATTCATCCGGAGATAGAACTTGCCACCAGCGATATGCTGATACAGTTTGCAAAAAGGAGCCTTGGCATAGCAAATGTGGTCAGGGACTTTGCCCAGGAAGAAATTGATAAGGGGGAACTGTTTCAGATTACATTTAATAAGAAGATTCCTGCCAGACAGTTCTGTATTGTTTCGGATGACAGGGTTCCGTTGACTGCGGCAGCAGAAAAATTGTTGAAATTACTGCAACATAAGTAAAACTTATATCGAGTATAAGGAATATTGACTTTACTTATAATATCTGATTCGGTATAATCAGAAAGTAAGAAGCAGAGAACTGGTTTTTACACCGGTTCTTTTTTGCTTTACAGGAAATTGCTTTCCTGTAAAGTAAAAAACGCTCCGCGAGTAGCTCGTAAAGCGTGTTTCTCATAGTTACGCGAGCAGCGAGAAGAACATATTTCTTATTATAAGGAGGAAATAAAAATGGTTACAGCAGTAGTTGGTGCAAACTGGGGAGATGAAGGAAAAGGCAAGATTACTGATATGCTTGCAAAGGAAGCAGATATTATTATCCGTTTCCAGGGTGGTGCAAATGCAGGACATACTATCGTAAATGATTACGGAAAATTTGCATTACATACCCTTCCATCAGGAGTGTTCTACGGACATACCACAAGTATTATCGGAAATGGTGTTGCACTTGATATCCCGAAGCTTTTCAATGAGATGAAGTCTATTACAGACCGTAATGTACCGGCACCTAAGCTTCTGGTTTCTGACCGTGCACAGATTGTTATGCCGTATCATGTGCTTTTTGATCAGTACGAAGAGGAGCGTCTTGGCAAGAAATCATTCGGTTCTACCAAGTCAGGTATTGCACCATTTTATTCAGATAAATATGCTAAAATCGGTTTTCAGGTAAGTGAACTTTTCGATGAAGATACTTTAACAGAAAAGGTAGACCGTATCTGTGAAATGAAAAATATTATGTTGGAGCATATGTACCACAAACCATTACTGGATAAAACTGAATTATTAAATACATTACATGAGTACCGTGATATGGTT
>ENA-USUG01001286-USUG01001286.1-human-gut-metagenome-genome-assembly--contig:-NODE-1286-length-42929-cov-9.620601_pt1 | contig 42929 bp, 27 predicted proteins | sample MGYA00250059_ERZ773394 | MGnify/ENA primary metagenome ERZ773394 (study PRJEB29103, sample SAMN06111957) | human gut metagenome | biome: human gut; feature: ankylosing spondylitis patient; material... | reverse complement strand
CCGAGCAATCGCCCGAATACGGCGGCTATTTCTACCAATACATGTCCGAGTGCGCCGGTGTGGCGAATATCATTCCGTCCACCGAGGACGGAAAAACTCCGCCGCTCGAGCACAATAACAACGGACCGGCGGCGTACACTTCGCACATCAAGCTGACGAGAAGCCGCGACCTCAACGATTGGGAGCCGTGCGGCGCAGTGGACGACGGCATGGCGCTGAGAGTCGACGAAACCGAATGGGTGGGCGATTACCTGTGGGCGCCCGAGTGCATTTACGACAAGGTTTCGGGCAAGTACTTTCTGTACTTCTCGGCGCGTTCGAAAAAGAACAACGCCGAACTCAGGGCTTTGGGAGCGCAGTATTCCGATACCGACGTGAGTGTGGCTCCGTGGGAAAGATTTTACCTCGGCATCGCCGTTTCCGACACGCCGGTAGGACCGTTCAGGCTTGTTTCCAGCGAGAACGTCTACGGCGACAAGACGGCAAAAAATCTCAACGGCGAGGTCATCAGCGGCATTAACCCGGCGTTTATGCTCGACAAGGCTTGCGACGAGTATTTCTACACCGACGAGTTCCGCGCGAGAGCGGACTTCGACGAACTCGACGAAAAATGCTTTGCGGCGATAGACATTCACCCCTTTATCGACGACGGCACGCTGTACGTGTACTTCGTCAAGCACGGTTCGCTTTCCAACCTCGAGGGTAACGTAATCTGGGGCATGAGAATGAAGGATATGGTCACGCCCGATTACGGCACGATGACCATGGTAGCCGGCAACGGTTACACGAGAAAGGATATTCCCGGCATCGCCGAAGGCTCGGAGATAAACAAGTCCGTCGTGAGAGTGGAATATAAGGGCACGGGCGAGGGCGATTACCCCAACGACCCGAATTATCCGCGTCACCTTTCGACGAGTTACACGCGCTACACCAACTATGCCGACGGCACTTCGCAGAGCGCCGACGACCTTACCGACGGCTCAGTCGTGGAAGCTCCGCAGATGCTGACCACCAAGGATAAGGACGGCAAGACGGTGTACCTTCTCACGTTCTCGCCGCGAGGAGTGGGCGACTATAACTACAACGTCAAATTTGCGTATTCGCATAATCCGCTGACCGGCTTTGTCAAGGCAAAGACAGAGGAACGCTCGATGATTCTGGGCGTGGACGAGCGCAATACGTTCATGTCCAACCTCGGTCACGTTCAGTTCCTCCATGTCGACGGACAGGATTGGATAGTGCATTGGGAGTTCCCGGCGCCCTTCGGCGGCTACGACACCGGACGAATTTACGCGCTCAGCCAGATGACCTGGCAGTACAACGAGGTGCTGGGTTTCGATACCCCCGTTGCAAACGGCCCTACCACTTCGCTGCAGCCGCTCCCGTCCGTGTTCTCGGGTTACCGCAACGTTGCAGATAGAGCGACCGTCACCGCGACGGGCGAAATCGACGGAAGCGCGAAGTACCTGACCGACGGCATGACCGTCACTATGCGCCGCGACGAGAAAATGCAGTTCAGGGCGAAGAACAACAAGACGAAAATCACGCTGACGTTCGCCGAGCCCGTTTCGGTACGCGGCATACTGATTTACAACTCGTACAACTACGACAACGCGTTCAAAAACGTTTCTAAGATTAACTTTTCGCTCACCGAAACGCCGACGTGGCATACCGGCAACGAGAAATCGTGCTTTATCGCCGACCTGCCGTTTGCCGTCGAGGCTTACACGCTCCCGGAGGGCGGCTTGCAGCCCGGCTCCGCGGCAGTGGCTACGTTTAACGAAATCAAGACGAACAAGATAGAAATCGAGTTCGACAAGGACGACATGCTGGGCGGCGGCGACGAACTGCGCATCGCGGAAATCGTCGTTCTCGGCAAGTAAGAGGGAGGAGAATTAAATGAGTAAAAAGGGCAGAAGCTTTGTTAAGAGCGAAAAAGCCGCGCGCGGCAAAAACGGCAAGATAGCCGCCGCCGCGGTTACGGGACTTCTTTTCACCGTCGTCCCTGCAGTGGGCTGCGCCTCGAACACGACTAAGGGCGAGGACTATAACTGGAACTATAACAAGCCGTTCTTTGCCGAAGCCGACGATTTCATGAGCGTCGACGGCGTGCTCGACGAAGAGAAATGGCAGGGTCAGAACAAGATGGAGCACACCAGCGACGGCATAACCTTTACCGCCACTACCGTGTTCACCGAAAAGGGCTTGTACCTCGGGCTTCAGGCGTTCGACAAGAATATCCAGTGGTACACGAGAAACGAGTTCGGCAGCAACTCGTCCTTCGGCATCAAGATTGTCAAGACGGGCGAGCCAACTTACAACGTTCAGGGCTCGTACGAACACCCCAACCGCAACAACTACTATAATATCGACGCAAAGACCTCGCGTTCGTACCGCGAAACGCAGTACAACGCTGCGTCGGTAGTCGACGGCGAGCTGAACAGCGGCGAAACCAAATCGCTCACCGCCGAGCTGTTCGTGCCGTGGGAGAGCTTGCACTACTCCGAGGAGGAGCTGGGCGAAAACGGCTATCCCGACGACGTTCAGATTTTCGTTTCGTACATGAAGATAGTCGCAGAAAGAAGCGGCGACAACCGCCAGCTCGTACCGGGCTTTATGGAAGGAAACCGCTACGACACGTTCTTCCTGTTCGGACCCGAGGGTTTGAAGCACGTCTATAATTCCGCCACGCTCGGCAACGCGGTAAACGGCGTTTCGGCGACCGACCGCTGGATAATCGACGACGCGGCAGGCACCGCAACGACCAACGAGGACCGCACTCAGATGCTATGGTTCAAGAACGAGTATTCCTCCGACTTTATCATGGAAGCGGACGTTACCGTCCATAAGCCGAGCGAAGGCTACCACCCGTCGGTGGGTCTTATCTCCTATGCCAATCAGGAGAACATCGGGCTTTACGCCTACACGGGCAGAAGCCTTACCGATAATGCCGCGGGGAATAAGGTCATTTCGCTGAAAACGGGCACGATGACCGACGGCTTGCAGTGGATGGGCGGAATCACGCTTTCGGGCGACGTGAAGAAGGACTACGACAGCGACACCGTCAGAATGAAGGTGATAAAGCAGGGCGGCAACTTCTACTACTTCTACAACGGCGAGTACTGGGATACCGAATTCAACGAAAAGCTTGCAGGCAAGGTCTACGCAGGTTTCTTCGCAAACGACGGCTGCACGTTCTCAAACTATTCGTTTACCGATTACGAGGGCAAATCCGACGAGCTCAGAGCCGAACTCGGCAAGTCCGTGTACTTCGTTTCCGTTCCCGGCGTGAGCGCAAGGGGCAGCGTGACTTCAAGCCGCCTCGCGGTCAAGAAAGGTCAGCCCGTGACGATTACTTTCGAGCCGGGCTCGGGCTATATGCTCACCGACGTCAAGAAAAACGGCGTGGGCATTTACGACGAGGTTTACAATAACTCCGTCGATTGCAGCTACACTTTCACGCCAGACGGCGACGTCGATATAGAAGCTACTTACACGCCGTTCCCCGCGGACAGCAGGGTGAACGTGCTGCTACCGCTAAGGTGCGGCGGCGAATCGGTGCTCAACGCTTCGGTGATTATTTACGGCGACGGTAATCTGTCGCGCTATAACGTGGGCACAAACTCCAAGGGCAACGCCGTCATCGAGCTTCCCAAAGCAGGCGTATACGACGTCGGCGGCAAGCAGATTTCCGTCAGCGGCAATTACAGAATGGTAGTGTCGGCAGAGGGTTATCACGACGTGGAGGAAACGTTTGCCTTAAACGACGAAACGACTTCCGTGTCGCTGGACGGCAAGCAGCAGTCAGTCGCAGCCGACAAGGCGTTTACTCGCATTATCGCGATGGAAAATACGCGCTACGGCTCGTTCAAGGTCAACGACCTGACGGTAAACAGCGACAAGGGCTTCAAGCACAATCAATCGACGGGCAATTATTACTCGGATAGCGGCGTGAGAACGGGCTATTTCGGCGACACCGTGGCGAGCGAGTACGTCGTCACGTTCGACACCGCTTTCAGCGAGCAAACGCACACGGTCACCGACCCCGTTGCGGGCGGCGTAGTCACTTCCGGCGGCAGAACGCTGGTCATGAAAGGCTGCTGGTGGGAGGGCAACCGCCTGTGCGTGGCTATCGGCGAAACTACCTTTACGAGCAGCGAGCTTTCGTTCTCGGGTTTTGAAAATTCTATCGGCGATAACGGCAACCTGCGTTTCACCGTGGCTAAGTACGGTAGGACCCTGTTCGTCTACGACAAAGACGGCGCGCTGAGAATCTGGTTCGACGAGAGCGGCATTCACACCGCGAGCGGCGTGGAGTACCATGTGACCACCGGCTCGAAAGAGAGCTTTGAAAAGGATTTGGCGGAGTTCTTCGCAGCCGGCGACGACAACGCGGTGGGTATCGCGCGCTACGGCAGCGGCGGCACCACCGAGTGGAACGTCGATTGGAAAGCCGGCGGAGCTTACGACTACGTTTCGAGCGGCGACTTCGGCTTTGATACCGAAACCGCCGACTACTCCGCGACCGTGTCGGGACTGCGCGTGGGCAACGGCTTCGTCAAGGGCTCGACCGTCAGAATAGAGGTTAAGGCAAAGAACGCAGACAAGGCGGCTTCCGTGCTGAGGCTGAATTACGGCGACGGACAGCATATAGACGTAGCCGGCGAGTACGACGTCGTAAAGGGCGCGACCGTGTTCGAGATTATCGCACGCGAGGCGTACACCGCCACGGTCAGCGAGTACGCGGACCTCGTGACGGTAAGCGGTAAGTTGAAGGCGGACGGCGTAACCGACTTTTTGGACGCTACGCTGGAAGTCGAGGGCGTGGGCGAGCTTAGCGGCGTAGTGAATGCCGACGGCAGTTTCTCCGTCAAGACGCTCGCAGGCGTATATAATATCCGCGCGGCGATAGGCGAAAAGGTGGCGTACGTCATCGACGCGCAGATTACCGAGTCCGGCAGCGTCGGCGAAATCGAGCTTATAGACGGCACGTTCGACTTGTCGGAAACCGCCGTGGTCAACGGCAAGCCCATGGATACCGCGCTCAACGCTCAGTACTACGAAACCCCGTCGTTCGAGCTGAGAAGCAAGGCGACGTCGGGCGAAATCGACGCGCTCGGAAAGAACAAGGCTTATCTCATGCCCGGCACAAAAACCGCGAACGATTACGTTTATTCGGTCAACATGAAGGGCGTAAACGCGTTTGCCGGAATGGGTATCACCGACGGCGAGAGCATACTTTCCTTCCAGGTAGTCAGCTGGGAGGCAGGCGGACAAAACCTCGTGCTCGAGTGCGACGCGATGAATTACAACTCCAATTCCGTGGAGGTCAGGTTCCCGGCGAGCGCGAACGTCAACGCCGACGCGACCTACACCGTGACGAGGACCGCCGACTGCATTGTTCTGTCCTCGGGCACGGGCGACAAGACGACGTGGCTGATGCGTATAACCGCCGACGGCTATGAGTTCAACGGCGGCATAGTGGTGGAACGCGAGTTCGACGGCAAGTCGTCGCTCGTCCGCCTCGAAGCGCAGCAGGACAGACTCGCAGGCTTCTTCGGCGACGGAATCGAGCACATGGCTGTGCTTTACCGCAACGATACGAACGGAAGCGCGGCAAGCTATAAACTGAGCTTTAATAAGAACGCCGCTTCGGCGACGGCAGGCACGATAGTCCGCGCGGACGGCACTGCGCCCGGCGAGGGACGAGTGGTGCTCAAGTCCGACAAGACCTGTTACATTTACGACGTGGACGGCGCGACTTTCTCGGCGAAAATCCCCTACGGTACTTACGACGTAGAGTACACGGGCGGCGGCTATGCGGCGTACAGCTACGGCGTAGTCGTGGGCGAGGGTACTACCGTTTCGATAAACGCCAAGGACGCGACGCTCATGCCGGGCGCTGCGGTCACGCTGAACGGCAGAACGTACGGCGGCTATAACAACTCAACGTTCGTGACGACGGCGATGAAAGCGGCGACTTTGGACAGCGGCTCGACGACGATTGCGGCGGGACATAACAGCGCCTATGCGTTCGTGCTCCCGGGCACCAAGACTTCGGGCGAATACGAGTTCACCTCGCGGCTCACGAACGAGAACGGCAACGGGCAGATGGGCGGCATAGGAATTACCAACGGGCAGTATTCGCTACAATTCCAGCTGTCGAACGGCGAGGCGCGCGGCAAACGCCTGATTATCGAGCTCGCCGAAGGCTGGGGCGGAAACGACTTCGTGATCAACTGCGAGTCGATTGACACCGACAACGTGTGGTCGACGGATAAGCTCGACGCCACGATTACTATTCGCAGGTACGCGGACAAAATCGAGGTGTACGTCGGCAGAGAAACCGTTTCCAAGGTTGCCACGATTACGAGCGACGGCTATGCGTATGCGAATGCCGGCTGGACGGTGAATAACGCCGACAGAGCGAACGGGCACAAGGCTAAGCTTGCCGGCTTCTTCGGCGAGGGCGTGGAGCACGCTATGGTGTACGCCAGCAACTACATGGTCGACGAAATGACCTATACCTCGCGCTTCGAGAAGATAGAGTATCACGAGCTTTCCGCGCCCGTCAGTTTCCTCGACGGAAACGACGCGGCAAGCGGCACGCTTACGCTCAGAAACGAGCGCGGCGTGACCTATACGTTCGAGGTAAATCACGGCGTGAACATCGTTTCCGTGCCATACGGCAGCTATTCCTACGTCTTTAACGCCGAGCACTACGAGCAGAAATCGGGCGCGATTACATTCGACGCCGAGCACACGAGTCTTAGCGAGATAAAGACGGGACGTTACATCGACGAAACGACGCTTTCCGCCGCCGAGGACGAGGAGAAAATAATCTTTAACTGGGCAGAGAACGCCGCCGACATCGACGGATATAAGCTGGTGAGAAAGGGCGAAACCGACGTTGTCGTCGCGAGCACCGAAAACGGCTTGACCGCGACTGACGGCACGTTTACCGTCACCGTGGATAAGACCGCGAGCGATTACGTCAAGGGCGCGACCTACGAGCTCGTCGTGACGGCAAAGGAGGGCAAGCTCGCTCCGCCTGCCGACGAATTCACCGCAGTCGAGTTCGGCTACGGCGTGATTAACGACCTGAGCTCCGCCGAAATGGCAGAAAGATTTACCGTGACGGGCACGGGCGTTACCTTTGGTTTCGACCGCGGCTTGAAGCTCACGGGCGGCGAGAACGCGACGGCGAGAATAAAGTCGCTGAGAACGCGCGACCTTAGCGGCGTAAGCTTCGTCAACGTTCTGCTTACGGGCAGCGGCAACGCGACGGTCGCCGGCAAGACCGTCGAGCTTAACGCGGACGGCGTGTACGTCAACCTTACGCCCGAGCAGTACAACGGCGGCGAGTTTGACGTGACGTTCTCGGGCAGCATGACGATAAAATCCATAGAAACCGACGCGATGAACGGCGCGCTCGCCACGAGCTGGAACGAAACTCCCGGTTGCGGCGCGGTGACGAGAAACGAGGACGGCAGCTATACGATTACCGAAAGTAACGCCGGCTCGAGATACAGCTTTACGTCGCTCGCTATGGATAAGTCCGTGCGCTTTACCGTGAGTGCGAACGTAAAAGTCAAGACCGTCGCGGACAAGGGCGCGCAGCACGGCTTCACGATTTCCTCGCCGCTGGACGGCAAGGCTCGCGGCGCGATGGTATACGACACCAAATCCGACGAGGTGTGGATACTGTCCTACGTCCCCGGCTGGACGTTCAAGCAGATTTACAGGAATAAGGACGGCTGGCTGATGAGCGACGCGGACTACAACGCCGTCGACAAGACGAATTTCAAGCTGACTATGGTGCGCGACAACGCCATGCTGTACCTGCTACTCAACGACAAGCCGCTCGCCTGCGTGAACACCGAGGTTTATCCGATGTTCATCACGGCGGAAGGAAGCACCGAAGGCATTTCCATAAAGGATATTCCGCTGGTCACCGGACTCGCTTCGAGAAACGTACAGGGTTCGGCAAGCGATCCGCTCGACACTGCGACCTATTCGGATATTTCGCTGAAACTCACCGCCGAGCACGCCGCGCTCAACCGCGTTACCGGCACGATTAGCGGCGCGAACGCGAACACCGAGCTTTACATCGGCAAAGCCGGAGGAACGGCAATCGCCGCATGCGACGGCGACGGCAAGTATTCCGCGCTTGTTCCCACGGGAGCCAAGCTCGTTGCCTACGACGGCAAGAAAGCCGCGTTTATGGGCGAGGCGAGCGAAGCCGGAGTAAAGGACGGCGCGATGATTGACGCGACCTGGATGGTCACGGGCGACTATGACTTGCAGAAAGCTTCGGCGGAGGGCAACGGCGTTTATGACGCGCCTGCCGTCAACGAACTGACTCCGTGGCTGCCGTCGCTCGCTACCGACAAGCCGTTCGAGTTTAAGAGCTCAATCACGATGCGCGACGCCACCGACCCCTTAGGCATGGCAGGCATTTCCGTGGTCAACCCTGCGACGGGCACGCGCATTTCGATGCAAAGTATTTCGTGGGAGGGCGCGGGCGCGAGAGTGCTTATCGATATTCAGAGAAAGAACGACGGTACTAATCCCTACGTTATCGCTTGCAAGAGTGCCAACGTGTTCATGGCGGCGACGAAAAACGAATCGGGCGAGATTACCGCTCCGGGCGCAATGAACGTCGGCTTCAAGGTGAGCCGCACCGCCGACAGGATAGTGATTTCCGCAGGTCCCGACGGCAGCGAAATTAAAATCGCCACGATTACGGCGAGCGGAATCAGGCTCGCGAGCGAGTGGAGCTTGGGCGACGGCGACAGAAAACCGGCTAACGACGCAAAGTGCGCAGAATTCTTTGCGGACGGCGTCGAGCTGACTGTGGGTTATGAGAGCTATGACAGGTTCGGAAGAAGCGTAGTCTACACGAGCTCCTTCAAGGAAGTTGCCGCCGTGGACATCACGGGCACCGTAGGCACGGGTACCGGCACGCTTGACCTTATCGCGGCGAGCGGCGCGATTTACGAGCTGACCGTCACGGACGGCGCGGTTTCGGGCAAAGCTCCCGAGGGCACTTACAAGGCGCGCTATAAGGGCGACGACGGCTACGGCTCGAGCGACGCGCTCACAATCGCCGCAGATGCGCCGATTACCATGGCGGTCACAGCCGGAAAATCCACCGCAATCAGGGGCGGCAGCTACCTTATTAACGGTAACGCCGTCGAAGCCAACGCGCTCGGCGCAGCCGAAGCCGCGGCTTCGGAAACGGGCAGCGTTACGCTGACGAATAACACCGTCAACTTCTACCACATGCCCGATACGCTGACTAGCGGCGACTACGAGTACGTTTTTAATCTCAAAAATGCCGATAATATGTCCGGACTCGCGATTTACGACGGAACGAGCAGGTTTACCGTGCAAATAGCGGCTTGGGAAGACGGCGGTAAGCGCGTGGTAGTGGATTGCGCCGGGTGGATGGGCAACGACGTCGTGCTTAACGTAAACGGATCTACCAACACCGCCGCCGACGCCACATTCACCGTGCGTCGCGAAAGTAACACGATCAAGGTGTATATGGGTTCGGGCGAGAGCAAAATCTTAGTGTTCACGGTGGAAACCGACGGCACGATTACGCTCGCCGACGGCACGACCGCCGCTAATGCCGAAGCCTTTGCCACGAGAGCGGCGAATATGAAACCGCTGCTTGCAAACTTCGTAAAGAGCGGCTCGCAGAACATGGTGGGGCTGGGCAGAAACGACAACCGTTCGCAGTCCGTGACTTACACAACGTCGTTTAAGCCGCTGTAAGTCGAACGCAAACTACGTTTCTTCATACTCCTTAAAATAGCAAAAGGGTTGCGGAGTTTACCGCAGCCCTTTTGCATTTACGAGTGGATTATTTGTGGTTATTTGTGAGGTATTACGCTATTTTTTCGCACGTTACGCGCAAAGTTTTGTTTTCGTCGTGCGGCGGAAGCGAGTATTCGGCGGCGAGAGTAAAGCCGTCGGGCGTTTCGGAAAACGACAGCGAATGCAACGCGATTTCGGGCTCGTAAAATTCGCCCGTCGGCGTTTTCAGCGTGAGCGACGAGTATTCGCTCAGCACGAGCTCGTAGCCGATTTCGCCGGACTTTACGATTTTCGCGGTTTTTCCGTCGGTTTCTATCTTGAATACCGCGCCGTCGGCGGTAAAGCGCACGGCGTGCTTGCCGCGGCTATATAGGTACCTGCACGGGAGCGGCGAAGCGGCGACAGTATTTATATGTACTTTTGCTTCGGTTGTCATACGGCTATTATACGCTTGCCGCAACGGTTTGTCAAGGTTGCGGCGCGGCGTTTGCATGCAAAAAATACAGTCCGACGACATAATTTTTCGGCAGTTATAGCATACTAACTGCGAAAAAAGCCGTAATCGGCATCGGAGAATTATGAAAATCAACGGGATAATCAGAAGAATAGACGACCTCGGGCGCATCGTGATTCCGCGCGAGTTCCGCAGACTGCACGGCATCGACCTCGGCGACCCCATGGAAATAGTCGCCACCGCCGACGGAGAAATCATCGTCAGAAAAGCCGATACCTCCGAGGAGCTTGTCAAAATCGCCAAAAAGGTAGCGGCAGCCGCCGCCGACGAGCTGTCGGGCACGATTTTGGTGTGCGATTTCAATTCGTGGCTCACGGGCTTCGGGCAGAGAAAGAACGAGTTTGTCGGTAAACCCTTGCCGCAGGGCGCGGAAAGGGCGCTGCGCGAGAGAAAAACGATAACCGACGGAGGTTTCGGCGCGGCTGCCTTGCAGGGCTCGGAGCTGAAGTTTAGCGTGCTGCCTGCCGCAGCCGACGGGGATTGCTTCGGCGGCGTGGGCTACGTTTCCGACGGCGCGGTCACAAAGAGCGAGCTGGCGATTTTGCGCGTTACCGCGAGAGTGATAGGGGAGTTTATGCGCAAATTCTAGTTTCGGGGCGGTAATTCGCCCCTATAACCACGAATTTTTAAGAAGTGGTAGCGTAATTGCCTCCAAAAGCCCGAATTTTTAAGTAGCGTTGTTTTGAGATATAAGTAACGTTACTTTTATTTTAAATTAGTTGTGTCAGAAAGATTGGTTTTAATGGTGTTTCTTTAAATTATGATAGAAAGAAATATTACTACTTTTTCAAGTGACGAAAAAGTAGCAAAAAGTCATTGGGGGACACTATCGATTGTGTCCCCCTAATCCCCCCGCAACTCTTTATGGTCGAGAGTGGGTATAGTTAGTGTATCGCGTGACAATCGTAGGTATGGGGAGGTAAACGTGTAAATTCTAACGCGCACTCTCCGTTTTCTGCCGTCATCCTGAGCGCGCGGCATTCCGCGCGCGTGAGGAACCCCGACATGGAACGAATAATTGACTTTATAATTATGCGAATCTCACTCGTATACCCTGCATGGAGCGAATAATCATTCATATAGTAATAAAAGCAGCCGCATGGGTTTCATACGGCTGCTTTGTAGAATGCGGTTATTGCTTAACTATGTTATTGCTCAATCACGCGCGTGGTGACGCCGCACGGCAGGACTTCGCCGGTGGGCTTGAACACCGCGTGAACGCCGACGGGAACTGTGACGGTCACGGCGACGGAACCGCCCGTGCGCTTCCACTCGACGACGAGCGTACCCAAGCCCTTAAAGACGTGCGTTGCGCGGACGGAATCCAGCACGCTTACGGTTTTGGGGTCGATTACGACGTCGGTGTGCTTCGTCAGCCCCTCGTTTATTCTGATGCCGCCGAGCGCCTCGTAGAACCAGCCGCTTACGTCGCCCCAGAAGTGGTGATTGAGCGAACGGGCGTTGTGCGAGCCGCACGCGAACATATCGGAAGTGTAGGGGAATTCTTCGCTCGGCTTGCGGAAGATTTCGTACAGCGTGGTTGCGCCTGTCAGCACATGGTTTGCAAAAGACGGGTAGTCGGGTCGGGTAATCATGCGGTAGGCGAGTTCGGTTTCGCCCATATCGGAGAGCACTCGAAACAAAGTGCGCGCGCCCAGCACGCCGATTTGAATATGCCCGTCGTATTTTGCGATTGCCTTTTTAAGCCCGACAAGCGCGGCTTGCATTTCGTCCTTGCGGAACGCGCCGTAGTACATAGCCATTGCCTGACCTGCCTGCGAGAGCGGCACGACTTCGGTGTGCTCGGCGTTCATAAGATGCTTGCGGAACGCGGCGACAAGCTTGTCGTGAAGTTCGCTGCAAGTTTTCGAGCGGCGATTGTCGCCGACGGCGGCAAAAAGTTCGGTCGCCATACGCGTAAGATTTACGAGCGTAAGAGTGTCGGTGACGACGAGCGGAGTGGTGAGTTCGCCGCCCGGTCCGTCGACTTCGCACCAATCGCCCAAGCCGTAGTGCGCAAGCCCTTTGTCGTCGAGCTTCGAGGGGATATATTCGATATAGCGATAAATATTGTCGGCGCACTCGCGGAAGCAGTCGAGGTTGCCGTTTATTCTCCACAGCATGAACGGGAGCATCGTAAGCGCGATGTCCCACGCCGGACCGTTGCCCCAATCGAAGCCCCAGCCGCCGGTAGGAATAATGCCGGGGAGAGCTCCGTCCTCGCGCTGAGCCCTGCATACGCATCTCAGCCATTCGACGAGGCTGTCCTCTACGTCCATATTCATAAGAAATTGCTGAGCGGACAGCGCCGCGTCGCCCGTCCAGCCGTTCTTTTCGCGGTGCGGACAGTCGGTGGGGAAGTAGTAGAAATTCGAGCGATTTGAGCGCACGGCATTTTGCTGAATGCGGTTGACGATATAGTCCGAGCACTCGAACGTGCCCGAGTCGTCCATGCGACTGCTCATCACGAGGTATGTGAGAAGGTCCGAAGACGCTTGCTCGGGGCGCAGCCACATAACTTCGGCGTAACGGAAGCCGAAATAGGTAAAGTGCGGAACGTAGACTTCTTCCTCGCCGCCCTTGAGCGTGTACTCGACCGTCTGAATATAGCCGGGCATGGTCTGATCGTCGAACGAAATGTTCGCCTGATCCACGCCGTGGAAGTTCGCGATCTCTCCCAGCTTAATAGTCAGTTTCTGTCCGCGCTCGCCCTTGACTTTCAGTCGTATCGTGCCGGCGTTATTCTCGCCGAAGTCGTAAATATACGTATTCGCCTTACTCTTAAAGACGGATACGGGCTTGATCTCGCGGTAAACGGTAATCGGCGGCGCGGCGCAAATACGCTTTTCGCCTTTGTTCGAGGGTACGGCAAAGGGCTCGCCCCAGGTCTTGTCGTCGAAGCCGGGTGCGTTCCAGCCGTCCGCTTCTTCTCTCGCGTCATAGCGCTCGCCCGCGCGCAGGCTGTCGAACCTTACGGGCGAGGGACGCCACTTAAAGCCGCCGTCCGCCTCGAACAGCAGTTTGCCGTCCGCTTCGACGGCGATGGCGAACTTCGGAGCCGAGCGGAACGCGTTTTTGTAGAAATCCCACACGCGCGTGTTCTCGTCCTGCATGCCGTTGCCCAGCAGCAGTCCCACGACGTTTTCGCCCTCGGTAAGGTATTCGGCGACGTCGTAGTTATCGTAGTAGATAACCTGGTCGGGATTGGAAATGTACGGGGCGAGCGCGCCCTTGGTGATGTTTTTGCCGTTGACGAACAGGACGTAAAAGCCCAGACCCGTGACGGTGATTTCCGCTTTTTTCGGTACAGAGCCGAGCGTGAAGCTTTTGCGCAGCATGGGCGCGGCAACGTGGCAGTGAATGGTGTTGTATTCCTTCGTGCAGGAATAGAACTTGTCTGAAAGCAGCATGATTTTCCTCCGATGATAATTAAATTTTGTCCGTCGCGTCACGGAATCGTATTCCGGGGGGGATGGGCGGATTTGCCGCCGCGCGACTGCAACTATAATTATACACGAATTATACACGCGATATTTTCGGCGGTCAAGCGCGCGGATAAGCGTTTTTTACGAGAGCGAAAAACCCTACCGCTATCTGTGGGTTTAGCCGCTTATCGGTCGTAAAAGCCCGAAAAACGCCGATTTCGCTCGCGACGAGGGCGCGAGGGTGGGGATAATCGCGTTTTTTCGCGGTTAAATTATGTTAAAGCTCGTAAAAACGCTTGCGTGTTTTCAAAATTTGTGGTATAGTACTTAGGTATCCTGCGGCATAATGCCCGTAAGGAATGTTAAGAGGTGTAAGCAAATGAAATTCGATTTAGCTAATTTATTCGCGGCGACCGTCGCGCCTTGGGTATCCGAGTCGTTCCCCATTATAAGAATGGTGCTCCTGATTATTATCGCCGTGATTTCGTTCGCGCTGATTTTCGTCGTTCTTTTCCAGCCCGGCAAAGAGGACGGCGGCATGGGCGCGCTGGGCGGCAGCACGACCGACACGTTCTATTCCAAGAATAAGTCGCAAACCTGGGAAAGCACGCTCAAGCGACTGACGATTGTTTTGTCCGTCGTCATTGCGGTGCTTGCGATTGCATTCTTCGTCACCGTTGCGATTTACAGCGGTATGTAAAAACGGAAAAAGGAGCGGACGGCTGTAATCGTCCGCTTTATTTTTTGTCGGGGCTTCGGCCGAGCCGATTTCGCCGCGGCAGGTAAATTAATAAAACGCGCCGGGAAAAGAAGCATGGGCGCGTTTTCGTATGTTTGGAGGTAGCGGTAATCATGTACAGAAACAATTTCAGAAAACAGGGAACAAATGGCGGTAAACCTGTAGGAAAAAAAGACGATTTTAATAAGAGAAATAAGTCCTCGCGCCGCGTGGGCGATTACGTCGAGGGCAAGGTGCAGGGCAGCGGCAAGGGCTTTGCGTTCCTTATTCCGTCGGACGGCGGCGAAGATTTGTTTATCGCGGCTCGCGACTTGTTCGGCGCGATTCACGGCGACGACGTGGTGGCTAAGGTCACGGGCACGCGCAGGGGCGGCGGCGAGTGCGAGGTGCTGAAAGTACTGAGGCGCAACGTCACCGACGTCGTGGGCGTGTTCGACGGCTTCGGCGTGGACTCAATCGAGCGCGGCTTGGGCACGGTCAAGGTCGAGTTCACGGGCGGCGTAAGGGCGCAAAAGGGCGACAAGGTCGTTGCTAAAATTATGGACGGAAGCCCCGTCCGCTGCAAAATAACCGAGGTGCTGGGAAAAGAGGGCGACACGCTCGCCGACATTATGGGCGTAATCCGCTCGTACAAGCTGCGCGAGGATTTTCCTGCGGCTGTGATTAAAGAAACCGCGGCTATCCCCGATGAAGTGACGGATGCGGAGGAAAAGGGCAGGCGCGACTTCCGCGACGACATAGTGGTAACCGTCGACGGCGCGACGTCAAAAGACTTCGACGACGCGATTTCCGTCGTGAAAAAGCCGAACGGGTACAGACTTTTTGTGCACATCGCCGACGTCGCCGAGTACGTCAAAGAGAACACGCCGCTCGACCGCGAGGCAATCGAGCGCGGTACCAGCGTGTACTTTGCCGACCGCGTGCTGCCGATGCTCCCCGAAAAACTGTCCAACGGCATCTGCTCGCTCAACGAGGGCGTGGACAGGCTGGCGATGAGTTGCGTGATGGACTTCGACGGCGAGGGCAATATCGTTTCGCACGAGATTTGCGAGGGCGTAATCCGCTCCAAAGCGCGCATGACCTACGATTGGGTAGAAAGCATATTCGGCGGCGAAGAAGAGGCGATACGGAGAGCGGACGAAAAAAACGTCGCTATCGTGCCCATGCTGACGGCGGCGAAAGAGCTTGCCGAGCTTTTGATGAAAAAACGCGCGGCTCGCGGTTCGGTGGAGTTCGACATCGAGGAGAGCGAGATTGTCATGGGCGAAAACGGTAAGGTTTTAGACGTGAGAAAGCGCGCGCGGCTGTTCTCGCACAAGCTTATCGAGGAGTTTATGCTGGCTGCCAACGAAACGGTTGCCGAGCATTTTGCGACGAGAAAAGCGCCGTTCGTGTACAGAGTGCACGAGGTGCCGCCGCTCGAAAAAGTGGAAAGCCTTAACGACTACCTCGCGGCGTTCGGGCTGTCCGTGCCCGACAAGCCCGCTCCCGATGACTACGCGCGGCTTATCGAGAGCCTGGACGAGAGCGTAAAGGGCGCGGTGAACCGCGTCGCGCTGCGTTCGATGTCAAAGGCGGAATACAAGCCCGAGTGTCTCGGGCACTTCGGACTTGCGGCGGAGTACTATTGCCACTTCACGTCGCCTATCCGCCGCTATCCCGACCTTGCAATACACAGAATTATCAAGTATTTTCTGCGCGGCGGCGCGGACGCGAAAAAGAAGTTCGGCGCGTTCGTGTCGGAAGCTTCCGTCAAGAGCAGCGAGCGCGAGAAGATAGCCGAGGAAGCCGAAAGAAAGGTGGACGATTTGCTGAAAGCCAAGTTCATGCAGGACAAAATCGGCGAGAAATATACCGCCGTCGTCAGCGGCGTGACCGAATGGGGCTTGTTCTGCGAGCTCGACAACAGCGTCGAGGGCATGATTCGCGTCGAAACGCTGGGCAATAACTTCAAGTACGACGAAAAGCGCATGCTTCTCGGCAACGGAGTGCGCGCGTTCCGCATGGGCGATTCGGTGAAAATCCGCGTCGAAGCCGTAAATTACGACAGGGTTTCTTTCGTCCTCGACGAAGATGAAAGCAAAAAATAAACTCGCGGCACCGAGTTTTTTCTCCTGCGGCGGATAATTCGCGGCATTATCGCGCATACTGCGGTCAGGAGGGCGAAATGGACGAATTTACGATTTTGGGCGAATTGTCGGCGTGCGTGCCCATGGTAAAGCCGCCGAGAGTAATCGGCTGAAAAGAATAATCGCGCTGCAAAAAACGCGCAAAACGGAGCGAGCTGCATGGCTTGCTCCGTTTTACGCGTGCGATTATCGGGTTTAGCCGCGGCAAGCGCGCCGCAAAAGCCGCGCTTCCGTCGATTTTTTGTCGCAACCGCGGCAAAAGCGTTGCAAAACTCGTGCGATTGTTATATAATACCGAATAGTGGACAGGGCGAGGAACGCCTTTCGTCCGTAAATAACAAATAGCTTAGCCTGCCGCAAAACGTTAGCCCGCGCGCGGCGGCGATAAAGAGAGGTCAGATAATGAAACTCGGAGTTGTAGGTCTTCCGAACGTCGGAAAGAGCACGCTTTTCAATGCAATCACGGAAGCCGGCGCGGAGTGCGCAAATTACCCGTTCTGCACGATTGAGCCCAACGTGGGCGTAGTCGCCGTCCCCGACGAGCGGCTGGACGTGCTGGCGAAAATGTACGACACCAAAAAAGTTACGCCTGCGGTGCTGGAATTCGTGGACATCGCGGGGCTTGTCAAGGGCGCGTCGGCAGGCGAGGGCTTGGGCAACAAGTTCCTCTCGCACATTCGCGAAGTGGACGCAATCGTGCACGTCGTCAGATGCTTTGACGACGCGAACATAATCCACGTCGACGGCACCGTCGACCCGTTGCGCGACATCGACACAATCGACCTCGAGCTTATACTGTCCGACCTCGAGAGCGTGAAAAAGCGTCTTGACAAAGCGGAAAAGTATGTCAAGACCGGCGAGAAAAGCTACATAGAAGAAGCGGAGCTGCTGCGAAAACTGAACGACACGCTGGAGAGCGGCAAGCCGATTCGTTCGCTAAGTCTTAGCGAGGACGAAAAAGCGATGACCGACGGATTCTTCCTTATCACCTCCAAGCCCGTGATTTACTGCGCGAATATCGGCGAGAACGACATCGGCAAGAGCAACGCTTACTCGCAGAAAGTCAAGGAGTTCGCCGAAAAAGAGGGCTCCGAGTATATGGAAATCTGCGCCAAAGTGGAGGAGGAAATCGCGTCGCTCCCCAAAGAGGACAGAAAAATGTTCCTCGACGAAATGGGCTTAGCCGAAAGCGGACTCAGCCGCATCATAAAGAAAGGCTACGAGCTTTTGGGGCTTATCAGCTACCTCACGGCAGGCGAAAAAGAAGTCCGCGCCTGGACTATCGAAAAGGGCACGAAGGCTCCGCAGGCGGCAGGAAAGATACACAGCGACTTTGAAAAAGGCTTTATCCGCGCCGAAATCGTCAGCTACGACGACCTCGTCGAGTGCGGCGGCTTCAATCAGGCGAAGGAAAAGGGCAAGGTCAGGAGCGAGGGCAAGGACTACGTTTTCCGCGACGGCGACGTGGCGCTGTTCCGCTTCAACGTGTAGCCGCGAGGGCGGATTTACGGTAAATCGACCGCTGTTCGGGTTTATTTGGTAAAAAACAAGGAAAATAACGAAATGGATTTCAAAAGGATATTGGCAGGGCTTATCGCCTGCGAAAACGTGACCGAGGACGAGGTGTACGCGGCGCTCGCGCCCACGCCCGACATTACGAAAGGCGATGTGTGCCTGCCGTGCTTCAAGTTTTCAAAGGCGCTCAGGAAAGCTCCGCAGGCGATTGCGGAGGAGCTTAAAAGGCGGCTTGACGACGGTAAGAGCGAGATTATAGAAAAATCGGCGGTTGAGGGCGGCTATCTCAACGTCTACTACGACCGCGCGAAAATCGCGGAGGAGCTGTTTGCGGAGGTGGAGAAAAACGGCGGCGCGGTGGTAGCAAAACCGCAGAACGGCAAGACCGTGTGCATTGACTACTCGTCGATAAACATCGCCAAGCCGTTCCACATCGGACATCTTCTCACCACCGTCATCGGCGGTTCGCTGTACAGAATCTACAAGTACCTCGGCTACAACGCGGTGGGTATCAACCACCTCGGCGATTGGGGCACGCAGTTCGGCAAGATGATTTCGGCGTACTTAAGGTGGGGCGACGACGCGGACATAGAAAAACGCGGCGTGCGCGCGCTCCTTGATTTGTACGTCCGCTTCCACGCGGAAGCCGAAACGGACAAGAAGCTCGAAGCGGAGGGCAGAGCCTGGTTCAAGAAAATCGAGGACGGCGACCCGAAAGCCCTCGAAATTTTCGGCAAGTTCAAGGACATCACCTTAAAGGAAGTGAAGCGCGTCTACGAGCGGCTGGGCGTGGAATTCGACTCCTACGCCGGCGAGAGCTTTTATAACGACAAAATGCAGCCCGTCATCGACGAGCTGAGAGAAAAGGGACTGCTGACCGAGAGCGAGGGCGCGACCGTCGTCGACCTCGAGAAGTACGGCATGCCGCCCTGCCTCATATTAAAGTCCGACGGCGCGACGCTGTACGCCACGCGCGACCTTGCTGCCGCCGTCTACCGCAAAAAGCACTACGACTTTTACAAGAACCTGTACGTCGTGGCTTATCAGCAAAATTTGCACTTCCGTCAGCTTTTCAAGGTGCTCGAGCTCATGGGCTACGATTGGGCAAAGGACTGCGTGCACGTCGCGTTCGGCATGGTCAGCCTCGAGGGTCAGGGCGCGCTGTCCACGCGTAAGGGCAACGTGGTGTTCCTCGACGACGTGCTCGACGCCGCCGTCAAAAAAGCCGAAGAGGTCATCGACGGCAAGAATCCCGAGCTTGAAAATAAGCGCGAAATAGCCGCCGAGGTAGGCGTGGGGGCAGTCGTGTTCGGAGCGCTCGCTTCGGGCAGAATCAAGGACTTGTCCTTCTCGCTCGACAAGGCGTTGTCATTCGAGGGCGAAACCGCGCCGTACCTTCAATACACTCACGCCCGTTGCCGTTCGGTGGCGGAGCGCGCCGGAAAAATCGACGGCAGGCTGGATACGAGTGTACTGTGCGACGACGATTCGTTCACGCTCGTGCGGCTTATCGGCGAATTCGACAAGACGGTGGAGAACGCCGCCGAAAAGTACGAACCCAGCATAATTTCGCGGTATCTTCTCGACGTTGCCGCAGCATATAATCGCTTCTATCTGAATTGCAGAATAATCGGACAAGCCCCCGACGTCAGCTATACGCGACTCGCGCTCACCTCGCTGGTCGCCGAAGTGCTGGAAAAGGGCTTGAATCTGCTGCTTATAAAAGCCCCCGATAAAATGTAACAATAGCCAAACGTACAACCCGAAAAGGTCACGACTCTTTAAATTTTTCCGAGCCGTGACCTTTTTCGTGGCGTTTTAAGTCCAATCAGTGCGAGAACGTGTAGTCGGCGGTGGCGGTCGTGGTCGTAGTGTCGGCAAAGCCGCCCGTCGCCATCGCGAGTATCAGAAGGTCGTTTACGAGCGTATACGAAAAGTCGCTCGTCTCGGACGACACGGCGTTGTCGTTGTCGGAGCTTTGCGAGTCCGACAGCTGACGATTGGCGACGAGCAGCACGAGCAACAGAAGTCTGAAAATATCTTCCTGATTCAAAGTCGTTACCTCCTTTTTCGGGAATCGCCGAAAAACGCGAAAGAAAGCGATTATTCTCTTATATTCGACGTTTTCCGCGCGCGTGACAGGTTGTTTTTCGGGCGCGGACGTGGTATAATCGTCTTATGACGATAGAAAACGAAAACAGATTGCTGATAACGCCTCAAACGCGCGAGCTCATCGAAAAGTTTATGCCCGACGGCGGCACGCTCGGCATGCTTGCGGAGTACTTTTTCGCGCTGAGCGACTCTACAAGGCTGAAAATTCTGTCCGCGCTGTCAATTTCGCCCATGTGCGTGGGCGATATTTCGACTACGCTCGGCATAAACCAGACGACCGTTTCGCACCAGCTGCGCACGCTGCGGCTTGCCGGCATAGTGCGCTGCCGCCGTCAGGGCAAAATCGGCTTTTATCGGATAGCCGACAAGAACGTTCTGGACGTCATGCTGTCGGCGACCGACGGGATTTTGGCGGCACGGGCGAGATGAAGCGGCGCGAAAACGCGAATTTACCGAATAAGCGGCTTTATTGCGAAGCCGCTTTTTTTGTGTTAAATTCCGCAATCGATAAAATATATGGACTTTTTCGGAAATTTATGCTAGAATAATGCCAGAATAAAAGAAGTGTCTGCCGCGGCTTAACCAGGACAGCGATTTTTCGCGGCGAAAACGGAGAGAAAAATGCAGGTTATCGGAAACTCGTGGGACGAAATCCTTGAAAAAGAATACGAAAAGCCGTACTTTTCGCAGCTTACCGAGGCGGTAGAGCGCGAATACGCGGAGAAAACCGTCTATCCGCCCAAGCCCGAGATATATTCGGCGTTCAAAACCGTTCCCTACGACGACGTGAAAGTCGTGATACTCGGTCAGGACCCCTATCACGGCGCGGGTCAAGCCAACGGAATGGCGTTTGCGGTGGGTAAGGGCGTGCAGCTTCCGCCGTCGCTCGTCAATATCTTCAAAGAAATCGAATCGGACACGGGCGAAAAACCGCGCGGAAGCACGCTCACGGGTTGGGCGAAACAGGGCGTTCTGCTGCTTAACACCGTGCTCACCGTGCGCAGCGGCGAGCCGCAGTCGCATTCGGGGCTGGGGTGGCAGCGATTCACCGACGCGGTGATTTCCTCGCTGTCGGCGCGCGAAAAGCCGATGGTGTTTATGCTGTGGGGCGTGAACGCCATCAACAAAAAACCGCTCATCGGCACGCCGCACCTGATTCTCGAGAGCGTGCATCCCAGCCCTTTGTCCGCTTATCGCGGCTTCTTCGGTTGCAAGCACTTCTCGAAGGCGAACGAGTTTTTGATTAAAAACGGCATGACGCCCGTCGATTGGGCTTACGTCGACGACAGGAGCGACGAGTTGTCCGATTACTACAAGGGCGGCGGCAAAATCATCAGGGCGTAGACGGCGCGAATATTTTTGCGATATAAAAAGCCGTGCGGCGCGCGCTTTTTTTGCCGAAAAGCGGCGAAAAGCTCGGGTACTCGGCTTATTCGCGGCGAAGCGGCGGCGTGATTTTGTGCCGAAAAGCGGCGAAAAGCCCGATTACCGTGCGGCAATCGACAAAATGAGCAAAGTGCGCGGCGGTTAAAATCGGGAGACGACAGGGCATAATTATACGGAGCTATGTGACATGAACAGAAATATCGGAATTAAAATATGCACGCTGATTGCGGCGCTTCTTATTGCGGCGACCGCGCTTTTCGGTTGCGAAAAGACGACCGTGCCCGACAACCCCGAGCCGGCGCCTACGCCCGACGAGCCGAGCAAAACGGCGACTCTTTCTACGGAGGAAGTCGCGGCAATCGGCGAGAGGCTTGCCGTCGAGGTGGCGAGAGTTCCCGACAGGACGGGAACGGGTATAATTATCGCGGCGGACGACGAGAGCGTGACGGTAGTCACCTGCTATCACGTCGCGGAGTACGACGCGGCTCACGCCGAGTTTCGCTTTAACGGCGATTCGGAGTTTATCGGCGGCAGGGAAAACGTGGAGTGCGTGGGGTATTCGGCGCAGTTCGACGTCGCGATTTTCAAGGTTAAAAAGGCGAATTACAAGCTCGGCGAGGTCAAACGCTCGTCGGGGCTTCGGAAAAAAGGCGCGGCGATTATGGTGACGGGCAACGCTTACGGACAGGGAATCGCGGCGTTCGACGGCGTAGTGTCGCTGCCGGAGTCTGTGGCGAGCATAGACAACGTGCTGCGCCCCGTCATGAGAATAACCGCCGCCGGCAACCCCGGCAACAGCGGCGCGCCCGTGCTCGGCAGCGACGGCAGCCTTGTCGGCATGGTGCTGGGACGGCGAGCGGCGCGAGAGAACGAGAATATTCAGCCCGAGGGAATGACATACGTTTTGCCGATTGCGATTATCGACGCGCTGTGCGAGAACGCGGCGGCAGGCGAGGGCAACGTCGCTTATACCTCCGTTAAATTCGAGTGGGGCGACATTACCGAAAACAACATCGCGAAACGAAACGCCGTCGTCACGCTCGGCAGCGGCGAAAAAGCGACCCGGATAAGGTACGAGAGCGGCGCGTTTTACAAAAAGACTTCGGACGGGAATGAGGCGAAAATCGAGAAAATCAACGGCAAGGACTGCCCGACCGACTTTATAAGCTTCGTCGCCGAAGCGGTGAGAAAGCCTGCCGTCGAGCTGACAATCGGCGGCGCGACGGAAAACGTCTAGCGGCTTATGGACAAGAGAACGACTATGCAAAAAATAAATTACGACGCGCTTACCGAAGCGGCTCTGGGGAGCGCCGGGAGCGTGCTTTTGCATTGCTGCTGCGCGCCGTGCGCCACTTCCGTGACCGAGCGCGTGATAAAGACGGTTAAGCCCGTGCTTTACTTCTATAACCCCAACATTTATCCCGAAAACGAGTATAAAAAGCGACTTCACGAGCTCGAAAAGCTGGCGGCGTATTTTTCGCTGGAGCTTATCGCCGAGGACTATGACGAGGGCGAGTTTTTGTCTGCCGTCGGGGGATTGGAGGGCGAGCGCGAGGGCGGAGCGAGGTGCCCCGTTTGCTTTAAGCTGCGGCTCGACAAGACCGCCGAGAGGGCGAAAAAGGAGGGACTGAAGGCGTTTTGCTCGACGCTGACCGTCAGTCCGCACAAAAACGCCGCAATAATTAACGCAATCGGCGAGGGAATTGCCGCGGCGCGGAATATTGCGTGGATTCCGTCTGACTTCAAAAAGCGCGACGGTTATCTGCGCTCGTGCAGAATGTGCCGCGAAATGGATATTTACAGGCAGAATTACTGCGGCTGTCGGTTTTCCCTGACTTCGGAGGCGACGGAATGACGCTGGAAGAAAAGATAAAAAACCTGCCGGAGAACAGCGGCGTTTATATCATGCACGACCGCGCCGGCAACATCATTTACGTCGGCAAGGCGGTAGTGCTCAAAAACCGCGTGCGGCAGTACTTCAACCACTCGCCGAAGCCTGCCAAGGTTCAGGCGATGGTGGACAACATCGCCGACTTCGAGTACATGATTACGCTGACCGAAAAGGACGCGCTCGCGCTCGAAGCCAACCTTATCAGAAAATATAAGCCGCACTACAACATACTGCTGAAAGACGACAAGCACAGCCCGTACATCAAAATCGACATGCGCGAGGACTATCCGTCAATCGAAGTCACTCGCAAGGTCCGCCGCGACGGAGCCAGGTATTTCGGACCGTTCTTCAACGGCATAAGGGTAGCCGATATAGTGGGCATTATCCGCAGCGCTTACCGCATGCGCACCTGCCCTAAAAAGCTGAGGAAAAAGGACAGAGCGTGCCTTAACTACCACATCGGCTTGTGCCTCGCGCCCTGCATGGGCTACGTCACTAAAGAGGAGTATCACGAAGTCGTGATGCGCGTCGTGAAGTTTCTCACGGGCTATGACGACGGTGCGGAAAAGCTACTGACCGAGCGCATGAACGCGGCTGTCGAACGCGAGGAGTTTGAGCGCGCGATTACCTACCGCGACCAGCTCGAGATGCTGAAAAAGCTGCGCGAGCGCACTGTGGCTAACCTCGGCAACGTCACCGACGTGGACGCGTTTGCCTATGCCGACAGCGGCGATTACGGCGTGATGAGCGTTGCGATGGTGCGCGGAAACAAGCTGATGGGCGTGAAAAATTTTCCCGTGACCGACGCGGTAGGCGACAAGGGCGAGCTGTTTTCGTCGTTTGCGGCGCAGTACTACTCGGGAAACAACGAAATGCCCGAAGAAATCTGCTTCGAGGACGAGTTCGACTGTACCGCGCTGAACGAATTGCTTACCGCTACGGCAGGCAAGCCGCCGATAATTTCTTTCCCCAAAAAAGGCACGAGGGCAAGGCTCGTCAAAACCGCGAAGTCCAACGCCTCCGATTACCTTGTAAAGTCGGTCGAAAAGTCGGAGCGCGAGCGCGACATGACCACGGGCGCGACGAAACAGCTTTGCAAGATTCTGGGTATCCCGAGCGCGCGGCGCATCGAGTGCTATGACATTTCCAACATAAGCGGCGTGGACAAGGTGGCTTCGCAGTCGGTCTTTATCGACGGCAAACGTTCGCCGCAGGACTACCGCAAGTACAAGATAAAGACGGTGGAGGGCTCGGACGACTTCAGGTGCATGGAGGAAACGATACGCAGGCGGTTTTCGAGGGCGACGGACGGCGACGAGAAGTTTACCGACTTACCCGACCTCATCGTCATCGACGGCGGCAAGGGGCAGCTGTCGTTCGCCTACGGAATAATGCGCGAAATGGGCTACGATATTCCCATGGTGGGACTTGCAAAGCGCGAGGAAGAGGTCTTTACGCCGGGTAACCCCGAGCCGATTATCATTCCGCACGACAATTACGCGCTAAGGCTGCTTCAGCGCGTGCGCGATGAGGCGCACCGCTTCGCGATAACCTACCACAGAAAGCTGAGGTCGCGGCGGTACTTTTCCGAGCTGGACGAAGTGCCGGGCGTGGGACCCGAGCGGCGTAAAATTTTGCTGAAAACGTTTGAAAACGCCGCCGACATAAAGAGAGCGAGCGTGGAAACGCTGGCGGCGGTGGAGGGAATAGACCTCCGCACCGCGCGCAGCATACACGACTTTTTTGAGAAGAAACGCGCCGCCGAAGCCGCAAAAGCCGCGTCTAAGCCGAAAAAGCAAGCGGACTTGGTGTCCGTCGAGCGCGCCGACGACGATATTATTTAGTCGGGAATGAGTGAGTGACGGGTGATATTCGCCTTATTATAATCGCAGAGGGCACCGTAAACGGTTGCGAAAAAGCGCGGAATAGGGTACAATAGACGAAAACGGAGGAGCCCGTATGAAATACGACTTGATATTATCCGATTTTGACGGTACGTTGCTTAAAACCGATTTGACGGTGGACAAGAGTACAGCCGACGCTATTCGCGGCTATGTTGAGCGCGGCGGCAAATTCGTCGTGTGCACGGGCAGAATGGCGCGTTCTATGGACGGCTGGCTGAAATACCTCGGCATAGACGGCGAAAGGATTGCCGTAGCGGGTTTTCAGGGCTCGCTGATTACCGACACGAAGGGCAACGTGCTGTACGAGTGCACGGTGTCGCACGAGTCGGCGGATAAAATACTCGCGTTTGCCGAAAAGCGCGGATTGTACGCGCACTTTTACGACCGCGATTACGTCTATATCGAAAAGGAAAACGAAATCAATCTCGAATACAGCCGAATAACGAGCGTGCCGCTGAAAGCCGTGGGCAACCTCCGCGAGTATCTTAAAGCGCACCCCGAATTGTCGGTCATGAAAACGATGATAGTAGTAAATCCGAAGGACGCGGAGAGGATTTATGCCGAGTGCGGAAAAGCGGATTTCGGCGAAATAGATTATTACATGTCCAGCGACTCCTACCTCGAGTTTGCGAGTAAAGAGGGCGGCAAGGGTACGGGACTTAAAAAGATTGCGGAGCTTTACGGCGTGCCGATTGAAAGGACGATAGCGATAGGCGACAGCCAGAACGATATTTCCATGCTTAAAGCCGCCGGTTTGGGCGTGGCGGTGGGCAACGCGCGCAGCGACGTAAAGGCGGCGGCGGACTACATAACCGTCACCAACGACGAGGGCGCGGTGAGAGCCGTGATAGAAAAATTTTGCGGAGGCGACGAGTAATGCCGATAATTACCGAATTACAGGAGAACGAAACCGACGTCCTTATAAAGGACTTTGCCGAGCGGCTCAACCTAGAAATTCTGCATCGCGGCAAGAAACGCAAGATGCACATAGCGACGTTTAACATCAATCGTCCCGGGTTGCAGCTTGCAGGCTACTACGAGCATTTTTCGGCGGAGAGGGTGCAGGTCATCGGCGAACAGGAAACGTCGTACCTTAAACACAAGACTCACGAGGAGCGCGTGATCGCCTGCGAAAACCTGTGCAAGTTCGACTTCCCGTGCCTGGTGCTGACCACCGTCCTCGAGCCCATTCCAGAGCTTATGGACGCAGCGAAGAAGTACGGCAGAAACGTGTTCCGCTCGTCGTTGCGCTCGACGGCGTTCATGAACGAGATAAGCATTTACCTCAACGAGCTGCTTGCGCCCACCGAAACGATACACGGCGTGCTGGTGGACTTGTTCGGCGTGGGTGTGCTGATAGTAGGCGATTCCAGCGTGGGCAAGTCGGAAACCGCGCTCGAGCTCATTCAGCGCGGACACAGGCTGGTTGCCGACGACGCGGTGTGCATTAAGCGCATTTCCGACAAGCTGGTTGGCACCGCTCCCGAGAATATCCGTCACTTCATGGAAGTCAGAGGCATCGGCATCATCGACATAAGCGCGATGTACGGCGCAGGCGCAATCCGTCAGTCCAAGGTCGTCGATTTGGTGGTAAGGCTGGAGCGTTGGGACGAGAACAAGCAGTACGACCGCCTCGGCGACGAAGCGCAATTTTACACGCTGCTCGAAACCGAGCTGCCGCTGTACGTCATTCCCGTCAAGCCCGGGCGCAACCTGTCGGTCATCTTAGAGGTAGTCGCGCGCAATCACCGCCTCAAATCGATGGGATTCAACGCGCTGGAGGAATTGCAGAATCGCATTGCGGCGTCGATGGCGGCAAAGTCGGATGAGTGAACGACAAATCCGCGCGTCAAGGCGTAAAAATTTATTTATCGCCGCGCGGAGCGTTGACAAATGCGCACTTGCGGTGGTAAAATAATGACAGTGATTTACGATTATCGCATGAGAGTTTTATGAGTCGCGGTGATTGCAGAATCGACGAGGGCGTTTCGTCGCGCTTCGCTCGGCTTTGCTTCGTCGCGATTTTTTTCGTGCGGCAACCTGGTTTACGATTACGGAGGCAGTAATTATTATGGATTTAGAGGCGTTGAGAAAGGAATTCGAGGGTTGCGAGTGCGGACATAAGCACGATTTTGACCTCGAGGCGCTGGAGGTTGCGCACGGAAACCTCGACAGGGTTGCGGAGATTTTGTCCGCTCATAATTTCCCGAAAAAAATACTCATGGTCGCGGACGTCAATTCGTTCAGAGTGACCAAGGGGCTTTACGAGCAGCTGCTTGGCGCAGGCTATATCGTCGAACTCAGGGTTTACGACAGCATGAAGGTCGCCGACATGCGCGAAGTCGAAGAACTTGAGCGCGAGCTCGAGCGCGTGGACGGCTGTCTGTCGGTGGGCACGGGCTCGGTCAACGACATTTGCAGGCTGTCGTCGTTCAGAAAGGACAAGCAGTTCGCGATTTTCGCCACCGCGCCGTCGATGGACGGGTTTGCTTCGGACAGCGCGCCTATCACGCACAACAATTTCAAGATTTCGTACCCGTGCCGTCAGCCGAGAATAATCATCGCCGACACGCGTATTCTCGCCGAGGCTCCCACCGAGCTCAAGGCGGCAGGCTTCGGCGACGTCATGGCTAAGTATATCGCGATTGCCGATTGGCGCGTCGCCGCGCTGCTGCACGGCGATTACTACTGCGAGCGCGTAGCTTCGCTCGTCCGCCGCGCGCTCGAACGCATGGCTTCGCTCGCCGCAAAAGTGCCTGCTCACGACGAGGAAGCGGCAGCCGCGATTATGGAAACGCTGGTGCTCACCGGCATTGCGATGCAGCTGGCAAAATGCACTCGCCCGGCTTCCGGCACCGAGCACATTATTTCGCACTATTGGGAGTGCAAAAAGCGCACGCACGGCGTGATTTCCGACTACCACGGCAAAAAGGTGGGCGTAGCCACGCTCGTCGTCGCCGATATTTATCACAAGCTCGGTAAGCTCCCCAAACCCGTCGCGCACCCCGAGCATATCGATTGGGAGGACGTCAAGCGGCATTACGGTCCGGAGCTCACGCCCGACATGATGAAGTTTAACGAGCCGAACACCATCGTCGACGAAATCGACCCGAAGCTCGTGACGGAGAAGTGGGACGAGATTATGAAGATTATCGACGAGGAGATTCCGTCGACGGAAAGGCTGAGGGAGCTGTTTGCGCTCGCTCACGCCGCCACCACGCCCGAGCAGATTGCCGTCGACAGAGATTTGTTCCGCGACGGAATACGCTATCATATCTTTATGAGAAGAAGAGTGACGATAATGCGCGTCCTTCCCATGGTGGATATCGACCCTCTCAATGTTTATGTAGGGAAATAAGTAAGAAGCGTAAATAAGGATTTATTACCCGTTTCATGCAGGGGATTCCACGAAACAGCTGCAAAGACAGCCACAATGCCTTTTAAATCGCTGAACAGGAGCGGAAACGGCGGCGCATCGGGCTTTCGACAAAATATTGCGTAAAAAACGCTTGCGTAAATCGGGCAAGTATTGTATAATGAAATTACTGTGCTAGGCGGGGAGCCAGCGGTGCCCTGTACCTACAATCCGCTACAGTAGGGCTGAATGCCGTCCTCGGTGCGGCCTGTGGAAGGTCTGTTATCGTATAAGTGGCGTTGATACCAAGGTCTTGTGCAACTTCGTACCGTGAACCGTGTCAGGACGGGGACGTAGCAGCACTAAGCGGACCACGACGTGTGCCACAAGGTAGCTTTGGAGGAGTCGGCTGTCGGGAGAACGCTTCGGCAGACCGTATCAAAGACGGAAGCACAGTTTTTTTGCAAGGCGGTTGAGAGGAGAGCGGAACGTTCTTCTCTCAATATCATAGTAGGCGCGTTTTGCCGCCGTTCCCGAAGCCGATATTATGGCACGGGGACTTTTGCGTAAAAGCGCGCCGCATAAACAACGCTCGAGATTGTAACGGTAGGAGAGGCTTATGTACAAGAAAATCAATCCGAATATGAACTTCGTGGAAAGAGAAGAGAAAGTGCTGAAATTCTGGAAAGAAAATCGCATTTTCGAGAAAACGCTGGAAAAGACCAAGGACGGCGAAGAGTTTTCGTTCTACGACGGACCGCCCACCGCAAACGGCAAGCCGCATATCGGTCATATTCTCACGCGTGTCATGAAGGATATTATTCCGCGCTTCAAGACCATGAAAGGCTATCACGCCACGCGCAAAGCCGGCTGGGACACTCACGGTCTGCCCGTCGAGCTCGAGGTGGAGAAACAGCTCGGCATGGACGGCAAGCAGGACATCGAGAAGTACGGCATCGAGCCGTTTATCCAAAAGTGCAAAGAGAGCGTGTGGAAGTACAAGACCGAGTGGGAGAAAATGTCCGACCGCGTGGGCTATTGGGTGGACATGGAGCACCCATACGTTACCTACGACGACAATTATATCGAGTCGGAGTGGTGGTCGCTCAAAAACATTTTCGACCGCGGACTCATCTACAAGGGACACAAAATCGTTCCCTATTGTCCGCGCTGCGGCACGGCGCTTTCGTCGCACGAAGTCGCACAGGGCTATAAGGACGTGGAGGAAAAGACCGCCGTCGCAGCCTTTAAGGTCAAGGGCGAGGAGGAAACCTACGTTCTCGCCTGGACGACTACGCCATGGACGCTTCCGTCCAACGTGGCGCTTTGCATGAACCCCGATTACGACTACGTTAAAATCGAGAGCAAGGGCGCGAAGTTTATTCTCGCGAAAGAGCGCGTTCACGTCTTTTTCAACGAGGGCGAGTACTCCGTCATCGAGGAAAAGAAAGGCGCGGACTACGAGGGGCTTACCTACGAGCCGCTTTACGCGTGCTATAAGGGCGTGAAGAACGCTTACCGCGTCGTTACCGACGGCTACGTCACGCTCGACGAAGGCACGGGCGTAGTGCACATTGCGCCGGCGTTCGGCGAGGACGACGCCAGAGTGGGCAGAAAATACGACTTGCCGTTCGTGCAGATGGTGGACGACCGCGGCAACATGGCCGAAGGCGCGCCGTTCGCCGGCACGTTCTGCAAGGACGCCGACAAGCTTATTCTCAAGGATTTGAAAGAGAAAGGCTTGCTGTTCAAGACGCTCACCGTCACTCACAGCTATCCGTTCTGCTGGCGTTGCGACACGCCGCTTCTGTACTACGCGCGCTCGACCTGGTTCATTTCGATGACCAAGGTCAAGGAAGAACTGCTCAAAAACAACGCTTCCGTAAATTGGATTCCCGACTCTATCGGCAAGGGCAGAATGGGTAACTTCCTCGAGAACGTAATCGATTGGGGATTGTCGCGCGAGCGTTATTGGGGCACGCCGCTGCCCATCTGGGTGTGCGACGACTGCGGCGAAACGATAGCGATTGGTTCCAAAGCCGAGCTCAAGGAAAAGGGCGGAATCGAGGGCGACATTGAGCTTCACAAGCCCTACGTCGACAAGATTACCATAAAGTGCCCGAAGTGCGGCAAGACTATGCACCGCACGCCCGAAGTCATCGACTGCTGGTACGATTCGGGCTCGATGCCGTTCGCGCAGCTTCACTATCCGTTCGAGAACAAGGACAAGTTTGAAAAGACGTTCCCGGCGCAGTTCATTTCCGAAGCCGTCGACCAGACGCGCGGCTGGTTCTACACGCTGCTCGCAATCTCGACGCTGATGTTCGACAAAGCGCCTTTTAAAAACTGCATAGTTTTAGGTCACGTCAACGACAAGAACGGCATCAAGATGAGCAAGCACAAGGGCAACGTCGTGGACCCGTGGTCGGTGCTCGACAAACAGGGCGCGGACGCCGTGAGGTGGTATTTCTACACCAACTCCAGCCCGTGGATTCCCTCGCGCTTCTACGGCGAGGCTGTCAGCGAAGTGCAGAGGAAGTTCCTGGGCACGCTGTTCAATACCTATTCGTTCTACGTTCTGTACGCCGAAATCGACAAATTCAATCCCACCGAATACAAGCTGTCCGACTGCAAGCTGTCGGTAATGGACAAGTGGATTCTGTCGGCGATGAACACGCTGATAAAGTTCGTCGACGACTCGCTGGAAAACTACAAAATCACCGAAGCCGCGAGAGAGATAAGCGACTTCGTGGACAAACTGTCGAATTGGTACGTCCGCCGCTGCCGCGAGCGCTATTGGGGCAGCGAGATGACCGAGGACAAAAAGGCGGCTTATATGACGCTGTACACCGTGCTGGAAGCTACGGCGCGGTTGGTTGCGCCCTTCGTACCGTTTATCGCCGAGGAAATCTACCGCAATATCGTTTGCTCGGTGGACGCTTCCGCGCCCGAATCGGTGCACCTTACTTCATTCCCGACGGCGGACGAGAATTATATCGACTCCGCGCTCGAGAGGGGCATGGCGATTGCGGAAGAAGCGGCGGTGCTGGGACGTGCCGCAAGAAACGCCGCTTCCGTCAAGAACCGTCAGCCGCTTAACGAAATTCTTTTGTGCGGCGAGCACGTCGGCGAGCTGAGCGAGGATATGCTCGCGATTATCCGCGACGAGCTGAACGTCAAGCGCATAGAGTACGTTGCGGACGCAGGCGACTACGTTTCCTATTCCGTCAAGCCGCAGTTAAAGACGCTCGGACCGAAGTACGGCGCAAAGTTAGGCAAAATCCGCGCGTACCTTACCGAAAACCCCGAAAAGGTGGTGTCGGGACTGCGCGGCGCGGACGAGTACTCGTTCACCGTTGACGGCGAAGAAATCGCGCTCGGCAAGGACGACGTGCTGATTACCGTGCTCAACAAGGAGGGCTACTCCGTGCAGTCGGGCGGCGGCATAACCGTTATTCTCGACGTAACGCTCACGCCCGAGCTCATCGAAGAGGGCTACATGCGCGAAATCGTGTCCAAGGTGCAGACGATGCGCAAGGATTCGGGCTTTGAAGTCACCGACCACATCGCGCTTTATTACGACGGCGACGCGGAAATCGAAGCCGTTATCGAAAAATACAAGGACGAAATCGCCGGCGACGTGCTCGCGGACAGGGTGGAGAAAAAATCCGACCTCGAAAAGCGCGACGTCAACGGCAAGCAAGTCGGGCTCGGAGTGGTAAAGCTTTGATGACGACGAGCTGGAAAGATTACGAAATAATAGCTACGGGCGGCGGCGAAAAGCTCGAGCGGTGGGGCAAGGTATACCTGCTGCGCCCAGACCCCCAGGCAATCTGGGCGGCGCCGTTCGACATGGCGAAGTATCCGCGGCTTAACGCGCGTTACGTCCGCTCGTCCGACGGCGGAGGCAGGTGGGAATACTACCGCCCGATGCCCGACGAGTGGCAGATAGGCTGGGAGGATTGCAGGTTTCTGATTAAGCCCATGGGCTTCAAGCACACCGGGCTTTTCCCCGAGCAAGCCGAGAATTGGGCGAAAATGCGCGAGCTGGTGAAAACGGCGAACGACCGCCCAAAAGTGCTCAACCTTTTCGGGTATACGGGCGGCGCTTCCGTCGCGCTTGCGAACGCCGGGGCGATAGTCACTCACGTCGACGCGGCTAAGGGTATGGTAGACCGCTGCCGCAAGAACGCGGAGCTCAGCGGCTGCCCCTCGGACGGCATACGCTATATCGTGGACGACTGCAAGAAATTCGTGCTCCGCGAGATAAAACGCGGCAAGACCTACAACGCGGTGCTGATGGACCCGCCGAGCTACGGCAGAGGCCCCTCCGGCGAAACGTGGAAATTAGAGGACAGCCTCTGCGAGCTCGCCGCGCTGGTGGCGAAGGTGCTGGACAAGCCGCTGTTCTACCTTATCAACAGTTACACCACGGGACTTCAGCCCACGGTGATAAAGAACGTGCTGTCGCTCGCGATGCACGGCGAAAGAGGAAAAATCGAAGCCTACGAGCTGACTTTGCCCGTGACGGACGAGTCCAAGGGCAAAATCGAGCTGCCGTGCGGTTGCAGCGGACTGTGGAAGAGCGCAAGATGAACGAGGTGCAAATGAACGAAGAACTTACGGTTTTATACGAGGACAATCACCTTTTGGTGGTGCTCAAGCCTCAGAACGTGCCCACGCAGGGCGACTCGACGGGCGACCGTGACCTTTTGACGATGGTCAAGGACTATATAAAGCGCACGCACGACAAGCCGGGCGAAGCGTTTGCAGGGCTCGTGCACAGGCTCGACCGTCCGACGGGCGGCGTTATGGTGTTCGCCAAGACCAGCAAGGCGGCGGCAAGGCTGAGCGAGCAAATCCGCGAGGGTAATTTCGAAAAGCGTTACCTCGCCGTCACTGTGGGAACGCCGCGCGACCGTCAGGCACGGCTGAGCGATTACCTCTTAAAAGACGAGAAGAACAACCGCGTGACCGTCGTGCCGGCTCCGATAGAGGGAGCAAAACGCGCCGAGCTCATTTACAAGGTGCTGGAAACCACGCCCAAGCTTGCGCTTGTGGACGTCAAGCTGCTTACCGGCAGGTCACATCAGGCGAGAGTGCAGCTTCAGCATATCGGCACGCCGATTTTCGGCGACGCGCGCTACGGCGGCGACGTGCTTGCGAAAGGGCACAACCTTGCGCTGTGGGCTTACGAGCTGAGATTTTATCATCCCACGACGAAAATGCCGATGGTGTTCGTCGCGGCTCCGCCCGAGGACAAGACCCCGTGGAAATTCTTTGACCTCGAGCGCTACGTTTCGGTTGTCGCGCCGAGAAGATAACGGCAAAAGCCGACTTAAATCAAGTAAATCCATATAAAAGGAGATATATAGCTATGATTATTTATTCGTGTATCGAGAATTTATTGCAGTATGCGCAGTCGCATCTGCTGCTCGACGACCTCGACGTGATTTACACGCGCAACAGGCTGATGCAGGAACTCAGACTCGAGGACTACGTTCAGTATGAAACCGACGTCGACGCCATCGACGAAATGACCTGCCCCGACGACGTGCTTACGCCCATTGTCGACTACGCGGTGGAAAAGGGGATTATCGGCGACGAAAACCGCGAGGAGTTCGGCGACCGCATTATGGACATCGTCAGCCTTAAGCCCAGCGAGGTGGTGGACATGTTCGACAGCCTTCATTCTACCAGCGCGGCAAAGGCGTTCGATTGGCTGTACGATTACTCGGTCAAGAACGATTACGTCAAGCAGACGAAGATAGCCAAAAACAAGCATTGGGAGGCAAAGTCCACTCGCGGCAAGCTGGAAATCACGATTAACCTTTCAAAGCCCGAAAAGAACAACAAGGATACTGCAAAGCTGTTGAAAACCAAGAGCGCGACCTATCCGCCCTGCATGATTTGCAAGGAGAACGAGGGCTATGCCGGTCACGGCGTTTACCGTCAGAATCTCCGCACCGTGCCGCTCACGCTGGACGGAGAGGATTGGTTCTGGCAGTTCTCGCCCTATGCGTACTTCAATCAGCACGGCATCGCGATAAACGGCGAGCACACGCCCATGAAAGTCAATCCGTCCACCGTGCGCAAGCTTCTGGACTTTGTGGACTACAACCCCGGATACTTTATCGGCTGCAACGCCGCGCTGCCCATCGTCGGCGGCTCGATACTCACTCACGACCATTTCCAGGGCGGACTGAAACAGCTCCCGATGCACAAAGCGCCCAATCTCAAGAAGTACAAGAGCGCAGAGTACCCCTACGTCGACACCTATATCGTCGATTGGTACAACTCGGTCATTCGCCTCGAGTCCGACAGCAAAAAGACTATCGCCGAGTTCGCGGGCAAGATTATCGAGCAGTGGAAGGAGTACAGCGACGAATCCGTGGGCGTAATCGCGAGAGAGGGCGACGAGGCTCACAACGCCGTCACGCCGGTTGCGAGAAAAATCGGCGACAAGTATATCGTCGAGCTTATTCTGCGCAATAACCGCACTTCCGACGAGTACCCCGACGGCATTTTCCACGTTCACCCCGAGTATCAGAACATCAAGGCGGAGTCAATCGGACTTATCGAAGCGATGGGCTTGTTTATTCTGCCCGGGCGGCTCGACCGTCAGCTCGCCGAGGTGGAGAAGTACCTCACGCGCGAGGTCAAGTATTCGAGAGCTGCGCTTGCCGACGACATGAAAATTCATGCCGACATGATTGAAAGGCTGATGAAGGAATACCCGAAGAACACCGCCAAGGAAGCCGAGTTAAACGTCAAGGACGAGGTAAACCGCGTTTGCGAGTGTATTTTGGACAACACCGCCGTGTTCAAAAAGGACGAAGCAGGCGTCGCCGCGTTCGACAGGTTTATGAACACTATCGGCGCAATCGAGCAGTAACCGAATCGCCGATATCTGCAAGAATACAGCGTTACAAGAACGGCAATGTTGTAAGTCGGCAGTTTCTGTAAGTCGGTAATAGCTTAAAAAGCAGATTTGTCAAAAAGTAAAATTCGTAAGAAGTGAAATCTATGAAAAGCCGCGGTTTTCTCCTGACGCCGCGGCTTTTTCGCGCTTTTACCCGTGTGCCGGTTAGACTTACGCCCGGTACGCCGTCGCAGTCCCTCGGCTAAAATCATCGTAAAATCCGCTCTTTGCGGCGCGCGCGTTTTCACCTGACAAATATACGTGCAAACTACCACAAAACCTAACCTTATTATAAAACCGAAATTGTCAAGTAAGTGGTTTTGAACGTTCTCATTATTTTATTCCTTGACAAAAAGTCCCAAGTATTTTATAATTCATAATATGAGTAAAAGTACGGACAAGCCCGATAAAAAATCTGCCGTCGAGGCGAAGAAAAGCACCTGCGATAAGCTCCCCGAAGCGGCTTTTGCGGCGCTTTGGCGATGCGTTAAGCCTACCGAAAAGATAGCGGTGGCGGTGTCGGGCGGCGCGGATTCGATGTGTCTTCTCAACCTTGCGGCGCGGTATTTTCCTTTAACTCAAATCACCGTTCTCAACGTCGAGCACGGCATACGCGGCGAAAAGTCGAGGAGCGACAGCGCGTTCGTCGAAGCCGCGGCAAAGCGTTACGGCGTTAAGTTTATCGGCAAATCGGTGGACGTGCCGAGGCTTGCCGAAAACAGCGGCAGGAGCGAGGAAACTGAAGCGCGGCTCGCGAGAAAGGCGTTTTTCGCCGAAGCGCTGAATAGCGGCGTTGCGGACAAAATCCTGACCGCGCACAACCTCGGCGACCGTACCGAGGGCGTGCTGATGCACGTTTTCCGCGGCTCGGGAATAAAGGGGCTTATCGGCATGAGCGAGGCGGACGGCGACTACGTCCATCCGCTGATAACCGTGCCGCGTGCCGAAATCGAAAGGTATAATCGCGAGCGCGGCGTGGAGTTCGTGACCGACGCAACCAACGCCGACGACAAATATACGCGTAACTTCGTGAGAAACAGGGTAATTCCGCTGATAAACGAGCGATACAGCCTCGACTCGGCGATTGCCGCGCTCAGCAAAAACGCGGCGGCCGACGACGAGTTTATACGCTCGCAGTTAAACTATGACAATATCACCTCGGACGGCGAGGCGGTATACGTTGCCGAAGCCGCCCTGAAAATGCCGTTCGCGCTTGCCTCGCGCTACGTTTTCGAGGCGGCAAAAAGAGCCGGCTATCCCGTCGACCTCGGCAGAAAGCAAGTAGAGGCGGCGTTGTCGCTGACTTCTTCCGAAAACGGAGCGAGAGCGGAGCTCGGCGGCGGCTTGACGGCGGCGAAGGAGTACGGCGTAATCGCGTTCTACACCGAAAACGCCGACGAAGCAGAAATCGAGGAACTGTCGTTCGCGCCGGGCTTTACGCAGTTTGCGGACGGAATAATCGAAGTTACGTCCGTCGACCCCGTGCCCGTTCGCGGCAGACTGATTATCGACGGCGACAAAGTGCCGTTCGGGGCGGTGGTGAGGACTCGGCGCGAAGGCGACGTGTTCCGCGCTTACGGCGGCGGCAGCAAAAAGCTGAAGGAATATCTTATCGATTGCAAAATTCCGCTCAGAAAACGCGACAAATTGCCGCTGTTGTGTTATAATGATAAGGTGCTTGCGATTTTCGGGCTGGAAATTTCCGACGACGTGAAAATCACCGACGGCACCATAAACGCGTTGGAGCTTAAATACTCGGTCTAGCGCGGCAAAGCTTATATTCAAGCCCAAAACGCCCGTGCGGCGTCAAATATACGGAGGACAAACTACAATGGGACTTAACAAAAACGTGCTTTACACCGAAGCCGACATTCGCGCCAGAGTCAAGGAAATGGGCGCGCAGATAACCGAAACCTACACCGACGACAAGCCCGTCGTGTGCGTGTGCGTGCTGCGCGGCGCGGTGATGTTCTACACCGACCTCATGAAGGAGATAAAGTCGGACAACGTGGTGTACGATTTCGTCACGCTGTCGAGCTATGAAAACGCGCTCGTCGCCGGCTCGATGACCACGACCGGTAAAATCAAGCTCATTCAGGACTTGCGCGAAAACGTCGAGGGCAAGCACGTTCTCGTCGTCGAGGACATCGTGGATTCGGGCTTTACCGTGGCGTACCTGCGTCAGTATTTCGCCTCCAAGAATCCGCTCGACGTCCGCATCGCATGTCTCCTCGACAAGCCGATGTGCAGAAAGACCGACGCCAAAGCCGACTACGTCGCGTTCACGCTCGAACGCCCGGCGTACATAATCGGTTACGGACTTGACAGCGACCAGAAATACCGCAACCTCGACGGCATTTACGAGGTCATCGAGGGTTGAGTAGCCGCACGACGGACGAAACCCCGACCAAAGCCGACTGCGAGAGCTTTTTGCGAAGCGGCGAGAGAATCGACGACCTTTTGGTCAACGGACTGAAAATCATTCAGAACCCGAGTGCGTTCTGCTTCGGCTGCGACGCGGTGGAAATCGCCAATTTCGTGACGGGAGGCGCGCGCGACCGCGCGGTAGACCTTGGCAGCGGCACGGGAATAATAACCATTCTGCTCGGCGGCAAAAAAGGCATTCGCTGCACCGGCGTGGAAATTCAGCCTGAAATGGCGGAAATGTCGCGGCGAAGTATAGAAATGAACGGCTTAGGCGGCGTTTGCGATATTATCGCTGCGCCCATGCAGAACGTAAGGGAGCATTTTCCGTCAGGTTACGCCACTATCGTCGTCAGCAATCCGCCTTACCGCAAAAAGGACGGCGGAGCGGAAATCGAGAACAAGTCGGTTGCGCTCGCGCGGCACGAAATCGCGGTTACGCTCGCGGAAGTAGTCGAAGCCGCCGCGTACCTTACGCGTCCGGGCGGACGGTTTTATCTCGTCCACCGCGCCGACAGGCTGGGCGAAATAATCTACGAGTGCAAAAGCCGTCGGCTCGAGCCCAAAACGCTTCAGGCACTGACGCCGGGAGCGGGCAAACCGCCGCACCTTATTATGCTCAAATGCGTAAAGGACGGCAGAGAGGGCATAGAAATTCTGCCCGAGAGAGTAGTCGACACCGTGGTTTAGCGGCAGGCAAAAGTCCGTCCGCAGCCGCGCGTTTAAGGAAAGGAGAGACATGCTGTATATCGTTGCAACGCCGATAGGCAATCTCGGCGAAATAACCTACCGCGCCGTGGAAACGCTGAAATCGGCGGACGCGATACTGTGCGAGGACACGCGCCGCACCGCGGTGCTGCTCGAGCGCTACGGCATCAAAAAGCCGCTCGTGTCGTACCAGAAGTTCTCCGAAAAGGAGAAGTCGGGGTATATCGCGGACAGGCTGGAGAGCGGCGAAAACCTTGCGCTCGTGTCGGACGCAGGCATGCCGATGGTTTCCGACCCGGGTAAAATTCTCGTCGACGAGCTGATAAAACGCGGACTCGAATACACCGTTGTGAGCGGACCTTGCGCCGCGATAAACGCGCTGGTGCTGTCCGGGCAAGATACTTCGGCGTTCTGCATGTGCGGTTTTCTGCCCGAGAAAAAATCGGACAGGAAGCGGTTTATGGACAGGTTCCGCGAGCTCACGGCGACGCTCATATTCTATTCGCCGCCGCACAACGTCAGGGGCGATCTGGAGTTTCTTAAAGCCGAGCTGGGCGACCGCAACGCTTCGGTGGTGAGGGAAATAAGCAAGCTTCACGAGGAAGTCGTGCGCGGCAATCTCGCCGATTTTCCCGAGTTTACCGTCAAGGGCGAGTTCGTCATCGTCGTCGAGGGCGCAAAGGAAAAGGAAAACGCGCTGAACGCGCTTGACGTCGCCGAGCATGTGGAAAAATATATCGCGGACGGACTTGGAAAAATGGACGCGGTAAAGCGCGTCGCCGCCGACCGCAGCCGCCCGAAGTCCGAAATCTACGCCGAGTACGAAAAATCGATTAAAAAGAAATAATGGAAGAAAAACTTTGCCCGATTTGGAATTACGGTCGGAGGAGGAATAATGAATTTAGCGAAGGAAATATGGCAGGATATGCTGCCCATGCTCGAAACCGAGGTCAACACCATAAGTTTCGACGTGTGGATAAAGCCGCTCGAGGCGCTGGACGTCGAGGACGAACGGCTGGTTTTGCTTGCGCCCACGGAGGCAAACCGCGACGCGATAAACAATAATCTTCGTCCGCTGATTCGTCAGACGTTGTCCACCGTCAATCCGCTGCTTACCGACATCACGCTGCTCACGCCTGCCGAAGTCGAGAGCATCGGGGGCTCGCTCGCAGAAGCGGTGGAGAAAGCCGAGGAAAAGAACGACGAGCCGACTACGCCCAGAATGGACGCCACGCTCATCAATCCGCGCTACACGTTCGACAACTTCGTCGTGGGCGAGTGCAACCGCTTTGCCGTGGCTGCGGCGCGCGCCGTTGCCGAAGCGCCCGGGGAGCGGTACAATCCGCTGTTTATCTACGGCGGCGCGGGACTGGGCAAAACTCACATAATGCACGCAATCGGCAATTATATAAGGAAAAACAACCAGCACCTCAAAGTGCTGTACGTTTCGTCGGAGAAGTTTGTCAACGAGCTCATCGCTTCTATTCGCTCCAAGGGCGGCAGTACCGTGGACTTCCGCGAGAAGTACCGCAGCGCGGACGTGCTGATGATTGACGATATTCAGTTCATATCCAAAAAGGAAAGCACGCAGGTCGAGATGTTTCACACCTTCAACGACCTTTACCAGACCAACAAACAGATAATCTTCGCTTCCGACCGTCCGCCGAAAGAGATTCCCGACCTCGAGGAAAGATTGCGCACGCGCTTTGAATGGGGACTTATCGCCGACGTTCAGCCGCCCGATCTCGAAACGCGCATCGCGATTTTGCAGAAGAAGTCGCAGCTGATGAAGTACCAGGTGCCGCAGGATGTGCTCACCTACATGGCGCAGCGCGAGGGCAGCAATATCCGCGAAATGGAGAGCCTGCTAAACAAAGTGGTGCTCCTGTCCAAGCTTTACGATAAGCCGCTGTCCGTAGACCTCGCCGCCGAGGCATTCAAGGACTACCGCAAGCCGCAGGAGGAGGCGGTAGAGGCGGAGGACATCATCGAAGCCACGCTCAAGCTTTACCCCAACGTCAGCAAAGAGGACCTTGTGGGCAAGAAACGCGACAAGGAAGTCGTCGAGCCGAGAATGATTTGCATCTACCTCATTACCGAGCTTTTGCCGCTGCCCATGACTTCGGTAGGCGCGCTGATGGGCGGCAGAGACCATACTACGATTATGCACGCGAAGAACAAGGTTGCAGGGCTCATCGGCAAGGACGAGAGAATAAAGAGCCGCGTCGAGGACATCCGCAACATGGTTTTCAAAAACTAGCCCCGGGGGGCACGCTGCGGCAGGTGCGTGGGCAAACTTCGGGGAAAATTAAGGAAAAAATCCGATTTTTGGGGCAAAACCCGTAAAAACACCTTTAAAAACGATTGACAAAGCCGCGCATAAGTATTATAATAACCTATGCAAGTAAAATTCAGGAGACAGTACAATGAAAAAAGATATACATCCCGATTATCATGAAGTCACCGCCGTGTGCGCTTGCGGAGCTACCTTCGTAACCGGCACGACCAAGAAAGGCGACGTTTTGAAACTCGACGTTTGCTCCAAGTGCCACCCGTTCTACACCGGCAAGCAGAAGCAGGTTGAAACCGGCGGACGTATCGACAAGTTCAATCGTCGTTTCGGCAGATAGAAAGTCACGGTTTTTGAAACGGATAACCATACCTTCGCCTTATCACGGTGAGGTGTATGGTTTTTCTTTTTATTGAGGTCAAATTGAAAGAGAAAGAAGTAAAGGTAAAAAGGACGCTTATCGGCGGTCAGGCGCTGATGGAGGGCGTCATGATGCAGGGCGCGACGTCCATGGCAATGGCGGTGCGCACCGAAAGCGGCGATATTCTCACCGAAACCAAGCGGCTCAAGGGTAAGCGTTGGTATTCGCACGTCCCGATTGTTCGCGGAGTGGTGGCGTTCGTCAAGTCGCTTATCGGCGGCACGAGCGTGCTACTGAAGAGCGCGGAAGTCATTTACCCCGAGGAGGAAACGCCGAGCAAGGGCTCGTTCGCGATTGCCACCGCGCTGGGGCTTGTGCTCGCGATAGCGATGTTCATGCTGTTGCCGTCGTTCCTCGCGGACATGACGGAAAAGCTGTTCGGGATATGGGATATATCGCTCGGAATACTGTGGAAGTCGCTTATCGAGGGTGTAATCCGCATATTGATTTTCGTGCTGTACCTGTTCATAGTGTCCAGGCTCAAGGATATTCGCCGCACGTTCATGTACCACGGCGCGGAGCACCGCACGATAAACTGCTTTGAGCGCGGCATGGAGCTCACTCCCGAAAACGTACAAAAGTGCTCGACAAGGCACAACCGCTGCGGCACTACGTTTCTGTTTTTCGTGATGGTGGTGTCCATTCTGGTGTTCTCGCTGGCGACATGGCTGATGTCGCTGCTCGGCTGGAGCAATATCGGCGTGTTCGGGCGCATGGGCGTAAGGCTGCTGCTTTTGCCGCTCGTCGCCGGGCTGTCCTACGAGCTGCTGCGGTTGCTCGCCAAGCTTCCCGACAATAAATTTACCAACATTATTCGTGCGCCGGGGCTCGCGCTTCAGCGGCTTACCACCTATCCGCCCGAAATCGAAATGGCGGAAGTGGCGATTGCGAGCTTCAATCTCGTGCTCGAAATGGACGAAAACCCCGATATTCTGCCGCATAAGTTCGGCGAATTCACTATGCCCGAGCTTAAAAAGCTGGTTAAAGCCCGTCTTGTCAATGCCGGCGTGACCGAGGACGCCGAGGTCGATTGGCTGATTGCCGCCGCGCTCAGGAAAAAACGCGGCGAACTCGCGAGCGTGGAAAAGACTACGCTTGCCGAGTACAGGCGCGTTGCCGAGCTCGCCGACAAGCGAGTCAAGGGCGTGCCGCTCGACTACATCATAAAACGCTCGGACTTTTACGGCATCAAGTTGTACGTCGACGAGAACGTGCTCGTGCCGCGGCTCGACACCGAAATTCTTGCCGACGAGGCTATAAAATACATTAATTCCGGGAACGGCGGCGAGGGGCTGAGCGTACTCGACCTCATGACGGGCAGCGGCTGCATAGCGCGCGCTATCGCCGAGAAAACGCATGCGAGCGTGAC
>ENA-USUG01001274-USUG01001274.1-human-gut-metagenome-genome-assembly--contig:-NODE-1274-length-43163-cov-15.507729_pt1 | contig 43163 bp, 34 predicted proteins | sample MGYA00250059_ERZ773394 | MGnify/ENA primary metagenome ERZ773394 (study PRJEB29103, sample SAMN06111957) | human gut metagenome | biome: human gut; feature: ankylosing spondylitis patient; material... | reverse complement strand
TGCACGTTTTCTTTGATGCGTTTGAGGTCCGCGAGTGATTTGATTTTTTCCATATAAAATGATTAAGGTTATTTTGTTTTAATTGGTTTATGTAATCTCTTTGATGTTTTCCCGGATCATTTGTCTCAATGCCATCACGATCTCCGGGTCATTTAGAGGGACTCCCTCCAGTATTTCTTTTACTTCACGCGTGTCGAACGTGTATTCCCCTTTCTCCGTGACATGATGGTACGTGAAATCGATCCCCGGGTTGGCCGACACGAGAATCACGATACTTCCTGCCACATCACCCAGTGGTGGTCTGTCCCAGTGTGAAAGACCGAATTTTGCCTCGATGGTGGTACCTTCTCCCGGTTTGGATCTTATTTTCAAGGTTCCCCCTGTTGCTTCTGCGTTCTGTTTGAATAGGGGAATCCCCAACCCGACTTTACGCACGGTTCTGCTCGTGAAAAAAGGATCGGTAACTTTGGCCGCGGTGGCTTCGTCCATGCCACATCCGTTATCTCTGATCGTGATGACAAGAGAATCTTCTGTTATATTCTCTTGCAAGTCAATCTCAACACGGGAAGCTTGGGCTCGTATCGAGTTCTGGGCTATATCTAGGATATGGTCCGATAACGTTTGCATGTAATACCTGTATTAATTACTCCATTTTTTCTTGAATGAGAAGCACGCATTCTTATAGTTTTTACTTTTTTCCCCTGGTTTTATTTCAATCGCACGAAAAATCGTTCCAAATATAGTTAAATTATTCATGTGAACAAGAAATTTGTTATCAACTTGCCATTATATAGATTGTTTCTAATGTAGAAATTATTCAGTATTTCGACACGTTGATTTTTGTGATTCGTGTATCGGGAAATAGATGTATATCGTGAGAATTTTGTTTTCCCTTAGGGAAGATACTTCTTCAAAGTTTCTTTTAATAAACGCGAGTCGATCGGTTTTACAAGATAGTCAGTGCAACCGGCTTGGCGTGCTTCCTGTTTGTCACCGTCGAAGGCAAAAGCACTCACAACGATAATGGGGATGCACGTGTTTAACTTCCGGATTTCACGGGTGGCTTCCAAACCATTCATGTTCGGCATTTTGATATCCATGAGAATCGCGTCGGGGGAGTATTCCCTGTATTTTTGGATGGTTTCCAAACCATCTACGGCATGGATGATCTGGTAATCTTTTTTCAAGATAGTCATGAGTAAAAGAAAATTACTTTCGTTGTCTTCAGCAACGAGTAGTTTCTTGAGTGGCAATGTGTTTTGACTATCCATAGTGTTTTTTGGGGGTATCAAAAAATGAACGTTTTATTATATTGAAATACTGACCATCAATAAAATGGCGAATATCAATGTTTACTTTGCTTTCTACTTGATCGACAGAATATTAAAAAATACGCAATATAGTTTTGCTTTAGACAAAAATATCTATATTTGTGATATTAATAAACGTTCGTTTTTTGCTATAAAAATCATGTAAAATTATATCCCTGTAATATCGGTTTTCTATTGGAGCTTCTATTTGATAGAGCTATTAGGCTGTGATCAAATTGCTACCATAAACCCATCACCCTGTTAATAATTGCTATGGTACTACAATAATTTCATATTTTAATGGGAGGGGAATAGGAGCGGAATGGGAGGGGAATGGGAGCGGGTCGCTACATGATGGCTATATGATTGCATTTTGATAGCTTTATTTTACATTAATTCAGGCTTAATTGATGTTGAGCTTGAATTCACGTGTGTGGGGTGTGTCAAAAAACTTATTTTTAAGCAAAGTAGGAGAGTAATTCAACGGGACTATCTAACAAGTTTTATTCCTATCAACAAGCTACCCCCTCCAACTCCCCCTTACATAGGGGGAGGGTTGATTACCAAGCGGTTTCCCCTCCTGAGCAAGGAGGGGTTAGGGGAGGTAGTTATTAAAAGACTGACTTTTGATAAGCAGTCGGGTGTTTATCGTTGATAAAATCGTCGAGAAAATGTAGGTATGCGATGCTGAAATGGAGAACTCATCCCGCGGGTATAACGGTATGGGACATCAGGAGACGTGTGCGGTGATGGCCGACCGAATGGAATCGAATGACAAATCCGGTAGCGAGAGTATCGAAAAAACTTTACCGATGTCGTCAACATAATGTGCGTCGGAAGAACGGATAAATTTGTATCCGGATAAATAGGCGTTTTGTTGAAGAAATTGTTCCCGTGTCGTGTGGGGACTGAGTTCAAGCGCTTCGCATTTCAAGTCTTTGGGGACAAAGCCGAGTTGCGAGAGGATGCTGAAACGGGGTTTGTCGATGTGGGCCGGGATGAAGATGCCATCCAGCGCGTGAACGGTGTGTTCTATCGTGTTTATATCGACGTCCAGGGCCGTGATCAGTAGTCGCTCTTCTTCGTAGATGATTTGTTCCATAGCGTCCACCACGACTTGGTAACCGAATTTGTCCGGGTTGTTTTTTATATCCGGGAGGTGGAGATCCAGGAAGTACTGGAATTCGGCAAGGCGTTCCAAGGTGGGGAAGTACGCGAGGGCGTGAACCTCTTCCGCCGTGTTGATTTCCGTTCCGCAAAGAACCCGTACCCCCTGTTGTTCGCCCAGTTGGCGGATCACGGGGGCTTGCCGGGTGGAGTTGTGGTCCGAGATCCCGATGAGGGAGAGGCCTTTCTGCAATGCCATGCCGATGATGTTCGCGGGACTCATGTCGAGATCTCCGCAAGGTGACAGCACGGTGTGTATATGTAGATCGGCCCGGATTTCCATGAGATTCGCGATTACGGGTGAAGTAGTTTGTAGAGTTGTCCCGTGATCTCGAATGTTTGTAACGGGGTGGTGAGGATGGGTATGTTTTCGTTATTGCTTTCTTCCCGGGTGTCTTCTTCCGGAACGTGTCCTTTCACCAGAATGACGGCGGCGATTTCTTTCAGGGAGGCGATGGCCATGACGTTTTTGTGTGTTTGGAGGGTGATCCATATATCGCCTTCTTGGGCGTGTCCCATGACATCGCTTAGCAGGTCGGACGTGTAGCCTCCTTTAACTTCTCGTTGTAAACCTTCCTGTCCGGAGCATACCGTGAGGTTTAGTTGGGAAACAATGTCTTGTACTGTCATAATTCGTAGTTTATGTTTTTTCGTGAATATGTTGTTTGCTTGTTTATTCTCCAAATCTTTTTAATCCCCACGTTTTTTCTGAGAGTTCGAGGGATTCTTCCGGTGTCATCAAGGCTTCGTTGCACAGGAGTTTTTGCATGAACACGCATTGGTTGAGTTTCGCTTTTCCTTGAACGACATCCCTTGCCAGCGTGTGGCAGGCCGGTGCGCCGCAGGCCCCGCAGTCGATACGCGGGAGAACGCTCATGATGCGGTTTAATTTTTCCATTTTCTCCATGGCAACAAGCATGTTTTCGTCGAGTTGTTCGATGGAGCGCGGCGGGATTTCCCCGCTGAGTTTACTTTGTCGGAAGAGGTAGGATTCGTATTCTTGTATGTCATCGAAATCGGGTGGCTGTTGTTCGTGTTTGCTGGCTTGCATCCGTTTGCGCAAGCGTTCGATGGTGAGGAACCGGTTGTTCACGACGAGTGCCCCTCCGGCGCAGGAGTGGTCGCAGGCTCGCAATTCAAGAAAGTCGATGTCGGTGAGTTCGTCATTTTCTATTTTTTCGAGGATGTCGATCACGTTGTGGATTTCGTCGATTGCCAGGCAACGGCCTTCAAATTTGGAGGCTTCCCCTTCCGACAAGTCCCAGGCGATGGATTCGGGGGAGAGATACGTGCGCTCGGTTACCGTTTCCACGGGTTGATCCCGGTGTTGCGTGAGGCCCAGTTGTATTTTGTTGTAGATGAAATTCAGGTTGATAACCCCGTCGATGTTGGATTGATCGTCTCCCACCGGGCTTTTTACAGCCGCTATTTTTGCCGCGCAGGGCGTGACATAGAATATTCCGACGTCATCGGGCAAAATGTTTTTGTCAAGGTATTTTTTGCGGGCAAAGATGGCTGCCAGGTCCATGGCTTGTTTCAACGGCACGATGTGGTCAATCAGCGAGGGGAATCGTACTTGTATCAACCGGACGATCGCGGGACAGAAGGACGAAAGGAAGGGACGCTCGTGGGAATTCTTTTCCATGTGACGTTGTATGGCTTTTGCCAGAATGCCCGATGCTTGTGCCACCTCGATTACCTCGGTGAATCCCATCTGGTGGAGTTCCGCGAAGATTTGTTGTTCCGTGATCTCTTCCGAGAATTGTCCGAAAAGGACTGTCGGGAGAAGGATGATCCGGTGTTTGAAGTTGAATATTTGGTTGAAATCGTCCTGTTCCACGTATATGGCATGTTGCGGGCACGACTTGAGGCATTTGCCACAGTCTACGCAAGCATTTTTGTTTATCGTCGCCAAGCCTCCTTTAATGCGGATGGCTTGCGTGGGGCAAAGGCTCATGCAGTGTGTGCATCCGATGCAGGCGGTACTGGCGACTTTTAACGCGTGGTAGAACGGTTCCATGATTAATTTTAGATTTATGATTTACGATTTATGATTTTAGATTTTGGATTTTAGATTCCAGCCGCACAAGACTGACACTTCTTAATTTCCTACTTTCAACTTTTAGCAGTTAGCTTTTTCTAATCGCCCGTGGCGATTAGAAAAACGTGGTCATCGTGACTTTTGTTCCCTCGTTGACTTTGGATTCGATGGTTAGTTTGTCGCAGTTTTTCTGCATGTTCGGTAGACCCATGCCTGCCCCGAATCCCATTTCCCGGACTTCGGGTGAGGCCGTGGAGTATCCTTCCTGCATGGCGAGGTCGATGTCCGGAATGCCGGGGCCCCGGTCGCTGATGACCACGGTGATGACCGCGGGGTCGATGGACACTTGCATGGTGCCTTCATAGGCGTGAGCAACCACGTTTACCTCTGCTTCGTAGAGGGCAACTACAATCCGCTTTAGCACGGCGGGATTGACGTTTAGTTGTTTCAATATTTTTTTAACCTCGCTGGAGGCGGTTCCGGCACGAGAAAAGTTTCCCCCCTCGATGTTATAGTTGAATTCCATGGTGTTTGTTTTTTAATAGATGGGTTCTAGCCCTGCTTCGTACAGGAGTCCGCAAACTTTGAACATGCTTTGTTTGCTTTGTAGGATAGCGATGTTGCATTCTTTGGCTAGTTCTACCATATCGGGGGTGGCTTGTTTTCCTCGAACAAATAGGATGAAATTGATGTCAGACATTTCTGCCGTGCGAATCACTTGTAAGTTGGCGAGTCCCGTGATGAGAATCATCTCGCTGGTATCTAACCGGAGTACATCGCTCATCAGGTCGGCAGCGAAGGCGTGGCGGATGGTTTTGTCGAGATGGTTGTTTTCGTGGATTACTTGGGCATTTGATAACGCGGCAATTTCCTTGAGAGTCATAAGTTTGTTTTTTGATTGCTCCTAAGGTAATCAAAATATTCGGATTTCCAAATTGTGGGAATCCGAATATTTTGAATCGATTAAATGGTGAAGGCTACCGAGAAGAGCATGTCGACAAACATGGAGTTACTTTTCGTCTCGTATCCGGTTCGGAAACCGATGTTTACGGGGAACGGGAGACGGAAGAAATGGGTTGCGGCCGAGATTTCGATTCCATAGGAGTGGTAGGTTTTGTCCCAATAACGATTTTTTTCCCAACCGGTGTCAAAGAAGGGTTCAGCCGTGAATCGTTTCATGTAGAGAAGCGGTCCGACGTGGGCATCCGGGTACCAGAAGGGGAAGGCGTAGGAGATTTTTAGCGTTGACAGGTTGTACCCGTAGAGGGAGGCTCCCCGGGGGGAGTATATCTGGTTTCCGTAGTAGTTGGTTGTTTTATTGGATTTCAGTTGATGACCAAAATAAAGCGTCCAGGAGTGATGTTTCCAGAATCCGGGAAGGTATAAACGTCCATCCGCCCATTGGGTGTCGCCGTAGTCCAAGCCGTCGAAAGGTGTGTGGGTGTATCCTATTTCCAGACGTTGTCCCCAGCGGGGATAGATGTCCCGCTGGCTCATCCGGGTTTGGTTGCTGAGCACGAGCCCGTAGCGCATGATCTGGAGTTTTACATCATCCGGGTTCGCGAGCACGGAGTTGTACGGGGTGTTGGAAGGTAGGCTGTACCACCGGTTGTGGTTCAACAGGTAGGCATGTTTCGCTGTTATCGAGTGTACGGCTTGAATTTCATATTTCACGTATGGGAGGATGTAACGGGAATAGTTTTTCCGGGAGATGTTGAAAGGGAACTGCACCGTGGCGGTTCCTTTCGTGCGTTGTGATTTGTAAATGGTACGAATCGTGTCGATTTTCCGGGTTAGAATGTTTTTTATCGCGTAGTCTTGCATGAAGTCGTCGTTGCGTCCGCTTTTGAATTCCAGTTGCAGGGTGGGCCAGAATCCTTTGTAGGTGGCTTTTACCTGCCAGTTGCCGTGTTCATACCCTTTTCCTCTCACGAATCCCGCGGTCAGGAACAGGGTGCTTAGTTTGTTCTGGGAACTGACGGCTACCCCGAAGTCAATGTCCACGTCTTCGGCATCCGGGAAGATGGGACCCCAGCTGTGGAAGTTGAAGAGGTGGGAGGTTTTGTTGTATTTTCGGCTGACATAGGTGGAGTCGGCGGTTAATTTGAATTGCCAGTTTTCTTGTCGTGTCACGCTGTCGGCGATGCGGAAGGTTCGTGTGTCTATCGGTTTGTTTTCCAGTTGGCTGATGGCAATTTTCCCCGGTTTGTACCCGTCGGAGGTGTAGAATGAGAATAAGAGTGAATCTTTGTTCGGGGTAACGATCGGGTAGCGCAGTCCGAATTTGGAGTTTAGTATGTTGGTCCCGAATTCCCGCGGTTGGGTTTGCCGGTAGAACGAGTTGTTGGCGTCGAAGGCTCCCCGGTATATGATCTGGTCGTTCACGGTGATCGGGTTATCGATTTCGTAGGGTGTGCAGGCGGTGATCGGGGTACGCTTGCCGGTTTGAATATCGATGGATTCAAGGTGTTTGCCTTTCGAGGAGACTACCACGGTAACGATATTGTTTTTCCCGTCGTAGGAAGGGTGCACGAATAGTTCGTCTCCCGAGCCTTTTACCCGGAATATTTCTTTCTGGAACGTGTTGTCAAGGATCACGATGGAGGCGTTGTCTTCCTTGTCAACTTCTACGAATCCCCAGTTTCCGTTTACGGCAAAGGGGGCGTACCTGTTCTGCCGAGTGGGGTAGCGGTGATATTTTTTGTGGCGTAGGTCATAGCTGGCGAGGACCATTTTGCCCCCGTGTTCCCAGCGGGGATGGTGTTTGTACTCGGACCATAGGAGTGTTTCGTTTTGGTAGGCAAATTTGTAATCATACAGGATTCCCGTACGGGTGATGATTTCGTCTTTGTCCGGGTGTAGGAAAACGAAAGTTCCTTCTTGTGCAAGTCCTTCTTTGTAGGCGATGATTTGGCCGGACGGGGTGGCTGTCGGGTAGTGGTAGTTCGTGTATATTTTGTTCGCGGTCGCGATGGTGTCGAAAGCGTGGGGTACTTGGTCGGCCTCCTGTTTCCATATTTGTTGGAGTTCACTGAAGTTGTCCCGGTAGAGGGTTCGTTTGGCATCGCAATAGGTGTTGGCCTGTTTCACGCTGTCGGGGTTGATGAAAAGAGATTGGAAATGGCGGGAGGACCAAATGGAGTCCCGTTTTTCGTTCATCGTGAGTTTGAGGCTGCGGGAGAAAGGCGTGATCCCGTACGGGCGTTTCCCGACCCGGGTGAGGGCATTCTGCCAGATGGCGGGACCGTAGTGAACACGGCTGTTCCCGACCATGTAGTAGCCGAGGGCGTAGTGGTTGGGAACAAAGTCTTTGTAAGAGCCGAGTACGGCCTTGTAGTAGGTGTATATTCCTTTTTCCGTGATCTGGGCTTTCATTTGGTTGAGAAATTCGGGTGAACGTCCGCGCCCGCCTTTACCGACAGAGGTCTCGAATACCGTGGCGTCTCCTTCGAGAAACCACATGGGGACATATACCCCGATGACGGCCATCGTGATTTGTTCCCCGAAGATGTAATATAATGCTTTGGTAAAGCTTTGATTTACTTTGTCGTATTGCACGACGTGACGGAATTCATGGATACATAGGTGTTCTAACCAGGCATCGCTGACTTCCTGCGGGGGAGCCGTGTAGAGTTCACTTTTTTTGGGGGCCCAGCTTGCATTTCCGTTTGACACGCCACCGTTGGCCCGCACGATCATAGATATCCTTTTGGGAGTGATGCCGAGGGTGTTGGCATGGGCGTATAGTTTCTCGTAGATGTTTGCCAGGTATTGGGCGTTGTCTTCGAAGAAGTCGGGGTAGATGATCTGGAAGTTATCCGTTTTGATTTGTCGCCAGCGGGTGCTGCACGGGTCTTGGCCGAGATCAACAAATTGGGCTTTACCGGGAGTGATGAGAGTGAATGTAAGCAATATGCCTATTGTCAGAGCATTTAAGAATAACGATGTATGTTTGTGCCTCATGTGTAGTGTTGTAGTTTGTTTTTATAAAATTATTCCGCTAAAATAATTATTTTTTCCCACAATCTCCATCAATAACGATTATCTTTGTACATGATGAAAAGGAGATTCAATCTCTTTTTTACCATGGTTACAAGTTACAGGTTACAAATTGCGGGTTATGACCTGAATACATCTGAAATTTTAACTTGTAGCCTGTAACTTGTAGCTTGAAATTGTTATGGATAGAATTGTTGAGTTGAGAAAGTTGTTGGAGTATTACAACTACTTGTACTATGTGAAGAATGAGCCGGTGGTTACCGATCAGAAGTTTGACGAGTTGATGCACGAGCTGGAAAGGTTGGAAGCGGAGCATCCGGAGATGTTTGATCCGAATTCACCGACACAGCGGGTGGGGAATGACACGACGAATGAGTTCGTGCAGGTGGCGCATAAGTATGGCATGATGTCCTTGGCGAACACGTATAGCGAACAGGAGATCCGGGATTTTGACGAGCGGGTGCGGAAAGGTATCGGCGGGGATGACGTGGAGTATGTCTGCGAGTTGAAGTATGACGGGACTTCTATCAGCCTGCGCTACGAGGAGGGTAATTTGCAGGTGGCGGTGACACGGGGTGATGGCGTGAGGGGGGATGACGTGACAACGAATGTACGGACTATTCGAACGGTGCCGTTGCATATGCAGGGGGAGGATTATCCCGCGGAGTTCGAGATTCGGGGGGAGATTCTGATGCCTTTTGCCGTGTTTAATCGATTGAATGAGGAGCGGCTGGAGGCGGGAGAGGCTTTGTTTGCCAACCCGCGGAATGCGGCGGCGGGTACGTTGAAGTTGCAGAATTCGTCCGTTGTTGCCAAACGGCAGTTGGATTGTTATTTGTATTACGTGCCCGGAGAAATCACGTTGACCCCGACGCATTACGGGAATTTGATGAAAGCGAGGGAGTGGGGTTTTAATGTTCCCCCGTATATCGAGTTGTGTCACAATATTGATGAGATTCTAGATTTTATTCACAAGTGGGATGTGGAACGGAAGAATCTTCCGGTACCGATTGACGGGATCGTGATCAAGGTGAATAGTATCAGGCAACAATTGCAATTGGGATACACGGCGAAATCGCCGCGTTGGGCTGTGGCTTATAAGTTTAAGGCGGAACGGGTGGAAACGCGATTGCTTAGCGTGGATTACCAGGTGGGACGTACCGGTTCGATTACTCCGGTGGCGAATCTGGAACCGGTTCATATCGCGGGTACTACCGTGAAGCGGGCTTCGCTGCATAACGAGGATATTATTCGAGAGTTGGATTTGCATCAGCATGATATGGTGTACGTGGAGAAAGGGGGAGAGATTATCCCGAAGATCGTTGGGGTAGACGTGGAAAAGAGGGTGGCGGATGCCCCGGAGATCGAGTTTATCACGCGTTGTCCGGAGTGTGGCACCGCGTTGATTCGCCATGAGGGAGAGGCAAATCATTATTGTCCGAATGAGGATCATTGTCCCCCGCAGATTGCCGGGAAACTGGAACATTTCGTGAGCCGGAAGGCGATGGATATAGAGGGTATGGGAGGGGAGACCATTGATTTGTTGTTGACGAAAGGGTTTATCCGGGATATCGCGGATATTTATACACTGCCCTCTCGGAGAGAGGAGTTGATCGGGTTGGAAAAGATTCTTTACCCGGAGAGTTACGTGATGACCAGTATTCCGTTGGGGAAGGTGATTTACGCTTTTGAGATCGGGATGAAGAATATATCTGCCAAAAACGCGGATGTTTTGGCAGAGCATTTTGGTAGTTTGGCGAAATTGGCCGGGGCTTCAAAAGAGGAGTTGATGGCTGTTGGAAGCTTGCAATTCCCCGGTGACCGGGAGAAAAGTGTCAATAAAATATTGGAGTATTTCCGGATGCCGTTCAACGAGCCGCTGGAGCGTTTGAAGCAGGCCGGGGAGGTGGATATGCTGCCGTTGGATGTGGTGATTTACGCGCTGGATATACCCGGAATTGATTTCCATAAGGCGGGGTTGTTGTCGGTTAAGTTTGACTACATTTACCGTCTGTACACGGCAACGCTGGAGGAGATCGCGGAGACTGACGAAATGTCACGTGAGGATGCCGAGCGGGTGTATCGTTTTTTGCAGGGGAAGGAAAAGTTGATCCGGAAGATGAACACCTTGAGCGTGTATCGTTTACAGGAAAGATCGGTGGATAATTTGATTGCCGGGATCGAGAAATCAAAGCAGAGGAATCTGCCGGAATTCATTAATGCACTGGGGATTCGCTATATCGGAGAGACGGCTTCGAGAAATTTGGCCCGTCATTTTAAGGAGGTCCGGAAGTTGATGGACGCGACATTTGAGCAGCTGACGGAGGTGGAAGATATCGGGGAGCAGATGGCGGGTAGCGTGATCCGTTATTTTGAAAAAACGGAGAACCGGGAGATGATGGAACGCTTTTTGCAATATGGTATTAGCGGAACAATGCAGGAAGAGGAGGGAGAATCCGATCGGTTGGCCGGAACTACCTTCGTGATCACGGGAACTCTTTCGTTACCGCGGGAACATTTTAAGGCTATGATCTTGAAGGCCGGGGGAAAAGTCAGTGATTCCGTGTCTAGCAAGACGACTTATCTGCTGGCGGGAGAGAATGCCGGGAGTAAATGGCAAAAAGCACAGAAGTTAAATGTAACTATTTTGACCGAAGAAGAGTTTAACACGTTAATGGGTTCATGAGGAGGAGGATGTTTTGAAGGGGAGTAAATGCTTGTGGACTTATTTTGAATATTGAAGTATATCGTTTATCTTTACGATAAATAAAAAGTAACAAGTAAAGCCGTGGAAGGGCGGCATTGAAAATATGGGAAAAGAAGATACAAGACGACTAAAACAGATTATGACTTCGGCAGGCGAGGAAGCAAAGCGACTGGGAAATTCTAAAATTTACCCGGAGCATTTGTTTTTGGGTTTGTTGAAGTTGAGGAGTGGAAGGGCGATTGATATATTGATGTCTTTGGGATTGGATTTTTACGAGGTGAAAGATAAGATAGAGCAACGCCTGGGGGGTAAACGTTATAAATCCGATAAAGTGGAAAGTTTTGACTTTACATTAGCGGCGAATAGCGTGTTGAAGCGTGTATCCGACGAGGCGTGGGATCTGGGGGATAATGAACTGGATTCGGAACATGTGATGCTGGCCATATTGAGAAATCAAGCCGGTTTTGTGACAAAGTTGTTTAAAACTATGAATATAGATTACGACATCTTTAAAGAGGCCGTGCTAAAAGAGAAGATGCGGATGCAGTCCGAGTTCAATGACGAAGGGGATGATCCGGAAGAGGGAGATGATGAATCTTCGATGTATAATCCTTATCGTCAGGGAGGGCCTGTTTCTTCCAAATCCGATACTCCCGTGTTGGATAATTTCGGGAATGATATCACGAAAGCCGCGGAAGAGGGGGCTTTGGACCCGATCGTGGGACGTGATCGGGAGATCGAGCGTTTGGCACAGATTCTGAGCCGTCGTAAGAAGAATAACCCGGTGTTGATCGGGGATCCGGGAGTCGGTAAATCGGCTATTGCCGAGGGCCTTGCCTTGCGTATCGTTCAGAAGAAGGTGTCGCGGGTGCTATTTGACAAGCGAGTGATTTCTTTGGATATTGCTTCTATCGTGGCGGGAACGAAGTACCGCGGTCAATTCGAGGAACGGATGAAAGCGATTCTTGCCGAGTTGGCAAAGAATCGGAATATCATTTTGTTTATCGATGAGATTCACACGATTGTCGGGGCCGGAAGTTCCGGGGGTAACTTGGATGCGGCCAATATGTTGAAACCGGCGTTGGCCCGCGGAGAGATTCAATGTATCGGGGCAACGACGTTGGATGAGTATCGCCAGAATATAGAGAAGGATGGAGCCTTGGAGCGTCGTTTCCAGAAGGTGCTGGTGGAACCGACCTCGTTTGACGAGACGGTGGAAATATTGAATAATATTAAGTCCCGTTACGAGGATCACCATAACGTGCGTTACACGGACGAGGCGATCAAGGCCTGTGTAAAACTGACAACCCGTTATATTTCCGATCGGGCTTTGCCGGATAAGGCGATTGATGCCTTGGATGAGGCGGGGTCGAGAGTGCATATATCCAATATAAATGTACCACCTATTATCGAGCAGTTGGAGAAGGACGTGGAAGAGGTGAAGGAGAAGAAGAAGGAGGCCGTGAAACAACAGAACTTTGAGGTGGCGGCTGCTTTCCGGGATAAGGAACGACAGTTGTTGAAGCAGTTGGAAGAAGAGAAGGTAAATTGGGAACGGGATTTGCAGGAGAACCGGGTGACCGTGACCGAAGAGCATATTGCCGAGGTGGTGGCTATGATGACCGGGGTTCCGGTGAAACGTATTGCCAAGACCGAGGGAATGAAGTTGTTGCAGATGCATGATGAATTGAGCGAGAGTGTTGTCGGGCAGCAGGAAGCGATAGAGAAGATCGTGAAGGCGATACACCGAAACCGTGCCGGGTTGAAAGATCCGAATCGTCCGATCGGTTCATTTATTTTCTTGGGACCGACAGGTGTCGGGAAGACGCAGTTGGCCAAGGTGCTGGCCCGTTACTTGTTTGATACCGAGGATGCGTTGATCCGGATAGATATGAGTGAGTACATGGAAAAATTCGCCGTGTCCCGACTGGTGGGTGCACCTCCGGGATACGTGGGATACGAGGAAGGTGGGCAGTTGACCGAGAAAGTACGTCGTAAACCGTATTCTGTGGTGTTGCTGGACGAGATCGAAAAGGCTCACCCGGATGTGTTCAATATTCTGTTACAGTTGTTGGATGACGGGCAGTTGACCGATAGTTTGGGACGGAAAGTAGATTTCAAAAATACGATCGTGATTATGACATCCAATATCGGTAGCCGTCAGTTGAAAGATTTCGGTCGGGGAATCGGTTTCGGTTCTCAGAATATGGAGGGAAATAGCGAGTACGCCAGGGGTGTTGTTCAGAAAGCGTTGAAGAATGCTTTCTCGCCGGAGTTCTTGAATCGTATTGATGATATTATCATGTTTAATCCTTTGACGAAAGAGGATATCTATAAGATTATCGATATCGAGTTGAAGAGTCTGTTTAAACGGGTGAACGATCTCGGTTTGGTGATTACGATCTCGAAAGAGGCGAAAGATTTCATCATCGAGAAAGGGTATGATCCGCAGTATGGTGCCCGTCCGCTGAAACGAGCTATCCAGAAGTATCTGGAGGATGAGTTGGCAGAGGTGATTATCAAAGGAGTCGCAGAGGGAACGGAGTTGGATGTGGGGTATGATAAGGAGAACGATAAATTGATGATCGCCGAGAAAGAAAAATAAATGAGGGTGAAATATAACAACAGCCGATGGTTACTTTTAGTTCCATCGGCTGTTGTTATATTTCTAACTCTCTCCCTCCTCTGGTTATAGAGGAAATTATTTTTTAATTACTTTTTGTAAAGCATGTATCATGGGTTCCACGCTGAGGTCATTGCCCGTGGCTTGTATCATCCACTCGTTTGGAGTTAAACGTCCCAGACGGTAAATGCGATCGACTTCTTGAGCGAAATTCTTGCCGTTAAGATAGTCTTCCAGTTGGAATTCGATGATTTGACCGAATGCATACGCTGACAAGTATAGCGGATAGCTGATCATGTGAGAATAGATGGCTAAAACCGTTTCGTCTTTTTTGCCAAAAACAGGAGCGTAATATTTATTCCATATTTCTTTTGATAAGTTGATTGTGGCTTCTTTTAGCTGCTCGGCTGTCGCATTCGGGTTCGCGTACAACCATTCCCAGATGGAGATGTCAAGCATGGATACACCCATGATTTCGTATAGACTCCAGAATTTATCAAGAATGTCCATGTTGTCTTTTTCCGGATCATGGTTTTCGATGCCCAGTAATTGCAGATCCCGTTTTTGGAACACGAAAGCGAGGGCTTCGGTAAAGGCGGTATTGGGGACTCCTGCCATCATGAAGTTGTCGACGTTGTACATGGAAATGGTTTGTTCCACGTTATGGCCGAATTCATGGACGGCAATGTTGTATCCCTTGTAATTCATACCTTCTGCCGGGATTCTAGTGCGGAGGTGTGATTGTTGGCCTTTCATGGCGGCTCCCCACGCGTGTCCTGAACCCCTGGCTGCATCCACGGCTATTTTATCGCAAATTTCGTTTGCTCTTTCGGGGGTGAACCCTAAATGCACGAGCAAGGAAGGAAGTCCTGCCTTAAAAGCTTCGGCAGTGGGGTAAAGTTTTTGAATTTGTGTGTCCAGTTTGGTTTCATCCAGGTTGCTGCGGGGTTTGAATCCATCGTACCAAATGTCATAAGCTTCCAGTTTTCGGCCCAGGCGTTTGGAGATGATCTTACCGACCTCTTTCAGCTCCGGTGAAGAGAGAAATTGGGTGAAGAGAGTTTTTACATCTTCTACCGATACTTCCATTTCTCCCGAAAATTTCCTTTCAATGAAATTTTTACCGGTGTAAGGATCGATGGCTTTCATGGCGTGGAAGTTATTCAACATACGTTGATAGCGTTCTGTCGCCTCCGGGGTTCCCGTTGCGGTTTGTCCGTTTTGGGTGAGCGTGTTGGTGTAAGGATTCCAGTCGTAAGTTCCGGAATTGATGACTTGCACGGGAATTTCCTGCGAGATAATCCGTTTCATGACTTCATAAACCGTGCGTTGCTTGGACAAGCCTTCTTTTCCTTTGTTGTAGTTGGCCTTGATTTCGTCTCTTAAATTCCAATGGGTAAGTAAGATTTTGTCTTCGGGGAAGAGTTTTTGCCCCTTGGCGTTTAACACGTGGCCCATGTAGATGTTGTAGCTTGAAATGTACACGTCGGCATCACTTTCCGCTTTTACTCCGGCTTGGATTAGTTCTGCCGGAACCCGTTGGGTGAATACATCACCAAGACGGGCATAGGCCCAAGCCATGCGGTCGGAGCCTAGTTTTTCCTTGTCCTGTAAAGGTACTTCCGGGAAGTTGAGGGCAATGATAAAGCCGATTTTATTGTTGTAAAGATCGTTGATCAAATGAGAGCCGGGGCTATAAGCACCGAACATGGGATCGATGTCATGAAGAGGACCGTTGTCTTGGTGCAGGTTTAATTGAAGTTGAAGCGTGATTTCATTAAAATGTCCCCATAGGGCTTCGAAGTAATGACTTACTTTTTGGAATACTTGTTGTTTTTGTTCGGGAGTGGTGATGTAGTTTTTCACGCAAAATTCTTGGAATTCGGAGTCTGTGCCATCTTGTGGTTGCCAAAGATGAGCGACTTGTCGTACCCCGGTTTCGATGGCGATGGTGTTAGTAACTCCTTTTGCCTGAATGTCGGTAATGGTGGCTTGAATTGTTTTTTCCGGAATAGCAGCTTTCGTCAAGAATCCTGAGAATAGACAAACTAGTAATAACGAGTGTTTCATAATCGTTTGGGTTTAATAAACTTTTTGGACAACCTTCTAAAATGAAGAAAAAAGGCTGTCTATTTACTTTTGACAGCCTTGATTTGGTTTATTGATTTAGTAGTTGGAAATATACAATGTCTTCCCAGCCATTTCCTCGTCGGAGCCAATTTTTTCGGTATCCGGTCTGCACGAAACCAAGTTTTTCGAAGAGTTTGCGGCTGCCAATGTTGCCACTGGGTACGCTACTGTAAATCTGGTTTAGTCCCAATGTTTCGAAACAGTAGTCGATCATCAGGCGAATGGCGGCTGTCGCGTAGCCCTGTTTTTGATTTTCCGTATTGTGGATCATAATTCCGATACCGGCACGCTGATGGTACGGGTCGAAATCATAGAGGTCAACTAGTCCAATCCGCTCGTTCGTATCCACTCTTTCAATCATTAAGCGGAGTTGTTTGGTGGTATATATATCCAGATGACAAGTTTCGATGTATTTCTTTAACGTAAACAGGGAGAAAGGGGTAAGCGTGTCGCTGACTTCCCACAGATCCATATCGTTTTCCCATTTATACAGGCATTCCAAGTCTTCAGGTTCTAAAGCTCTTAAGCGAATGATGTCATCATTTATCATAGTTGCTGTTTTATAATTTTTTAATAAGTAGTATTATTTGTCGCTTTCAAATATAACACTTTTTGGCATTAGTTGGTATTAACTCAGAGAAAAAAATCGGAGGGGAGATGAATCTTGCCACTTTTAAAGCTATCTTTGTCGGGAGAGATAAAAACAGGTATCATCATAGAGCAATATTCATGTATAATTTACTGACCATTTTGGGGGCTACGGCCACAGGGAAGACCTCTTTAGCGGTACGTTTGGCCGCGGAACTGAAAGGAGAGATTATTTCAGCCGATTCGAGACAAATTTATCGTGGAATGGATCTTGGCACGGGGAAAGATTTGGACGAATATGTTTACGAGGGGAGACGTGTGCCTTATCATTTGATTGATATTGCTGATGCCGGGTTTCGTTTTAATCTGTTCATGTACCAACAGGAGTTTTTAAAAGTGTGGAGGGATTGCGAACGCAGAGGTGTTTTTCCTGTTTTGTGTGGGGGAAGCGGTTTGTACGTGGAGTCTATCCTAAAAGCTTACCGGATGACTCCTGTTCCGGAGAATCCCGAGTTACGGGAGCAGTTGGCTCATAAGTCTTTGACAGAGTTATCGGGTATATTGGCTTCTTATCGTTCGTTGCATAATACCACGGATACGGACACGGTGAAGCGAGCTATTCGGGCTATCGAGATTGCCGAGTATTATAAAACTCATGAACCGGAGGAGGGGGAGTTCCCGGAAGTAAAGTCGTTGATTGTTGGCGTGTTGTTTGATCGGGAAACTCGTAGGAAGCGAATTACCGAACGTTTGCACACTCGTTTACAAGCGGGTATGGTTGATGAAGTGAAGGGATTGCTTGATAAGGGGATAAAGCCGGAAGATCTGATCTATTACGGGTTGGAGTACAAATATTTGACCTTGTATTTGACCGGAGAGTTGAAGTATGACGATATGGTGGAACAATTAAATATTGCCATCCATCAGTTTGCCAAACGTCAAATGACATGGTTTCGTAAAATGGAACGGGATGGATTTGACATTAAGTGGTTAGATGGGAATATGCCTTTGGATGAGAAAGTTGGACAGGTGAAAGAGTGGCTTTATTGATAATTGATAACTAGTCATGGCAATGGCAACTACAATCGTGCCCGTGATCGTGATGATGTTCTTCTTCCTCTTCTTCTTCTTCCTTGAGAAGCATCTCTTCTAGGTGAGGGATGGTACCTTCCAATAAGAAGGCGTTGCTTTCATTGCTTTCGGATTTTAAGCGCTGGATGGCTATGTGAATTTTTTCTTCCGGGATGTTGCCGTGTAAGTTTTCAATGACAGTGGATGCTTCTAGTGCCGTGATAAAGTCTTCATGTAATAGCATATCAACGAACACGTCCAGGTATTCTGAAAAATCGATAGCTGATTCCCAACAGATGCGCAATAAATTGGCTTTACCGCTACGATCGGGGGCGTTGATCAATTTATCCATCAAGACCGTTTTGAAGTCGGATTCTTTCACGTCCGAGAGTAAGGCCGTGAGGTTGGTAATCATGTTCGGATCCTGACTTTGTAGCAAAATATCCAGCAATTCGGGGGCGATGGAAATGTCTCCTTCTTGTTTTATTTGTTCGATAGCTCCTCTAACGACGTCCATGTCGTTGCTGGACAACTGTTTTAATATATCTTGTTTGTTTTCCATGTGTTTTCGTGTATTTGTATCCAATACTTTTGAATACTGGATACAAATATAAGGATCATTTGCGGGATTTCTTTGCTCTGGGGTGAAAATTTGTGATGGTATCCCTAAGGTACGAGTTATCCAGGTGTGTGTAAATTTCCGTTGTCAAGATAGATTCGTGTCCCAGCATATCTTGAACTGTGCGAATGTCTGCTCCTCCGTTTACCAGGTGTGAAGCAAATGAGTGGCGGAAGGTGTGTGGTGATACTACTTTATTCAAGCCGGCACGGAGTGCTGCTTCCTTGATGATGTTGAATATCATTACGCGGGAAAGAGATTTCCCCATCTTGTTTAAAAAGAGAATGTCCTCGAATCCTCTTGCTTTTTTCATCCTATCACGATCTTTTTTCAAATAGCAACGGATTTCGTCTTTTGCTTTCGCTCCCAGTGGAACAATCCGTTCCTTGTTTCCTTTTCCGTTGATTTTGATGTATCCTGTCCGGAAGTTAATTTGTGATAACTTCAAGTTGACAAGTTCGGATACGCGTAAACCGCAAGAATATAATGTTTCGAGGATTGCTTTGTTACGTTGTCCTTCTTGTTTGGTCAGATCCACAGCATTAATCATGGCTTCAATTTCTTCGACGCTAAGGACGCTGGGAAGGTTTCTTCCTATTTTTGGTGCATCAAGTGAGTTTGCCGGGTTATGTCCGATAGCTCCATCATATAACAAATACTTGAAAAAAGATTTGATGCTGGAGATGCTTCTAGCTTGAGTACGAGGGGTAACCCCGGTGTCTTTGAGGGCGGAGATATACTCGTTTAATACGTCATAGGACACTTCTTTGGGAGTCAATGAGGGTGTCCGTTGTTCACAATAGGCCCCCAGCTTTCTGATGTCATTCAAATAAGCTTCTACCGAGTTGGTTGATAGTGATTTTTCTAAAACCAAATAAGTCCGAAAACTGTCTATCGCTTCGTTCCAAATCATTTTTAGCTATGTTACAAAATAAATACTACAAATTCTAATTCACCACTTTAAACCTATCTCAAGAGTATTTTGATAGATTTTGCCAGATAAAGGTATGAGTTTTTTCTTTGAGTTGTAACAGTTTTGTCAAGTTTAACACTCATAATTTTTATTATTAAGTCTTGTAATCGAAATTTAATGCCTAAATCCGGGTTAAAATGTCCGGTCTCATTGTTTTTTTTGTTAATTTTGTATTCAGTAAAAACGGAGAATATGAAGATATTGATTTTAAACGGTCCCAATCTTAATCTTTTGGGAATCAGGGAAAAAAATATTTACGGGGAGACCTCTTTCGAGGATTACCTGTCGGGGTTGAGAGATTTTTACACGATGGTAGAGATTGAGTATTACCAGTCGAACGTGGAGGGGGAGCTTATCAATAAAATTCATGAGGTGGGATTCTCCTATGATGGGATCATTTTGAATGCAGGGGCCTACACGCATACTTCGATCGCGCTTGCGGATGCTATCTCGGCAGTCCCTTGTCCCGTGATCGAGGTGCATATTTCTAACACGGCAAAGCGGGAAGCGTTCCGTCATGTTTCTTTCTTGACACCTGTTTGCCGGGGAGTAATTGCCGGTTTTGGGTTGAAATCTTATGAGCTTGCATTACAAGCTTTTATGTGAACGGATTCCCGCGTTACAGGTTACAAGTTGGGAAAATACGCGAAAAATAACGATTATTATTAATGATATGAAGAAGACTAAGATTGTGGCTACCATATCTGATAAAAGATGTGAGGTAGAGTTTTTAGAGAAGTTATATCGTGCCGGGATGAACGTGGTGCGGTTGAATACAGCTCATCAGGATATGGAGCAGGCGTTGAAGGTAGTGGAGAATGTTCGAAAAGTTTCGGATAATATAGCCATCTTGATAGATACGAAAGGACCGGAAGTGAGAACCATGCTTATGGATGAACCGATGCACGTGGATCGGGGAGAAACGGTTTATCTGACGGGTGATCCGGAGTTGAAGATGGATGGGAAATTGATACACGTGTCGTACCCTTATTTTGCAGAAGATATAAAGGTTGGTGACAAGGTGTTGGTGGACGATGGGGACGTGGAGTTGGTCGTTGTTGAGAAGAAGGATCATTATCTGGAAATGATGGTGACAAACGAGGCTGTTATTAAGAATCGTAAGAGCGTGAATGTGCCGGGAGCTTCTTTAAAGTTGGAATCATTGAGTGGTAAAGACCGGGCGTTTATTGATTTCGCGATAGATAACAATTTGGATTTTATAGCTCATTCATTCGTACGTAATAAGGAGGATGTTATGGCGATACAGGCTATTTTGGATGCCCGGGGAAGTAAAATCAAGGTTATTGCCAAGATTGAGAATCAGGAGGGAGTGGATAATATTGACGAGATTTTGGATTATGCTTACGGGGTGATGGTTGCCCGCGGTGATTTGGGAATCGAGATCGAGGCGGAAAAAATCCCTAAGATTCAACGATATATTGTTAAGAAATGTATTGAAAGTAAGAAGCCCGTGATTATTGCCACACAGATGTTGCACACGATGATTGAGCATCCCAGACCGACTCGTGCGGAGATCAGTGATATTGCGAATGCGATTTACATGGGAACGGATGCGATCATGTTGAGCGGGGAGACGGCTTACGGTGCATATCCTGAGGAGGCGGTAAACGTGATGCGTGAAGTGGCAGAGGAGAACGAGGGAACAGTCCCTCCGGATGCGGGGAGAAGTTTGGTGCGTATAAATAACGAGATTACGGCAGCGTTGGCTCGTTCTGCTGTCAAAACAGCATTGATGTTGCCAATTAAGGCGATCGTGGTTGACACGCTTTCCGGACGTACGGCCCGTTATTTGTCTGCTTTTCGAAGTGATCTACCGGTTTATGCCCGGTGCTATAATGAACGGGTCATGCGTGAACTGGCGCTCTCGTTCGGGGTGTATCCTTATTATACAGAGAAGCCGATGTCCCGGGATGAGTTTATGAATGATCTTCCGGAGATGTTAATGCAAAATGGTATTAAGGCGGATGACTACGTGGTGGTTGTCGGGGGAAGTTTCGGGCATGGTAAAGGTGCTTCGTTTATTGAGGTATGCAAGATAGGGGAAATTCGGTAGTGGATTTACGATTTGTGATTTACGATTTATGATTTTAGAGGTTAATGATACAACTTACCTTTCTTTTAAATCATAAATCGTAAATCTTAAATCGTAAATTGTATCAGTGTTTGTCTTTTAAGATATCCCGAATTTCTGTCAATAGAATTTCTTCTTTTGATGGGGCAGGAGGAGCAGCAGGAGCCGGGGCCTCTTCTTTCTTGAATCTCAATTTATTCATGAATTTGATCGCGATAAAGATGGAGAAGGCAATAATCAAAAAGTCGATTGTGGTTTGTATAAAATTACCGTAGTTGAGCGTGACAGCTTCGACCATTTTGCCTGTGGCCTCGTTCATGTGGGCTTTTTGCAGTACGATATGTAAATTGGTGAAATTCATACCACCGATAAGCATTCCGATAGGAGGCATGATGATGTCACTGACCAGTGATGATACGATTTTTCCGAATGCACCACCGATAATGATACCGACAGCCATGTCTACCACATTCCCTTTCAGGGCAAAAGCTTTGAATTCATCTAAAAGTTTCATGTTTTGATTCGTTTTGTAATTTGAATTTTTGTATGTTTAAACATTTGAAATGTTCTAAAATCCTGCAGTAAAATTACATTAATTCTTGTAACTTTGCAAACATTTAGCTATTATCGATGGAAAGCCGGGAAAAGCAAATATATAGGGTTACAATTGTTGGTTCAATTGCCAATTTCTTTTTGTTGGTGTTCAAGTTTGTTGCGGGAACATTAGGGAAAAGTAGTGCCATGATTGCTGATGCAGTACATTCTTTATCCGATTTTGTAACAGATGTAATCGTCTTGATTTTCGTGAAAGTTTCTGCCAAACCCAAAGATGCGGGGCATGATTACGGGCATGGTAAATATGAGACATTGGCAACTGCAATTATCGGGATTGTTTTGTTGATGGTCGGGACAGGGATTTTCTGGAACGGGTTGAATCAGATACTTGCTTTTTATCGAGGAGAAGAATTAGGTGCTCCCGATTTAATAGCTTTGATAGCAGCTCTTGTTTCGATCGTGGTGAAAGAAGTCCTTTACCGTTATTCGGTTATCGTGGGGCATAAGGTGCAAAGCCAAGCTGTTGTGGCAAATGCTTGGCATCATCGTTCGGATGCTTTCTCGTCTATCGGTACTGCTTTGGGGATTGCCGGGGCTATTTTTCTAGGGAAAGACTGGCGGGTACTTGACCCGATAGCAGCCGTTATCGTGAGTATTTTCATCGTAAAAGTGTCCATCCGGCTTTTGATTCCTTGTTTGAATGATTTATTGGAACGATCTTTGCCGGAGGAGATTGAAAGGGAAATAATTGCGATAATAGATGAAGACCCGCAAATAAAGGATCCTCATAATTTGAAAACTCGTCGTATCGGTAATGATTTCGCTATAGAAGTGCATATCCGCTTACAGCCGGATATGACCGTTCGGGAGGCTCATGGGGTCGCTACCGGTATTGAGAATCGTTTGAGGGCTAAATACGGATCACATACTCACGTGGCCGTGCATGTGGAACCAGTGAAAAATGAATAGATAGATGAGAAGAACGGTGTGGTATTATACGGTAGTGTGCGTGTTGTTGATATGGGTCGGGGCTTGTAAGGAAAATGAAAAGAGTAAAAAGCCTTTTGTTTATTTTAAAAATTACCAGAGAACTTTTAACGATCTAAATGACAGGCATCTGTCATCTGCCAAGCGGTTGGGAATTACTCCGTTGAAATCGTCGGAGGATTTGAGTAAGGCAGATCGGAATTTAAAAGAGATTAAATCCTGTAAATTATTCCAGGTAGATAAATTAACACATTCGGAGCCTTATCTTGTCCCGGAGGCCTGTGATTTATTGGCTGATATAGCTCGAAATTTTAAAGATTCCCTGTATCAGAAAGGATTGCCTTCCCATAGTATTGTCGTGACAAGTGTGTTGCGCACGGGATCCAGCGTGAAGGATTTGCGAAAGAGTAATGGAAATGCCAGTGCTAATTCCGCTCACGTGTACGGGACAACTTTTGACGTGGCGTATACACGTTTTAAGAAAGACGGGCGTAAAGAAGCCCCGGAAGAAAAGTTGAAAAGCGTGTTGGCGGAAGTGTTACAGGATTTGCGTTTGCAAAAGAAATGCTATGTTCGTTACGAGTTTAAACAAGGTTGTTTTCATATCACGACAAGGTAACATAAGCAATATTCGTAAAATATGTATTATTAAAAAGAATCGCTATCTTTGTCGGCTGAAAAAAATGCATTCCACGGGAGTGGTGTGCTGGCGGGTTAGGTAATAATTAAAATGACAAAATAGAATGGGTTTACAATGTGGAATAGTTGGTTTACCAAACGTGGGAAAATCGACATTATTTAATTGTTTGAGCAATGCGAAGGCACAATCGGCAAATTTCCCTTTTTGTACGATAGAGCCGAACGTGGGGGTGATTACCGTGCCGGATGAACGACTGAATAAATTGGTCGAGCTGGTACAACCTCAAAACGTGGTACCAGCCGTGGTGGAGATTGTGGATATTGCCGGATTAGTGAAAGGCGCCAGCAAAGGTGAAGGGTTGGGAAATAAATTTTTATCCAATATCCGGGAAACGGATGCAATTATTCACGTGTTGCGTTGTTTTGACGATAATAATATCGTGCACGTGGATGGTAATGTTGATCCGATTCGTGACAAGGAGACGATTGATACCGAGTTGCAGTTAAAAGACTTGGAAACGGTGGAAAACCGTTTGGCAAAAGAGGAAAAGAAAGCCCAGACCGGAGGAGATGCAAAGGCGAAACGTTTGGTCGAGGTGTTGCACTTATATAAGGATGCGTTGGTGCAGGGGAAATCTGCTCGTTCCGTGCAATTGAACGATTTGCAGCAGGAGGCAGCGAAGGAGTTGATGTTGCTGACGAATAAACCGATTTTGTATGTTTGTAACGTGGACGAGGCTTCCGTCGTGACGGGAAACAAATACGTGGATGCCGTTCGGGAAGCCGTGAAGGACGAGGGGGCAGAAGTGTTGGTGATCGGTGCTGCCATCGAGGCGGATATTGCAGAACTGGATACGTACGAGGAGAAACAGTTGTTCTTGCAGGATCTGGGACTGGAGGAAGCCGGGGTGAATAAATTGATTCGTACGGCTTACAAGTTATTGAATTTGCGTACTTATTTCACGGCAGGACCGAAGGAAGTGAGAGCATGGACTTTCAAGAACGGGATGAAAGCCCCACAGACCGCGGGGATTATCCACACGGATTTCGAGAAAGGTTTTATCCGTGCAGAAGTGATCAAATACGAAGATTTTATTGCTTTGGGGTCTGAGGCGAAATGTAAGGAAGCCGGGAAAATGTCTGTGGAAGGAAAGGAGTATGTGGTGCAGGACGGGGATATGATGAACTTCCGCTTTAACGTGTAATGAAGACTTTGTTTTATCTTGAATTGAGATGATATTAAAAAAACTTTTTGGATTTGATCCCAGTGTGATGAAGGTGAAGACCGAGGTCATGGCTGGGATCACTACTTTTTTAACGATGTCGTATATTCTTGCTGTGAATCCGGATATTCTTTCGGCGGCATCGATGGATCGGGGGGCTGTGTTCACGGCCACGGCTTTGGCGGCATCTATTGCCACGCTGCTGATGGCTATTTTGGCAAAATTACCTTTCGCTTTGGCTCCGGGTATGGGATTGAACGCTTTTTTTGCTTTCACGTTGGTGCAGGGTATGGGATATTCTTGGGAGAGTGCCTTGGCGGCTGTTTTTGTCGAGGGGGTAGTGTTTATCCTGTTGACCGCGTTTAATATACGAGAATTGATCGTGAATGCTATTCCCGAAACCTTGAGACACGCCATGTCCGTGGGAATTGGTTTGTTTATTGCCTTTTTAGGATTACAAAAGGCGGGGTTGATCGTGGCTGATCCTGTCACATTTGTTTCTTTGGGCGAGTTTACTCCATCAACGTTGTTGGCCGTGGGTGGAATTATTATCGGCGGAGTGTTGGTTGCCCGGAGAGTGAAAGGGGCTCTTTTTTACGCGATTGTGGCGGTCACGTTGTTAAGTATTCCTTTGGGGATAACCCGGATACCGGAAGGCTTTTCTTTAGTATCGATGCCTCATTCTCTGGAACCGGTCTTTTTCAAATTGGATTTTCATTCTTTGTTGTCCCCGAATATGTTGATTGCGATTTTCTCGCTCGTGTTCATGGATATTTTTGATACTTTGGGAACATTGGTTGGTACGGCAAATAAAGTGGGGATGGTGAAACCGGATGGGAGTATTCCCAAGTTGAATCCTGCGATGATGGCGGATGCAGTGGGAACGACTGTCGGGGCTTTACTCGGGACATCAACTACCACGACTTACGCTGAAAGTACTGCCGGTATTGCCGAGGGTGGACGTTCCGGTTTGACAGCCGCTGTAGTTAGCGGGTTGTTCATTGTCGCTCTGTTCTTTGCTCCGTTCTTTTTGTTGGTTCCGGGTATTGCTACGGCCGGGGTATTGGTGATCGTGGGGAGTTTTATGTTTGACGCGGTGAAGAAAATACATTTTGATGATATAACCGAGGCTTTTCCTGCTTTCGTGACGATTATTATGATGCCTTTGACTTATTCGATTGCCGAGGGGATTGTGTTGGGAGTATTGACTTACGTGTTGCTTAAATTGTTAGCAGGTAAATATCGAGAGTTGAATCTTACGATATGTATACTCTCGATATTGTGTATTTTGAAATACGTGTTTATCTAGGTTATTCCATGTCTTCCAATTCCCGGTTTGCCACGTAGCCTCGCCATTTTTCAATGAGCTGTTGCATGTCTTGTGGTATTTCGGAATTGAAGTCCATCCATTCTCCCGTTCCCGGATGTTCAAAACCGAGGGTCTTGGCATGTAAAGCTTGACGGGGACAGAGAGCAAAACAATTCTGCACGAATTGTTTATACTTTGTGAAGGTGGTGCCTTTCAGTATTTCATTGCCGCCGTATTCAGGATCATTGAATAGCGGATGTCTGATTGATTTGAAATGAGCCCGAATTTGATGGGTTCGTCCGGTCTCCAACACGCATTCCACGACATTCACGTACCCCAGGCGTTCCAACACGTGGTAGTGGGTCACGGCGTGTTTACCGTAGTCGCTTCCTTCCGGGAATACACCCATGATTTTCCGGTTGGAGATGCTCCTCCCGATATTACCGATAATTGTCCCGTTGTCATTTTCCAAGTTTCCCCAGCACACGGCCACGTATTTCCGGCTGGATGTTTTATGAAAAAATTGGGAAGCCAGCTTGGTTTTTGCTTCTTCCGTTTTGGCAATAACCAGCAGTCCGGAAGTATCCTTGTCTATTCGGTGGACCAGTCCGGGACGGGGGTCGTTTTCTTTGAATAACGGATTTCCTTTCAAGTGCCATGCCAAAGCGTTTACAAGCGTCCCCGTGTAATGCCCGTAGGAAGGATGTACCACCATGCCCGGTTCTTTGTTAATGACCAGCAGATAGTCGTCTTCGTACACGATGTTTAGTGGAATATCTTCCGGAATGACTCGTATTTCCCGTTTCGGGTGGGGAAGCATTAAGGTGACAATGTCTTTGGGTTTCACGCGGTAATTGGATTTTACCGGTTTATTATTGACTAGCACGCATTGAGCTTCCGCGGCTTCTTGAATTTTAGTGCGGGATACGTTGGGTAACCGATCGACCAAGAATCGGTCGATACGTAATAAATTCTGGCCGGGATCAACTTCCAGACGGAAATGTTCATACATTTCCTGTTCTTGTTCCGGTTCGTCCTCGCCCAGTTCTTCCAAATCTTCTACTTCTTCTTCTATCATGGTTGTTGCTCCTCAATGGACAGGGAGTCCAATGCCATTATTTTTTCTTTATCTTTTGTGAGGTAAAGCGTGATATCTCCCCCCATCTTCATGGTCATGTTCTCTTCAAATTCAGGCATTTGTTGGTATACAATTGCCGTGGATTGGTCTGCCCCGCTTTTAACCGTGTTGTCGGGTAAGATTTCTCCTACATTCAAGAATGCTCGTAATAGCAATGCTTTTGCTTCTGCCAGAGTTTTTCCCACTAATAATGGGATAGCTACCTGGTCGTTGGACGTATTTCCATTTCCGAGTACGATATCCACCGTTTCTCCCTTTTGTATCAAACTGTTGGGTTCGATGATATTTCCCTTGTATTTAAAATCAAGTACCAGGTTTTTGAAATTGGAAGGAGCATATTCGATCCTCCCGACGTTGATACCCAAGTTCTTCAATCGTTGTAAGGATTGGCGGAAGGCCACGTTACGAAGGTTTGGGAAGATGATTTTTTCCGGAGCATTGGCATTGATGGTCAGTTGAATGGCCCGGTTGTTCTTCACGTGGGCATTCGGTGACGGGAATTGTTCCACGATGGTTCCCGGTTTGGCATGGTTGTCATAGATCGAATCGATGACAAGGATTTGCAAATTCTTGTCCTTGGCGAAAGATTCCGCCTCGTCGGGAGTGAATCCCCGGAGTTCCGGAACTGTGATATAGTAACCATGATTCGTGTATTTATCCAATCGCTTCAGCACGATATACCCGATCAGGAACAACACGATGCAGGCTATGGCTATGTTGATCAATAACACGATGATATGTCCTTTTTTTAAGAAACCCATAGAGTGTATAATGTTTGTAAGTTTATAAACTTTCGTGCTCATCACTGCTGAACACGGGCATTACCGGTATCGAAATACCTTAACTTTGCAAAAATAACAGAGATTTTTCAATTATCACTACTATTTTACTATTTTTGCTTTGAAAATAAGAAGTGATAAAGATGGTAAGATTCGTTTTAGTATGCTTGTTGCTGGGATTGACGGCGAATGTCGGAGCACAAGAAATCAAGATAGAGAAATCGACAGAGAAAATCGTGTATCAAGGAAAGTCCTATTATCTTCATACGGTGAAAGCCAAGGAGACGCTTTTTTCCATATGTAAGGCTTATGGCGTCTCTGTGGATGAAGTGAAAGTATTAAATGATAAAAAAGAGAATGCCCTTTCGATCGGGGAGGTGTTGAGGATTCCTGTGGTGGAACCGTTTAAATCCATTGATGATAAATTTTATTATCACCGGATGAAACCGAAAGAGACATTATATTCTCTTTCCCGGAAGTTTAATATCAAAATGAAACGGATTCTGAAAGATAATCCGGAGTACGACGTAAGTCGACCCATTGCAGAAGGTTCTGTCGTGAAATTAGCATTGAAGCAGATAGACCGAAACGTGTTGGAAGCTGAATTACGTTGGGAAAAACGTCAGGCGAAAGAAATACAACAAGTTCGGAGTGAAGAGATGGAAAAGTACGAGGAAAGTTATCCGAATACATTCCCGCCAGCCCGGGATTCATTGGAAGGAATGGAGCAGCAGGCGGTGGGCGATACCCTGTTTATTGTTCCCGATATTGCTCACGAGCAACGCCACGTGAAGGTTGCTCTTATGTTACCTTTGTACGTGAAAGAAAACAAGTTGCCCTTGTCCGAGGAGGAAATCCCGGTGGACACGCTGGGGGTAAATATACGGAACGAACGATGGCGTTTATCTTCTCGTACAGAACCTTTCCTACAATTTTATCAGGGAGTGCTGATGGCCGTGGATAGTTTGAAACGGCTGGGATACACGATCGAATTGCATGTCTATGACACGGAACGTGATCCCAATACAGTGCAAAGTTTGGTAGGGGAATTGAATTTGTTATCTCCGGATCTAATTATCGGTCCCGTGTACCCGAACACCTATAAGGCAGTTGCCGAACAATTAGGAAACCGGACGATTCCGATGATATTCCCGCTTTCTTCGCGGGGAGGCGATTCGCTTCGTTTCCCGAATTTCGTACAATTGAATACCTCTACGGCTTCTCTAGTGGAAGAGATGGCGGACTGGATTGTCGCGAATGGAGCACAGGCTCATCTGATAAATATCATTCCGGACGGAGGAGCCCGCGCCGGGGATGAGAGTCGTTTGACAAATCTGGTACAGAATCGTTTACAGGAGAACGGGATGAGTGATATGACAAATTGTCAATGGCGCCCTCAAATGCATTTGGATTCATTACGCAAGATCATGAAGCCGGGTGTAGAAAATATTATTTTATTTCCAACGATAAACGAGGCTGCGGCTAGCCGGACGTTGCCTGTACTGTCTGCATTGGCTGATCAGTTCCGGATCACGGTAATCGGTTTCCCCGATTGGTTGAAGTTTACTTCTATTGACGAGGAAGTGCTCTTTAAGTTAAATGTGAAAATGATGACGAATAGTTACGTGGATTATCAAGGTGACGTGGCTAAGAAGTTTTCCGCGAAACATCGGAATTATTTTTATTCGGAACCGAGTAATGTGGCAAATCGGGCATTTGATATGGTGATGTGTTTTATTCCTTTGGTAGATGCAGAACGGGGAAACACGCTGAATGCGTTACGGGAAAAGGATATAAGCGGGGCATTTACCCGATTCCGGTTTCATCCCGCGAGTGGATTGGATGGTTTGGAAAATCGGGGATTATACTTGCTTAATTATAACCGGAACTTTGAGATTATCGTGAAACCGATAATAAAATAAGGAACTCATATACCACTTTACAACGAAATATAAGTAAACTTTTCCCAGATAATACACGTTTGTCTTCCGTGGCATATTCGATGTTCTTAGGGATTAAAGACGTATCAAAGACGAATCAAAGACGTTACAAAGACGTTCGTGAACGTCCCGGATACGTCTCCGTGGCGAAATGGATGGGTGCTTGTCTTGGAAGTTAATTCCTTATCCATTGGATTACGAATGTGAATATACCTTCTTGCATGCAGGAGTTAACATCTCACAATAAAATCGTATAAGTTATTATTATATCTTGAATAGAATGCAGATCGGGGAAGTACGGCATTTTTTTTGATATGATTAATAGGAATAGAATTTAACTAAATTAACCTGTTATGACAGAAACAACGACACTCGCTACGATACAACAAAAATATAGATCTTTATTAAAGTCATGTAAGAATCTGATTTCAGCAGAAGATATTCGTCTCGTGCGCAAAGCTTTCGATACGGCAATGAGTAGCGAGGCAAATGCTCAAGTAGTTACTGAAGAAGATATTCATCGTTTACTGGATACCGGATTAATTATCACGTCCGAAATCGGGTTAGGGAGAACTTCTATTATTTGTTTGATGTTACACCGGGCAATAGCGTCCGGCGCCTTGAAAATAGAACAGGTAAAAACGGTATTTGGAGGAAAAGTGGCTCAAATATTAGCCGGTTTGCGAGATATAAGCCATATTTACGCCACTCACCGGGTGGTGGATTCCGAGAACTTCAGGAAATTACTGCTGAGTTTTGCCGAGGATGTACGGGTGCAGTTGATTTTTCTGGCGGAAAAATTGTATGACTTGCGACATGCCGAGAGTTTACTTCCGGAACAACAACGGGAATTAGCTCGTGAGACCAGTTATATTTATATCCCTTTTGCCCATCGTTTAGGTTTGTATAACATCAAATCGGAGATGGAGGACCTCGCTTTGCGTTACGGGGAGCCGGAGGTGTACAAGGAGATTTCTTTAAAGCTGGAGGGAACACGAGAAGCCCGGGAAAAATATATCAATGAGTTTATCGCCCCCATCGTGGAAGAATTCAATAACCGGGGAATTAAATTCAAGGTGAAGTGGCGTACCAAGACAATTGCTTCGATCTTGAACAAGATGCGGAAAAAGCAGGTGGAGTTCGAGGAAATCTATGACATATTTGCGGTTCGTTTTATATTGGATAGTAAGGGACCGGAGGAAAAGGCTGATTGTTGGAGGGCTTATTCAATCGTTGCCGACAAGTACACGCCTAATCCTCAGCGATTACGGGACTGGATTTCAGTGCCTAAATCCAACGGTTACGAATCATTGCAGACGACGGTACTCGGTCCTAATAACCGGTGGGTGGAAGTACAGATTCGAACGGAACGGATGGATGAAATTGCAGAAAAGGGATTTGCGGCTCACTGGAAATATAAAGGGGGAACGGCCGACAAGGCCATCGAAGAGTGGCTGACAGAGTTACGGGAGATACTGGAGAGTTCGGAAGTCGGGGCGGTGGATATGCTGGACGATATTAAAATTAATCTGCAAGATAAGGAGGTACACGTGTTTACCCCGGCAGGAGATTTGAAAACGTTACCGGCAGGAGCGACATTACTTGATTTTGCTTACGCTATCCACACGGCCGTGGGATCCCGTTGCGTGGGCGGAAAGGTAAATCAACGTAACGAGACATTGCGCTACGTGTTGAAGAACGGGGATCAAGTATCTATCCTGACCTCGAACAATCAACAACCGAATGCCGATTGGTTGAATATTGCCACGACTTCAAAGGCCCGTAACAAGATCCGTCAGTTTCTTACCGAAGATTCGAGGGCTCAGGCCACGTTGGGTAAGGAAATGTTGACTCGTCGATTTAAGAATTGGAAGTTAGAGTTGACGGATGAAGTGATTCATCGTTTGCAGCAGCATTATAAATACAAGTTTGCTATCGATCTTTACCAGGCGATTGCCGAAGAGAAGTTGGATATGGCGGAGATCAAGGAGTTTATTACTCGCCCGAAAGAGGAGGAGCGTACGATTGCCACCGCGAAGGAGGAGGTGCAGGTTACCCCGTCCCGCCCGATTAGCGAAGACGTGTTGTTGATCGATCGGAACGTGGATAACGTGGTGTACAAGTTTGCTCGTTGCTGCAATCCGGTATTCGGGGATGATATTTTAGGATTCGTTTCTATTGGTGAAGGGATTAAGATTCATAGGACCCAATGTAAGAATGCTCTTGATTTGCAACGTCGCTATCCATACCGGATCGTGCAGGCTGCTTGGACTAACGCCGGTACGACTTCTTACCAGACGGTGTTGAGTATCGTGGGACGTGAAGATGCGGGAATGGTAACCAAGATTACCGAAGTGATTGCCAAGGACCCGAAGATCACGTTACGAGGATTATCCATTAACTCGAGTGAGGGGTTATTTGATGGACAAATCACCGTATTGGTTAGTGATACGGAACATTTGTCACAATTGATTTCCCGGTTGAAACGTATACCGGGAGTGATGCGGGTATATCGTCATGATTCTGTGAAGGAGTAGTGTTATTTTGATTTTTTTATATATTTGCATGATTCTAAATGATTGGTTACACGCAATAGTAATATGTCGGAGCAGAAAGAGGTAAAATGGTTACAAGGATTGAAGATGGGGGATGACCGGGCCTTTAAAGTCCTGTTTGAAAAGTATTACGCCTCACTTTGTGCGTTTGCAACCAATTTCGTGGATGATCCGGACGTGGCGGAAGATATTGTGCAAGAGATATTTTTTAAACTATATACGGATAAACCGACTTTTGATGTTGTGGTGGCCTTGAAATCCTACTTGTATCTGGCGACCAAGAATCAATGTCTGAATTATTTAAAACATGCCCGAATCGAGCAGGAATATGTGTCTTCCTTAAAGGAACGGGAAACAACGACATTCTTTTTCAACCAGATCGTGGAGCAAGAATTGCTTACCTTGTTGTCGGAAGCAATACTGGATTTGCCGCAACAGACGGGACAAGTATTTCAGTTGGTGATGGAAGGTTTCGATAATGCAGAGATCGCGGAGAAATTGAATCTCTCCATAGATTCGGTAAAGTCACACAAAAAGCGGGGAAAACAATTGTTGAAGAACCGGTTAGGAGATATAACGGCTATCCTTTTGTTCCTGTCGAATTGTTAAATTTACAAGAAAGTGTCATTCAAGTGACACTTTTTTTATACTTGATTGTTTTTAGGTCGTAAAAGAAATCAAGATGAAAGAAGCATTTGAAATAGCGCGAATTATTCAAAAGAGTTTGAAAGGAAAACTTTCAGAATCAGAGGAAAAGCTATTGTCTGATTGGCGAAAAGTTTCTGAGGAGAATGAACATGCCTTTCAACGAATGATTTCGGAGGACTTTTACACGGTTGGGATGGAGAAGTTGGAAACGTATGATTACCGGGTGGCCTACGGACGTTTCTTGCAAAAGAAGTACCAGCGACGTCGTAAAAGAAGATTCTTGATAAGCATGGCTCGGGTAGCTGCCGTTGCTTTGCCATTTGTGATGGCCGTTGTTCTATATGTCGGGTTGAATCGAGAGGAAGAACAAACGTTGCGTCCTTCCTTGGCTTCAAATATCCTTCCGGGAACGAGTAAAGCCGTGTTGACACTGGCGAACGGGCAAATGATTCCTTTGGGCAAGGAAACCACAGATAGTACGATTATCACGGATGGAACACAAATTAGTGCTTCGGGATCAGGGATAACATATGCCGATGGGGGAGAAAGTGAAGCGGTAGTTTACAATAAATTGGATATTCCTCGTGGTGGAGAGTTTTGCTTGACGCTTTCAGATGGAACAAGAGTATGGTTGAACTCGGAAACTTCTATCCAGTATCCGGTGGTTTTCGGGACAAAGGAACGACGGGTTTTCATACAAGGCGAGGCCTATTTTGAAGTGGCAAAAGACGCGAAGAAACCTTTTACCGTGCAGTTCATGAGTTCATCGGTAACGGTGTTGGGAACGTCTTTCAATATCCGGGCCTATCCGGAAGAAAAACAATCGCAAACCACTCTTGCAGAAGGATCCGTGCGGATTTACAGTCCCGGTAGTTCAATGCTGTTGAAACCGGGAGAGCAAGCAGAGGTGAAGGCGTTATCGGGAGAAATGGTAAAGAAGGAGGTTGAGGTAAAGACTTTTACAAGTTGGAAGGACGGGCGCTTCGTGTTTGAGCAGGAACCGTTGGAGAATATAATGAGAACATTGGAACGCTGGTACGATATTCGTGTGATATTCCGGGATGAGGGGGCGAAGCGAATTTCTTTATCGGGAAATTTGAAACGATATGGTGATTTCTCCCAAGTGATGAACATGTTGCAGATGACGGGAGATGTGCGATTTGAATTACATGGAAATGATGTATATATAACTACAGAGTGAACCCCTCGATGGCCACGAGGGGAGAGGTAAGTGTGTAAAACTAACTAAATTAATTACATTATGAAGAAGAACCGAAATAAGTCTCTTCTAGGAGATTTATGGCTAATAAAGAACCGATTAATGAGGAGAATGACGATCGTTTTATTATTGTTTTCGTCATTCACGGCAGTGGCTCAGAATGTCACTGTGAAAATGAAGAATAGTTCATTTATCCAGATTGCTAAAGAAATTCAAAAGCAAACGGATCTTACCTTTTTGTATAATGATGCAAAAGTGGGTAATATTACAGGATTGAATCCTGATTTCACGAATACGGATGTAAAAACCGTTTTGGAGTATTGTTTGAAGAATTCAGGACTTACCTTCTTGATCATGGACAACACGGTGGTTGTTAGTCCCGTGAAACCAACAAACCAACAGCAAGGGAACAAACTTACGGTGACAGGTAAGATCACGGATCAACAAGGACAACCTCTTCCGGGTGTGAATGTCATTATTAAGGGAACAACACTTGGATTCGTGTCAGACGTGGAAGGGAAGTTCACGGCGATTTGTTCGCGGGGTGATTCCTTGCTTTTCTCGATGGTCGGTTTCGAAATGCAAACCGTGGCAATTCATAATGACACCCCTTTAAATATCAAAATGAAGGAAGCCACGGAAGCATTGGATGAGGTTGTTGTTGTTTCAACGGGGTATACCCATTTGCCTAAAGAGCGTGCCACGGGATCGTTTGGCGTGGTTACCGCGAAGGAATTGGAAAAACGTCCTAGCCCGAATGTGTTAAATCGTTTGGAAGGAGTTGTCCCGGGAGTTTACGTGGATATCAAGAATTCAGATATGACTTTTTTGTATGGTTCTAACCGTACTGATGGACAACTGGAGGAACAAAATAATATTTCCATGAATATCCGTGGTAAGAGTAGTTTTACGGATGCAATGGCTCGTCCGTTACTCGTTGTTGACGGATTCCCGACGGATTTGGAAATGAAGAATTTAAATCCTAACGATGTAGAATCAATCACCTTTTTGAAGGATGCGGCTGCTGCTTCAATTTGGGGAGCCCGGGCTGCCAACGGCGTGATTGTGATAGAGACGAAAAAAGGGAAAAAATCAGGTAAACCGGGAACTGCCGTGAGTTTTGGAATGAATATTATGACTTCTGCCGCTCCTCGTTTTAATTCATTGCCTGTAATGAATTCTGCTGAAATGATTGATTACGAACGGGAAATGGTAGATAAAGGATATATTACTCGTCCTGTAAATTCTCCATATAGTGCGGGATATGCAATTTCTGATGCTGCCAAAATATTATTGGATGCTAAAGAAGGGCAGATCAGCCAAGCAGATGCCGATGCATTACTCGATGAATTAGCAAGTCGCAAGGCTTATCGGGATGTGAAAAAATATCTGTTGCAACCCGCTTTTTCTCAACAATATAACCTGTCATTTAGTGGTGCGTCGGATCAGACGTCTTATTTTCTGTCGGCTTCTTACGCTAATGAGCAATCTAGCACGAAAGGAGAACAGGGAGATCGTTTCACGTTGACCTCTAATTTGAATTTTAAATTACTGAATTGGGCTACATTGAGAACAGGGGTGCGGGCTTCCTTGATCAATATTAAAAATAATGGTCTTGGACTTTCCGCCATGCAGCCTTCTCTGGGAATATTACCTTTAATGCCTTATAACCAACTTGTGGATGATAACGGTAACCGGGTTGATTATTATCGTTACAATGAGGAATTTGTGAATGAAAAAGAAGGGCAGGGATATAAAAATTGGCGTTATAATTATCTTGATGAGTTGGATAACATGGATAATACCCGGAAAGAGCAAGCCGTTTCTTTAACGATGGGATTGAATATACCTATTCCCGGGGTAAAAGGTTTGGCTTTGGACGGTTCGTTGATGTACGAGAGGACTAATTCTAAGACGAGAATTTTGGAGAATGGGGATACGTATGCTTCTCGCGACAGATATAATTATGCTACACGGTATGATGCAAATACAGGAACATTGACTCACGGACTTCCGGATGGAGGCTTGTTGAATCTGATTAATTCAGACGCCAGAAATTATAGTTTGCGCGGACAATTAAATTACGACAACACGTTTGATGAGATTCATCAAATATCTGCTTTGGCGGGAATTGAGTTGCGTGAAACGAGAACTTGGCAAAATAGTGCTTGGTATTATGGTTATAATGATCAAACACTGCTAGCGGCTTCACAGATACAGAATCCTTATACCAACATATGGGGATGGACCTCATACTTAAACACGGGAAGTCCGGAAACGGATTACCAGCGTCGTTTCTTATCGTATTATGGAAATGTATCATATACCTTGATGAGCAAATATGTATTGACCGGTAGCGTGAGATACGATGATTACAACAATTTTGGGGTTGACCGGAAATATCGAGCCACGCCGATGTGGTCAACGGGATTGTCATGGCATATCGGTAGAGAAGATTTTATTCAAGACAATGTAGGGTGGTTAAATCAGTTAACATTCCGGGCCACTTATGGTTATAATGGAAATATCGATCAAAATCAATACCCTTTCACGCAAATATCCTTATCGACGAGTAACGACGCCTTCACGCAATTACCTTCTTCAAGTATAAATTTTGCTGCAAACCCATCCGTGCGCTGGGAAAAGACAGGGGTTTTGAATTTTGGATTAGACTTCGCGGTATTGAATCGCAGATTGTCTGGTTCAATCGAGCTATACCGTAAATATTCTCGGGATTTATTTGCCGATTATACAATCAACCCGATATTTGGAGCCAACGCCTCTTCTTCTTACACCCTTTCTCGGAATGCGGCAAAAGTGAACGGTAAGGGTATCGATTTAGCATTGAATGGAGTGATTGTTCAAAAAGGAGATTTTAGATATGATGCAAAATTAACTTATTCGTATAACACCAACGAGGTCATATCCTCACCTTACGAGATGTCTCCCTATTTTTATTCCAGTGGTGGTGGTAGTGGTCGTATGTTGGAAGGATACAATATGAATAACTTCTGGGCTTATCGTTGGGCAGGTTTGGACGAGAATGGAGATTCCCAGATATACAATGCGGATGGAAACATTGTTAAATCAACGGAGAGCGTAACAAACGATGATCTTGTTTACGTGGGAACTTTAACTCCAAAATATTTTGGTGGATTCTTTAATACTTTCTCCTACAAAGGCTTATCCCTTTACGTGGGTATAACCTATAAGTTGGGGTATATATTCCAAAAGCCGACTATTTCCCAACAGGCCGGGGGAAGAAACACGTATTATGAAATAAATGAAGATATGGCAAATCGTTGGCGTGAAGCGGGGGATGAAGCAACCACCAATGTTCCGCGCATCGGGACGGATGCCAATAGTTTCGTGCGTTATCGCGGGGCTGACATACATATCCAGAAAGGGGACCATATTAGATTAAGAGAGGTTTCTTTAACTTATAACATACCGGCTAAGTGGTTGAATAAACTATTGATTAATAGCGGATCTATTGGTTTTAGTGCAAATAATCTAGGGTTAATCTGGAAAAAGAATAACGCGGGGATCGACCCTGACTTTATTCCCAACAGTCGTAGTCTCACGATGTCGCCTACACCGTCCTACAATTTCTCGTTAAACCTTAATTTTTAAAGATTAGTCGATATGAATAAAAATATAATATTAAGTTTGGTTATGGGGTTTTCCTGTTCACTTTCCGCTTGTTCGGATTGGGTGGATATTAAAACAAAAGGAAAACTGATCCCGGAGGAAACGGTGAACTATCGTTACTTGATGAATAGTACTGAAAACTTTAAGTACACGCTTTCCTATCAAGATGTTGCTTCGGATGATATTAATATGTCTGATGAGACCCAGCAAAATGCTATTTATGAAACGCATAAATTCATTCCGATATACACTTGGGCCGATGAAATATATAGCCAGTCAGAAAACGACCAGGAGATGAACGCTGTCTATCAAGTCATTTATAACTGTAATGTAGTTATCGACGAGGTGATGGGCAGTAAAAATGGAACGAATGCCGAAAAAATGGCAATTCGTGCTGAAGCACTCGTACACCGTGCCGATGCCTATCTGGCTTTAGTAAATGTTTACGGGAAACCATATAACGCGGCAACCGCGACAACCGACCAAGGCGTACCTTTATTAACGACTCCTCGCGTTGAGGGATCTTTACCTCGTGCCTCCGTGGAAAGAGTATATGAGCAGATTATTCAAGACTTGAATGACGCGTTTGAATATTTGCCGGATGTTCCGGAATACAATTTTTATCCGAGTAAATGCGCGGTATACGCCTTGAAAGCAAGGGCTTATCTGTTGATGGGGAATTATTCAGAAGCAAAGACAAATGCCGAGGAAGCATTGAAATTAAAAGGTGATTTGGAAGATTTGAATTTGTATGCTGGTGATGCTGCATCTTATCCGGAAAATTTGCAAGATAAAGAGGTTATATTGGCCAAAATGCCAAGAACCACCTTTGCTTTGGCTTCGTATAGTGCGGTAGATTTAGTATTAAGTGATGATTTGTTGAATTTATTTGATCAAGAGCATGATTTACGTTACTCGTATCTGACAAGACCCATGTCAGAATTAGGAGTGACCTATTCCGGACGGATATACTTCAAAAATCATTTGTACTCCAATACTTACCCGAAATATGAATCCCGTAACATGGGCCCGTGTGTACCCGAAATGATGCTGATTGAGGCAGAGGCTTGGGCCCGCGAGGGAAACACGGCGGAAGCCATGAACCTTGTGAATAAATTGAGAGAGTATCGTTACGCTACGGGCGAGGACTATTCATTGACAGCCGCGACAGCTAAAGAAGCTCTAGGCCATGTATTGCAGGAACGTCGTAGAGAATTGATGTGCCATGGTTTACGGTGGATGGATCAACGTCGTTTGACCAATGATCCCGACTTCCCGACACAAACGGTAACTCGGGTATTCAAGGGAACAACTTACACGTTGGAACCCGGTGCCGTACGTTATACCTTCCCAATGGGAGAACTTTACCTTGAAGAAAATCCGGAGATCGGACAAATAAAATAAGAGTTCGTAGATGGGAGTGTCTAACAAGTCACTCTTTTAATGACTACCTCCCCTAACCCCTCCTTGCACAGGAGGGGAAACCGCTTGGTAATCAACTCTCCCCCTGTGTAAGGGGGAGTTGGAGGGGGTAGCTTGTTGATAGAAATAAGACTTGTTAGACACCCTCTTCTTACCGACTCTTCATAAACTATTAAATTGTATTGTATGAAAAAAATCACGTTGTTAGGAAGTATCGTCATACTTCTCTTATTTACCTGTGTAGCTAAGGCACAGGATCGTAAACCTTTTCACATCATTCCATTGGTACCTGTTGTCGGGCAGGATGTGAAATTCACGTATGATAATTCGTTGACCTCACTGGCTGGCGAGGAAACCATTTACGGAACAATTTACTACTGGGAAAACTTGCGTTGGCGAGCAGAAGACTTGAAGTTGGTGAAAAATGATACGGCATGGGAGGCTACTTGTCGAGTGCCTGAAAATTGTGCATTGCTATCATGCAAATTTTACGCGGGCGACAAAAAGGATTCCGGTGGACGTGGCACGTACACGACCATGACCTTTGACAAACGTGGACAGAATCTACCGACTGCTTACATGGCTTGGGGAATGTTGCGGAACAAAACGTTGGAATCCCTACCGGGCTATTGTGAAGAAGAGGCGTATATCGGTGATGATATCATGCGTTTTTGGCTGAACCAACAACTTATGAAAGATCCTGGGGCTCGGAAATACGTGTTTTACTATGCGGCAAAACTGTTGAACCAAATGATACCGGGAGAGAAACACGAACAAATGTTAAGCGACGTGGATTTCATACTGAATCTACCGGATGCAGATGAGGAGACATTACTGAAAGCATTGGAAGTTGCCAAGGACATCGTGAAAGACAGCACGAAAGCGGTAGCCATAGAAGCCCGGATCTTAAAAGATTACCCCGATGGAATTCTGGCCAGGGACCAAGAGATCTGGCGAATCTTCCGAATCATGGATGCCGATGTAAAAGCCCCGGAACTGGAGGCATTCTTAAAGCGGTTCCCGACGGAAAAGTTTCAAGAAATAGAAACTGAAACTTCGTCCATGTACCTGGGTAAAATCTTTCAGGCCGTCATTTACCAGGCTGTTATCAAGAGAAACGATTTTAGCCTGTTGTACAAATACATTCATGATGTACCTCATCTTTATTTACAGACATTCTACTGGCATATGGTACAAGTGCCGCTGAGAACCAACCAGAGAACGCCGGAGCAGGTATTTCCTCCTGCCAAAGCCATTTACAACGAGCTGATGACCCGTCCTCAAGCCGGTTCCGAGCGGGTGTATTCCAAAAGAGAGTGGAAAGACTATTTACTTACCAGATGCAAAGATATGATCTTGAAACACGCGTTCGTCTTGGATGCAACCGGTACATCTGCCGAAGCCTTGGAGTTGATGGAGGAAATCAAAGAGAAATACAACTTCAAATCGGCAGAATACAACGATCAATACGTTCGTCTATTGGAGAAAAATGGCTATCAGTCGATGGTAATTCCCACCATCATCGCAAGTATACGGGAAGATGCCTTTACTCCCGAAATGTTAGAAAACCTGCGCAAGGATTACGTGAAACAACACAAGAACGATAAAGACTTCGAGACTTACCTCGCTTCTTTAAAGTCACAAGAAAAGCAACAGGAATTGCAAAAACATTTGCAGGAAACGATGATCAACAAAGATATTGAACTTTTTGCCATGGAAGACCTGAACGGTAAAAAGGTTGACCTTTCAAAAATGAAGGGAAAGATAATCGTGTTGGATTTCTGGGCAACCTGGTGTGCTCCTTGTAAGGCCTCTTTACCGGGCATGCAAATGTCAGTAAACAAATACAAGGACGACCCGAACGTGGCGTTTTTCTTTATTTCCACGATGGAAACGGCTGCTGATTTTAAAGAACAGATTCGGAAATTCATGAAGGAACACAACTACACGCTGCACGTGCTTTGCGATAACGTGAACCCGAAAACGAAAAAGAGATCGGCCGTTTATGATACTTACGCGAAGGCGTTTAAATTTTCCGGTATTCCTCACAAACTGATTATCGACGGGAATGGAAAATTACGTTGGAGCATTAACGGATACATGGGAAGCCCCTCGGCTTTGGCAGAAGAAATGAACCTGATGATTGAGATGTTGAAAGCTGCCAAATAAGTTTGGTAATCAACCCTCCACTGTAGTTTAAATAAGGCGCTGAAAAGCGCCTTATTTAATATTCTCTCGCAACCAATCCCCCATAATTTGCAACGCCTCCTCAGAAAACACGTCTTCCAGATCGGGAATCTCCTCCCGGGTACACTCTTTACAGCGTTGAAACATATGGTTCAAACCGGGTAATTCCACGATCTTGTACCGCGTATTCCCACCTTTATCCAGCAGTTGCTTGATGGATGCCAAGTTTTCTTTCGCGGGCACCATGATATCTTTGTCCCCGTTTAACGCCAGCACGGGTTGGTGAATGCGAGGGATATAATCTTCCGGATCATAACTGATCATCTCCCTGTACCAGCGTCCTTGTGCTTGACGCAAGTAACGACTGAAAAACATTTCGTCTCTCCCGTCATTAAAATTGACGGCTTTCAGCGTGGCTTCATCCTGTTGTGCCACCCATTGATCGAAAGCCTGCCGCAAAGGAACGTCCAACGGCTCATCCAAAGGTACGGCATGAACTTTGTCAAACAGCGTATTAAAAAGACTCATGAACTGATCAACCCGCTCCGGCGTCATCCCGGGAGTCGTGCGTAAGATAGCGTCATTTTGTAGTTTTAAAATCTGCAGCCCGTCAACGCCCACACCCGCGAGAGAGATAACGAATGCCACATCCGGCGAATCGGCTCCCAACATGAGTGCCACCTGCCCGCCTTCGCTATGTCCGATCACCCCGATGCGCTTGGCGTCTACCTCCGGCCGTTGTTTCAAGTAGTCGATCCCCGCTTGGGCATCCCGAGCAAAATCGCTCGTCGTAGCCTCTTCATATACCCCGTTGGTCTCCCCGGTTCCCCGGTCATCGGTTCGTAGCACGACGAATCCTTGTCGGGTCAGGTAATCCGCGATCTTTAAGAATGGCTTGTGTCCGGAAAAAGTCCCGTCCCGATCCTGTTTCCCGGTTCCGGATATGATAATGGCTGCGGGAAAAGGACCTTTGCCTCGCGGAATCGTCAGCGTGCCTGCCACTTGTATCGAATCACACGATGCGTACCTGACATCTTCGGAACGGTAAGGATAAGGTGGGTGTGGATTTTGTGCAAAATAGACCGGCTGCAGGCTATCGACTTTCCCGAGAGCGAATTCCCGTCTCTTCCCGTAGGTCGTTACTTCTGCTTGAATAGAATCCTTGCCGGAACGGAAGAAACCTTCAAAGCGAATATTCTCCCGGTTAAAGATAGCGAGAATACCCTCGTCCGAAAGTACAAGCGTGTCGGCTTTTGCCTTCTCAACCCATTGTTCCGGAAGTGATAGGAAAGCTTGAGACGTCCCGTCCGGTGTGGTTTCTAACTCGATAAATACTCGTTTACTACCGGATTGCCCTTGCCACGCGTGAGGCGAAGAGGTACATCCGATCAGCGTAATGGAAAATAACAGTGCGATTGTTTTGAAATGTAACATACAGTTTTAATTTTAGTTCTCCCTCAAAACATCCAACTGCCTGAAAAGTGTCACTCGGCCTGTGAAATTCTTCCCGTAAAACTACCCCCTCCAACTCCCCCACCCCCCCTCACCCCCCTTCCCCCCACCCACAAGCACCCAACGACACACTCCCACC
>ENA-USUG01001269-USUG01001269.1-human-gut-metagenome-genome-assembly--contig:-NODE-1269-length-43222-cov-6.856646_pt1 | contig 43222 bp, 42 predicted proteins | sample MGYA00250059_ERZ773394 | MGnify/ENA primary metagenome ERZ773394 (study PRJEB29103, sample SAMN06111957) | human gut metagenome | biome: human gut; feature: ankylosing spondylitis patient; material... | reverse complement strand
AGAAGAACGGGGTCGGAACTTGGACCAGCTGGCATGTAACGCCAGAAGCACACTGGCCATACCTGGCCACGGCAGGCAATAACAAAATAAGAGCCCCGCTGTCATCCTGACAGCAAATAAAAACACCCTCTACCCAACAATGTTGAGCAGAGGGCGAAAACTCGCGGTACCACCTCTGGTTGACTGCTTCTCGCAAAGCAGACCTTACCGGGTGCCGATTGGCATCCTGCGCGATAACGGGCGCGACCGACACACCCCTAATCGCAATCTTTCAGGGGGCAGCTCCGGGATGTATTCACGCGCCGCGCCTGCTTTCTTGCACCGACCGAAAGCTCTCTGGAAGTACAAAGGCGGGTTACTTCTTCCCTTCTTCGCTGTGTCCATATAACGGTAGCATCATACCAGAAATGACGCGGTTTGTCAATCAGGATTCTCCAAATAATGCAGTGAGCTTCCCGCCTGTGGCTTCGTAGAGCGCGCAGTGCACGTCCATCATGCCCATGCAGTACGTGCCTGCAACATAAATTTTCCCGTTTTCAACGTAAATATCCGTCAGGTTCTGCATGTTATTGCTCTCGTCTCGCGAGGCCAGCAGCGTCGTGTTCCAGTCCCAGTCGACAGAAACGACCTGTGTCGCGCAGGGGTAATACATCGCCGCGTAGCGATACGTCGGATATTCATTTTCCGGGTGCGTCAGGATATAATACATGTCGCCCGACTGAATGAAATCGAGAACCGGATCTGGATAAATCGTGCGGAGCGTGTCTCCCTCACGCTTGTAAAGACCTGCCTCACCCCAGACATACGTTCCGTCAGAGCCGGAAAAGAGCTTCCAACCCGCCAGATCGTCGGTTTTTACTTGGAAGCTGAAACCGAGCGGCGTTTTTTCGCCGGTCAGCGGATTCATGAGATATAGGCTTGCTTCCGAAGCTTTGGTCTGCGTAATCAGCCAATTGCTGCCGACCGTGCAGATGTAGGCGCAATTCGCCTTATGCAGCGCGATCTGCGCCTTCAGGCGCGCCAGAATCGCAGCGGCTTCCGCTCTCGTTACGCCGTTTTTTGGCCGGAACGTACCGTCCGGGTAGCCGGCCAGAAGGCCCTGATTGACGCAGACGCGCAGCGCGTCGCTGAACATCTCAAAATCTGCGGTATCGGAGAACATTGGCTGCCATGCAGGCGACTGCATGCGCTGCTCGTTCCAGTTGATGACAAACTGCTCCGCAGCGTCCGCGCGCGCATTGACGCCGTCTAAGCCGCGGCAAAGCGTACCGAGGATATTGGCAATTTCGCCGCGCGGCATCGGCGCACTGTATCCGAACGTGCCGCTCAGAAGATTATTTGCCTCACAGACGCGGAACGCAGGTTCCCACCATGTGCTGCCGGTTTCGTTTTTAAGCTCCTCCGGGAAAGCGATACGCGCCAGAAGCGACACAAATTCTGCGCGTGTGACAGTCTTGTCCGGCTGGAACGTGCCGTCCGGGTAGCCGGTGATCTCATCTGACAGATATGCGATCTGTTCGCTTGCCCAATACGTATCGGCTATGTCCTTGTAATCGCCGGCGCAGACCGCCGTACAAAGAAGCACTGCAGCTGCAAATATGAGCAAAATTCTTCGAAGTTTCATGTTATATCCCCCTTTTTTGCTTCATCTGCCAGCCGCAGCAGCTCTGCCGCGCCTGCCAAAGTGGTTTCCGTGATCATGCTGCCGCCGATGAGTCTGGCCAGCTCATGCCTGCGCCCCGCGTCATCCAGATGCAGCACGCTCGTGTATGTTCTTTCGTGCTCCACGCGCTTTTCCACGGTAAACTCTGCATCCGCCATCGCGGCAATCTGCGGAAGATGGGTCACGCAGAGCACTTGTCGCCCTTTGGATACCGCCCAGAGCTTGAGCGCCACCTTCTGTGCGGCCCTTCCGCTCACGCCCGCGTCGACCTCGTCGAAAATCAGCGTCGGCACGCCGTCCTGCTGCGCGAGCACCTGCTTCATGGCGAGCATGATTCTGGCCAGCTCGCCGCCAGAAGCAACCTTTGAGAGCGGCTTGAGCGCCTCGCCGACATTCGCGGACATCAAAAACCGCACGCGATCTAACCCGGTTTCCGCGGCCTCCTGCGGGGTAAATTCGCAGACGAAGCGGATCTTCGGCATATCGAGCTGCCGCAGCTCCTCGCAGATATCCGTCTCCATTTCCTTTGCAGCCTGAATCCGTTTTTCACGAAGGGTTTCTCCCAGCCGGACGGCCTCTTTTTGAAACGCTGCCTGCTGCTTTTTGAGGCTCGCTAAGCGGTCGGACGCAAATTCAATCTCATCCAGCCGCTGCTCGGATTTCTGAAGATACGCCAAAACGTCCTCGACGCTGGCACCGTATTTGCGCTTGAGCTTGTGAATGGTGTCCAGCCGTTCTTCAATTTGCTCGAGCTCCCCTTCCGAGTAGCTCAAATCATCCCGCATCGCGCGAAGCTCGTCTGCTGCGTCCTGCACGCTGTACATAAGGTCCGAGATTTTCTGATAGAGCGCCTCCATGTCTGTGCTGATGTTGTTTACCCGGGAAAGCGCGTGCTCAGCATTGGATAAAAGGCCCGCCGCGCCATCGGAGCTGTCTCCGCCGTAGAGCGCCTCATCGGCAGCGCGCAGTGCGTCTGAGAGCTTTTCCGCGTTCTGGAGCACCTTGCGCCGCTCTTTGAGCTGCTCTTCCTCGCCGGGCGTAAGATTTGCTGCCCGGATTTCCTCAATCTGATATTGAAGCGACTCTAAAAGCCGCAGCTTTTCCGACTCGTCCATGCTGAGCTTCTGAATTTCCCGCCGGACGGATTGCAGCGCGTCAAATGCCGCGCGGTAGTCTTCCAGCTCTTTTTCATCGCGGGCAAACGCGTCGAGATAAGTCAGGTGGTTTTCCTCGTCAAAGAGCTGCTGCGAATCGTGCTGGCCGTGGATGTTGATGAGCCTTGCGCCTAGCTTTTTAAGGGCCGCCACGCTCACCGGCCGTCCGTTTACGCGGCAGACATTTTTTCCGTCCGCGTAAATTTCGCGCTGCACCTGCAATTCCAGCGGGTCAAATTCCACCTGATTCTCGGAAAACCAGCTGCATTCCGGAATCTTTGTAAAAATCGCGCTCACAAACGCGCGGCTAGCACCGGTCCGGATGACGTCTCGGTACGTGCGCTCGCCTAAGATCGCCGAAATCGCGTCAATGACGATGGATTTACCGGCACCTGTTTCACCGGTCAGAACGTTGAAGCCGCCCTCGAAGAGAATTTCCGCCTGCTCGATGACGGCGATATTTTCAATATGCAGAACGCTCAGCATGGCCGATTCTCCTTTCGGCAGTTTTTAGGCGCGGGGAGCATGGGTCGTGATCTGGCTGCGGATCTCCGCGCAGATACCGGCCGCCGAGGAAGCGTCCCGCAGAACGACCATGCACGTATCGTCGCCGCCCAGCGTCCCGACCACCTCGGGAAGGTCTAATTTATCGAGCGCCGAACAGGCCGCCATTGCAAGCCCCGGCAGGGTCTTGATGACGATAATGTTCTGCGCATAGTCTACACTTGTCACGCACTGACTGAAGATGATATTGAGCTTGGAGGAAAACGCATGCTCCACAGGCTTTGCACTCGCGCTGTAGCGATAGGTCCCGTTCGGGCCGAGCTCCTTGATGATGCGAAGCTGCTTGATATCCCGGGAAATGGTAGCCTGCGTGGTGTTGAAGCCGCATTCCTGCAATTGCTGCAAAAGCTGCTCCTGCGTTTCGATGTCGTTGTCGCGGATGAGCTCGAGAATTTTCTCGTGGCGTTTTGATTTCATGGCGTTACCTCTGCCTGTCGATAAATTTTTTGTTGAGAATTTCAAAGAAACTCGTCTGCTTGAGCCGCACCAGATTCGTCACCTTCTGCGAGAGTCTGGTTGTGATCACGTCTCCGGTATTGAGCCGGAAGGCTCTGCCGCCGTCGACCGAGAGATAGGCGTTATGTCGACCGATCTTCCCAATTTTGACGGAGATGACACGCTCCGGAGAGACGACGATCGTCTTTGCCAGCATCGCATGCGCGCAGATCGGTGTAATCAGAAGATTTCTGGCAGATGGCTCGACGATCGGGCCGCCGGCAGACATGGAGTAGGCCGTCGAGCCGGTCGGAGTCGAGATGATCACGCCGTCTCCTGAAAAGCTCGTGGCCTCTACATTATCGCAGTAGACCGACACCTGCACCACGCGCGCGATCGCGCCCTTGGTGACGACCGCGTCGTTGAGCGCCGTCTCGTGCAGCAGCTTTTGGCCGTTCGCACCGGTGACGGTCACATCGATCATGCTGCGCGGCTCGAGCGTATAGTCTCCCGTGGGGAGCTTGCGCAAAAGTTCCAGCTCTCCGGCTTCTAACTCCGCAATAAAGCCCATCGTTCCAATGTTCACGCCAAGGATGGGAAGGCCGTGCGCGGTGGCGATTTTGGAGGCATGGAGAATCGTGCCGTCTCCTCCGAAGCACACGAGCATATCGGCGTTTTTAATCTCGCGGTGCAAATCCCGAAAGTCCATCGTCTTCGGGAGCTCATAGTCCCGGTCCACGTCAAACGGCAGGCACATCACGGTCTCCACGCCGCAGCTTTCCAGAATTTTTCTCGCCTGCTGGACCGTCCGGAACTGCTTGTCCCGGTACGGATTCGGCGTCAGAACAATTTTCATGGGGCTCATCCTTTCAGCGCAGCGTGCGCCTGCGCGACCAGATTGCCGGGAGCCAGATAGGAATCCTCGCCCGGCTGCATGGAAAGATGCGCGAGAAATTCAATATTGCCCTCCGGCCCCTTGACGGGCGAGAAGGTCAGGTTCCGAATGGTAAAATCAAGAGATTTTGCAAGGGATATGAAGTTTTGAAGCACTTCCTCATGCACGGCCGGGTCGCGGACAACGCCCTTTTTGCCGACCTTGTCCTTCCCCGCTTCAAACTGCGGCTTAATGAGGCACAGCACCTGCCCCGTGGGCTTTAAAAGCGTTTTTACAACCGGAAGAACCAGGCCGAGCGAGATAAACGATACGTCGATGACAGACAGGTCGAGCGGCTCGCCCAAATCCTCCGGCGTAACATAGCGGATATTTGTCCGCTCCATGACGACGACGCGCGGGTCGTTGCGGATTTTCCACGCCAGCTGGCCGTAGCCCACGTCGATGGCAAAGACCTTGCTTGCCCCCTGCTGAAGCAGGCAGTCGGTAAACCCGCCCGTCGATGCGCCAGAGTCGCTGCAAACGTAGCCAGTGGGGTCTACACCAAAGTTGCGGAGGGCTTTTTCAAGCTTGAGGCCTCCCCGGCTGACATACGGGCAGGCGCTGCCGCGCACCTCAATGTTTGAGGTTATGTCAACCTCCATGCCGGACTTGTCCGCTTTCTGGCCGTTTACATAGACCTCGCCCGCCATGATCGTGGCCTGCGCCTTTGCGCGGGACTCTGCAAGGCCGAGGCTTACCAGCAGCACATCCAGCCGCTCCTTATGCTTCATGACATACCTCCCGGATTCTGCCCAAGAGCGCATTCGCGTTCAGGCCGGTCAACTCATACAAATCCTGCATCGCGCCGTGACCGATGAAGGAAGCTCCAAGATTCTGCTTTGCGCAGACGCAGGAAATGTTCGCCTGCGCCAGATGCGAGAAAATATCGTTTGCCACGCAGCCGCGGTCGGATGTTTCCTCCACCACGAACACACGTCCCGTCTTGCGGCAGGACGCTTCGATGGCCGCCCAGTCGATAGGGGCAATCGTCCGCAGCTTCAGAATTTCGGCAGACAGCCCGTCCTTTTCGGCCGCTTCCGCCGCCTCGAGCACTGCGTTGATCATCGTTCCGTAGGTAATGACGGTGCAGGATGTTCCCTCTTTCAGGCGCGTTTCTTCCGCGTTTTCGCGGTAAGCGCCCTCGCCGCCTCTGGGGTAGCGCACAGCAACGGGACACGTGTCCGTCAAGACGGCCTCACGAAGCATCGAGCGGAGCTCCTGGAAGCTTGCCGGACAGTAAATTTTAAGCCCCGGCACCTGCCGGAGGTACCCCACGTCAAACATGCCGTGGTGCGTCCGGCCGTCTTCTCCGACGAGACCGGCGCGGTCGACCCCCAGCACCACGTGCAGCTGCAATAGCGCCAGATCGTGCAGCAGCATATCAAACGCACGCTGCAAAAACGTCGAATAAATCGCGACCGCCGGGATAAGTCCCTGCTTTGCCATGCCGCAGGCCATCGAGAGCGCGTGCTCCTCAGCGATGCCGACATCGAAGAACCGGTCGGGGCAGGTTTCCGAGAAGGTTTTCAGTCCCGTTCCGTCGCGCATAGCGGCCGTGATGGCGCAGATGCGCGGATTTTCCAAAGCAAGCTCCGTGAGCGTCTGGCCGAAAACGTCCGAGAAGCAGGGCTGATGGACGCTGCTTGTCCCGCGCGCGGGGTCGAACTTTCCAACGCCGTGATAGGCCGCCGGCATTTTTTCCGCCAGCTCGTAGCCCTTGCCCTTTTTTGTGATCAGGTGCAGCAGCACCGGCTCGCGAAGCGCCTTCGCAGTTTTCAAAAGCGCCTCCACCTTTTGAATATCGTGCCCGTCAACGGGTCCGAGATAGGTAAAGCCGAGGCTGTCAAAAAGATTCGTGCCCAAAAGTGTCCGGCGGAAGCGCTCTTTGAGCTTATGGGTAAACTGATAGAGCTTCTGCCCACCGGGGATTTTTGCCGTGAAAGCGCGGTAGCGGAGCTTGAAGCCGAGATAATCCGGACGCAGGCGAACCTTCGCCAGATGCCGGGAAATCGCGCCGACGTTCGGCGTGATGGACATGCCGTTATCGTTTAAAATCACGATCAAAGGCTCCCGGCTCGCGCCCGCGTTATTCAAGCCCTCATAGGAAAGCCCGCCCGTGAGCGCGCCGTCGCCGACGAAGGCGATGACACTGTAGTCCTGCTTCTCGAGCGTCCTGGCTCGCGCCATGCCGAGCGCAACCGAGACAGCGTTGGACGCGTGCCCGGCGATGAAAGCGTCGGCAATGCTCTCCGAAGGGTCCGGAAAGCCCGACAGGCCACCGAGCTTTCGCAGTCGGTCAAAGCCGTCCGCGCGCCCGGTGAGCAGCTTATGAACATAGCTCTGATGGCCGACGTCAAAAACGAGCCGGTCTTTTTTTGTGTCGAACACACGCTCAATCGCGAGCGTCAGCTCTACAACGCCAAGATTCGACGCCAAATGCCCGCCGGTCTGGCTGACATGGCGAACCAGAAAGTCGCGGATCTCCCGGCAGAGCTGCGCCTGCTCTGCGTCGGTCAGCGCCAGAAGATCCGCTCTGGTGTGAATTTTCTCTAAAATCATACGTACCTCATAGCCGCAGCGCCTGATTACCGCTTACGCTTCGGACGGAGTTTTTCGGGAATGGTATGGAAAAAATGCAGAATGGTCGCCGCCGTGCGCACGACGGTCGTGCTCGAGCCGATGGCAAAGGATTTGCCGCAGGCCTTTCCGCCGACAGTGAGCCCTGCGGCCAGCGCGGACATCGAAAGCGTAACGGCAAGCTCCTGCATGCTGGGGTGCATCGACCATACGCGCACGGCAATCGTTGCGGACGCGGAGCCCGAAATCACACCGCAGATATCGCCAATCACGTCGTTGCAAAAAGACGACACGCGTCCGGCGTTCCGGATGAGCTTCAAGGCTTCTCCTGCCTCCGGCACCTTGCGCGAAGCCATCGAGTGAAACGGCTTTTCGTCCGCCGCCGTCACGGCCACGCCGATGATATCAAACACAATGCCGATGGCAATGATGCTGATCAAAATCACAAACGAAACGCCGAGCGTCGCGTTTGCGAGCAAATTGGTTGAAATCAGGCTCATCACCGCCGAGATGCAGACGGTAATGATAAAAATCGTGATGATCCAGCGCCAGTCCGTCCCGGACTTCTTCGGCGCCTTCCCGCTTTTCTGCGCAGCCAAATCGTTTTCTCCTACATATCATAAAAATGAACCAAAACCTGCGTAGGGGACGATGCCCACATCGTCCCAGCAGAATCCACCGATTTCATGAAAAACTTCGGCGAATCCGCAGGTTCCCAATGGGTCGATGTTGGCATCGACACCTACGCGTTTTTGGGTTTTTACGTATAACGGAACAAATCCGTTTCTGCTGAAAAATCGTCAGATTTTAGGTAGCTTTGATGGCGGCAGATCTGGTTAATCTTACGGCTTAGGTCGGGTTTGTTTTCCACCCGGGCAGCCTCCCGTCGCCGAAGAGGCGGTTTCCCTTTCATGCCCGGGCCGGTTCGTTGCCAAAACCGGTACCCGATTGCCACTGAGTCCGTACCGCAATCCCAGATCTGCCCGAATCGACAGCCTAGATGATTTCCATAACAGCTTTCTTCCGGTTCTAATCCTCTTTTGCAGACAGTGTTTCAAGAAGCGCGTTCACCATTTTAAAATGGTGTCGGCGCGCCTTTCCCCGAGCTGTCCACGCAAGGCAGGCTACGCTGCACACAGCGTTCACGGCGTAAAAGCCGGGTAGCACCGCAATGCAGGTTCAAGCCGGTACCGTACAACGGTCGTTTAGACCACAAAGGGAGTACGCCGCTGCACGAGAATCGGTCTCCACAGCGGGCGGGTCGCTCATTTCATGCCATTGAAACGCGCCCGGCCGCCGCAGGCAAAATTGCCTCCCCCCAGCATCCACCCCAGACTGGGCGTAAGAAGCAGACACCAGGGGCTTCACAGATGTGCCCTTTAAAGGATTTTTAGGCCCTTCCTCGAAACCGGCAGGCTGACTAGGATACTGCGCCATCGTTCGCCGCGCGAAGGGGCAAAGGCGCCCACATCGCGAGACTTCGCATATTATACCATGTTTCCAGTGTATATACAAGCTCATATTCAAGAATATTCTATGAACGAGCGTAAGAAAAAGACCCTCCTCCGAAGAAGAGAGTCCAGTTGCGTTTGTGTTAATGTAATCCGAATTTCGTAGGGGCGGACGCCTCTGTCCGCCCCTACGCACAGCAAAAGGTTTTAGCACTCGCGAATCGCGAGCTTCATGGAAAGCTCCTTTAAAAAGTCGGAGTCCTCGAACGCGCCGAGCGCCTCAATGGCTTTCTGCGTTTCCTTTTCAATGAGCCGCGAGCACGCACCCACGCCGTAGAGTCGGACGAATGTATTCTTGTTCTCGTCCATGCCGGTGGCCTTGCCCATCTTGCCGGAGTCTCCGAGGACATCGAGCATGTCATCTCTCGTCTGGAACGCGAGCCCAAGCGCTTCGGCGTACCGGTCTGCCGCGTCCAGCTGCTCCTGCGTGCCGCCCGCTGCGATGACACCAAGCTGGCAGGCAGCCGAAATGAGCGCACCGGTCTTGAGACGATGGACGTTATAGATTTCCTCTTCTGTCAGAACGAGCTGCTCTCCCGCTAAATCCAGCACCTGCCCGCCGACCATACCGCATTCGCCCGCACACTTCGATAACAGCGCCACGGCTTTGCAGATTCTCTCCGCCGGAAGCTCCGCCTTTGCAAGCGAGCCAAATGCCGCAGTCAGAAGCGCATCTCCCGCGAGGACAGCATTTGCCTCACCGAAAACCTTGTGGTTCGTGAGCCTGCCGCGCCGGTAGTCGTCGTTGTCCATGCACGGAAGATCATCGTGGATGAGGCTGTAGGTATGCACCATCTCGATGGCCGCCGCAAAGGGCAGCGCCTTTTCCATATCGCCCCCACACACGCGGCAGAACTCGAGCGTCAGAATCGGGCGGATGCGCTTGCCGCCGGCAAGCAGACTGTAGCGCATTGCGTCGAAAAGCTGCTTCTGCGGCGCGTCGTCGGTGAAAAGCGTTTTCAGATAGTCCTCCACGGTTTTCTGGTAGTCTGCCATTATGTCTTTAAACATCATCGCGTTCATACTCCGTTTCTGCCGGTGTGCCGTCGGCGGTTTTCATCAGCTTGACGACCTCAAGCTCTGCTTTGTCGAGGAGCTTGCCGCAGGTGTCGACCAGAGCCGTCCCTTCCTGAAAGAGCTTGAGCGCGTCCTCCAGCGGCACGTTTCCCTGCTCGAGCTGACGGACAATTTCGTCGAGTCTTGTGATCGACTGTTCAAAGCTCTGCGATTTCTTAGCCATGGCGTTCCTCCTGCGTTCCAAGGACGGAAGCGGTGATGCTTCCCTCGCTTAATTTTACGGTAACCTGCTGCCCGACGCTTACCTGCTCCGCGCGCTGCACGACACGGCCATCTTCGGTCAAGACCACGCTGTAGCCCCGCGCAAGAACCTTCAAGGGGCTCAGTGCGTCAAGCTTCGCTGTCAGATGGATGAAGCGGCGCTTCTGCGCTTCCTGATTGCGCTGCATTGCCGCGCCAAGCCGCTGCGCGCTGTGGTCCAGCAGCAGCCGTTTTTCGTTTACATAATTGATTGGCGATTGCAGCACCCTTCGGCTTCTGAGGCTGTCGAGTGTTTTCCGGTCGAGCTTTACCTGCTTCTGCATCGCCTGCGCCATGCGCTTTTGCGCGGTGAGAAGATACGCACGCAGATCGTTCTGGTCGGGCGCGACAAGCTCTGCTGCATTAGAAGGCGTCGCCGCGCGCACATCGGCAACGAAATCGGAAATCGTCACGTCCGGCTCATGCCCGACCGCGCTCACAACCGGAATCGTGGACGCAAAAATCGCCCGCGCCACGCGCTCGTCGTTAAACGCCCAAAGGTCCTCCATCGAGCCGCCGCCGCGGCCTGTGATGATGACATCCGCTACCTGATACTTGTTCGCATAGCGGATGGCGCCCGCAATCTCAGCGGGAGCTTCCTGCCCCTGCACGCGCACAGGAAGAATGACAACCTTGCTCAAAGGATAGCGCTTTCCCAAAATCCGCAGCATGTCCATGATCGCTGCGCCCGCGCCGGAGGTGATGATGGCAATCCGGTGCGGAAACGGCGGGAACGGCTTTTTGTGCCGCGCGTCAAAGAGCCCTTCGGCGGAGAGCTTCGCTTTGAGCTGTTCAAACGCGACATATAAATCGCCTACGCCGTCCGGAGTTAAGTCGCTACAATAGAGCTGGTACGCGCCGTCTCGCGGAAAGACGGTGATCCTTCCCATAGCGAGCACCTTCATCCCGTTTTCCGGCCGGAAGCGGAGACGCGCCGCGCTCGAGCGGAACATCACGCACCGAAGTGCGCCGCCTGCGTCCTTGAGGGTAAAGTAGTGGTGTCCCGAGGGGTAGATTTTATAGTTGCTGAGCTCGCCGCGGATGCAAAGCCCCGTTAAAAGCTCGTCGGTATCCATCAGGCCCTTGATGTATTCATTGACCTGACTGACGTCTAAAATCTGTCTTTCCATCACTACGCTCCTTGCAGCCACGTGAGAACGGCAATGCCCATGGCGTTGTCGGTGGAGTATTCAGGCGGCGCAAAAATCGCGTCAAAGTCCCTACAGCTCTCTCGCAGCTGCGAATTGGACGCAACGCCGCCGGAAAAGACGACCGGGAAGCCCGGATATTGCTTTAACGCTTCGCGCGTGACCGCCACGATGCACGAGCACACGCAGTTGAGGACGTATTTTGCCGTATCGGCGGGATTGTGATTTGCGTCATAAAACGCGTGCATCTTGTTCTCTAAACCGGAAAACGAAAACGTCAGACTGTTCAGCTTTACCTTAAACCGCTCACGGCAAACCGATTCCCGGCTGAGGCGGTCTATTTCTTTTCCAGACGGAAAGCGAAGGCCAAGCGTGTTTCCTGTCCGGTCGATGAGCTGCCCGGCAGAAATATCCTGCGTGCCGCCGATTTTTTCCGCGTTCACGTTTTTGTTTCCGGGCGTGACGAGCAGCAGCTCCGTCGTACCGCCGGACAGGTGCCATGCCAGATGCGGCGTATCCATCAGATCCATGCGGCCGGATGACCAGCAGGCCGCCACAATATGCCCCTGCTGGTGAGAAAAAGCGTAGAACGGGACATCCAGAACGGTCGCGAGGTTCCGCGCCTGACTTTCGCCTGCGAGGAAGCACGGCATATACGAGCCCTCGACAGCCCGCGGTCTTGTCGAAGCGCCGATGGCCACGATTTCGTCTCTCGGAAGCTCCGCGAAAAGCTGCGCGACCAGCTCCGGCAGGCGCTTGACATGGGAAAACAGCGCGTCCGACTGCCGAAGCCCCAGTTCGCCTTCTTTTACATCCAAAAGACGTGAGCAGTTTTTACCGCTCACGCCGTCAAATACAGCCGCAGAGGTGGTGTAGTTGCTGGTATCCAGCCCCAAAACCATCATTGCGCCATGCCCTCCCGGGCAAATTTCCCAAGAATGCCGTTGACAAAGGACACCACGTCCTCGTCCTCATATTTTCTCGTCAGCTCGACCGCTTCGCTGATGGCGGCCGCCGTGGGCACGTCCGGCTCGTGCTCGCACTCGTACATTGCAACCTCCATGACCGCGACGGCGACCTTGGAGATACGCCCAAGGCTCCATCCGATGGCGTTTTTCTCGATGAAGCCTGCAAGCTTTTCGCGCTCGCGCTCCACGCCGTGGACCACACCTGCAAGATATTCCGCCTGCTTGCCGGACGGGCGCTCGGCGTAAATTTCGGTCTCTGAAGCCAGCGACGGATAGTAATCCGGGTCCATCAGAAGGTTCATCGCCTCGTCGGCAGTGATGCCGTTGAAGTTCATTTCATAGACAAGGTGGCAGGCAATCTCTCTTGCATTTGATCTGGTCATTGCAGTTCTCCTTCGCCGCAAAATGCAGCGTTCTCTCTCAAAATGATTATTTATTATACAGGAAGTTGCAGCAAAAATAAACCCTTTGTCACAACCGGCAAAGGGTTTATTTTTCCGTTATTTCTTTGTTTCCTTCGGCAGTGCAATGCCGCAGACGGTCACGTTGACCTCGCCGACGGTGAGTCCAGTAACAGACTCGACGCTGGACTTGACGTTTTCCTGCACGTTCTTGGCAAGCTCAAAAATGTTCTGACCAAACTTGGCGACAACGTCGCAGTCGATGCGCAGCGCGCCAGACTCGGTGCTCGAAAGACGCACGCCTTTGGAGAGCGTCTTCATGCCGAGCATTTCGGCGATATCCGTTCCGATGGTGCTGCTCAGACCACAGACACCTTCGACCTCGAGCACGGCCATACCGGTCACGGACGCGACAACGTCCTCCGAAATCTGAATGGAGCCGTTCTCCATTTCCTGCGTGAAGTATTCTTTATTTTCCGCCATCGTATTACCTCCGGGTTTCGGTGCTTATGCGAACATTGTACCACAAACTTCCGGAATTTCAACTGTTTTTCACTGCGCTTTTACTTCGATCACGCGAACCTGCGATAAATCATAGTCCGTCTGCGAGGTCACAACGTCCGAAATGAGCGCCACATCGGCAGTCGAAAGCCCTTCGGCCGGGGCAGAAACCGCAACACTCACGGTATCGTCCGCCATGTAGGTCACACAGTCGGTAAAGCCTTTGGCGATGATCAGGCTCTCGATCTGCGCCTCGCTGAGCGCCGCGCCGACAATGCGGTTGAGGGTCTGCGAGGCGGTGTCCCCCACCGTCGTTCCCTCGTCGTAAGCGATCGTCTCTTCCAAGAGCTCGACTGCGCTGTCGCGCGAGGACTGTCGGCTCAGGCGCATCTGCGCAAAATAATCGTCCGTCGAGCCTGAGCTCGTGTCCAGGGATACAGGCTCTGCCGCGTCCTCCATTTGAAGCGTCGCCTCCCCCATCACCTGCTCGGCGTTCAGTGTGTCGGTCAGATCCGGCGTTTTCTGCCGGTTGTTATACGACCAGTTGAGATACACGCCCGCGCAGATGAACAAAAGCACCGTTGCAATGACCGCGTTTCGTTTCCAGATTTTCATGTTCGCTCCTCCTATTGCCGTTTCATTTTGATGACACTGATTTTATCGCTTCCAAGCCCCGTCAGGGCGGAAACTGCCTGCATGACGCGCAGCCGCACTGTCGCGCTGTCCGCTCCGTCGCACACGACGACGGCTCCGAGATAGGGCGCGCTTTTTGTCTTCGTGACGACGGGCGTTTTCTGCGTGCTCTGCGTGGATGAAAAGACCGTCGTCTCCTCCCGCGTATCGCCGGAGACGCGCGTGTCCGTCTGATAGAAAATTTCCTCACTTCCGGAGGTCGTGAGCATCAGCTCCACGCGCCCTACGCCATCCATGCTTGACAGAAGCTGCTCGAGCCGTGTCTGCGTGTCCGCTGTTTCTTCCGTCTGCGCCGCTTCCGGTTTTTCCGCCGAAGGCTCGTCTTTTTTGCCGGACGGCCACAGAAGGATCAGCGCGCCCAGCGCCAGAATCAGAAGCGGCAGCCGCCACGTTTCGATCACACGCCGTAGTTTTAGTCCCCACTTTTTGAGATCCGGGGTCCTTATTCGTTCGTCCAAGTCTGCTGCTCCTTCCCGATGGCAAGGTTTTCTTCGATGTACCGCGCGAGATTCTGCCTCTGCATCTCGGTAAACTGCCCCGAAATCTGCACGGCGGCGGGATACGGATATGCGCCGTCCTCCTCGATTGCCACATCGACCGAGACCGAAAGGCCAAGCTCCTGCGCTTTGTCCCATATATATGCTTCCGTTTTGCTCTTTATGATGGCGCTGAGCGCTTCGCGGTTTCCAATCTCCACGCCGGTTCTCGCTTCCTCCGCCGCGATTCGCATTTTGGTTAATTCTTCTGCAACATCCGTCAATTGCCACCCGGCAAGACCGGAAAGCGCCGTCATCGCTAGGAACACCCCGCAAAGAAGCGAGCAGATGTTTTTCATCCGCCCCTTGGGCACAAGCGCGCGAACTAGAGAGCATAACAGCGCCGCAGCGCATAGGGAGAATAAATACCGCCGTACAGCATCCATCATCCGTTCACCGCCTTCAAAAAGCATGCCGCCGAGACGAGGCTCATCCACAAAGCGCTCGCCGCGATGGCCAGCATGTAGCCCATGGCGGAGGCGAGGTTCGATAGAAGCGCCGCGTGGGGCTTCATGACCGCACCCTCTCCGATCGCGCCCGCGAGCTTCAGCGCCAGATAGTAAGCGCCCAGCCGCAAAAACGGCACAATCGCCATGGAAATGACCGCCAGAATCCCAAACGCCCCTGCCGCACTTCGAATCAGCCCGGCGCTTGCCAGTAAAGATTCCGACGCGTCAGACAGCATCGAGCCCACAACAGGCACCATCCCGGAAAAGGCCGCCTGCGCCGCCTTGAGCGCGAACGCGTCCGCCGAGCCCGTCAGCACGCGGCTGAGAGACAGGTACGCCGTAAAGACGGCGCAGAGCCCCTTGATGAGAAGCGAAATTGCCCGGCCGCCGAGCGCGCGGATTTTCCCAAGTCCGCCGCCGTCCGTCGCGCATTCCGCCGCGGAAAGGAGAATGTAGACGTAGACGAGCGGGATGAGCACGCCGGAGGCAAGCTTTGTCAGGAAACTCATCGCAAACGACCCGCCCGCCAGAAGCGTCCCTGCGCTGACGCTTCCGCCGGAGGCCGCCAAGCTCGACGACAGAACAGGAAGCAGCAGCGCCGTAAAATCCGAGATTTTCGTCACCGTCTCGCGCGCAAGGCCGATCATGGACGAAACGTCCCTCGTGCAAAGCGCTGTAATGGCAAACGCACCCGCGAGCTGCGCCGGAAGCTTCATTGCGTCCGTCTCCTGCGCCCCGGATGCAAACGCGCACAGCATCGCCGCCGCGAGCACCTTTCCGGCTGAAACCAGCGCGGGCCTGAGCGCGAGACCTGCCCCGGAGATCGCGCTCGATACGATGTGCCAAAGCTCCTTTCCAAAGTCCCCGGCAGACGTGGGTGAAGTACCGGACAACGCCTCGCGCGTTTCCTCGTCCAGAGCATGCTCCAGTTTCTCCGCGCCAAAGGTTAAATCCGGCTCCAACGCGTGAGCGGGCATGGTCAAAAGAAGCAGCGCTAATATGGCAAGCAGAATTTTCCGCATCAGCCGCCTCCCAGCTCCAGCAAGAGCTCTAAAAGCATCGTCGCAAGCGGCAGCCCCGTGCAAAGGCAGAGCACTGTCCCGCAGAGCTCGACCATCTTTCCGAGCGCCCCCTGTCCCGCGTCCTGACAGAACGCGCCCGCGACCTGCCCCAGAAGCGCAATGGCGACGGTTTTGAGAAGCGGCGAAAAAACAGCGGAGGAGAGCCCCGTGTAAGACAGCAGCTTCTCGAAAAATTCCAGCACCGGGGACAGCAGCCCCAGCGCCGCAATCGCCGCGCCCGCCGCGCATAAAACGGAAATCGCAAGCGAGATCGCGCCCTCGTGAGGCTTGAGTACCGCGCAGAGGATCGCGCACACAACGCTGCACGCGGCAATTTTCACATACGTATCCATCGCGCTAGAACCGGAAGAGCGTCTTGACAAGGTCAAAAAGCTCCGCAATGCGCTGCACGACGATCATGAGAACGACCACGAGCCCTGCAAGAGACGTCATCGTCGCCTGCTCCTCCCGGCCTGAGCGCACAAGCACCTGATTGAGAATCGAAACAATGATGCCGACGGCGGCAATTTTAAAAATCAGATCAATTTCCATTGTTACAATAAGATGACGGCCAGCGCGAGCCCCGCGCAGATGCCGATGGTTTCATAGCTTCTGCACCGGGCGCGCTTTTGCGCCTGCAATTGCAGAAGAACGGATGTAATGCTTCCCTTCGCGCGCTCAATGGCGGCCAACTGGGACTCTAAGTCAAACCGCCCGAGCCCCATGGAAAGCCCATAGAGCGCCTGCGCGGCCTCCTGCCCCGGAGCAAAGTTTGAGGACGCCTGAAAGCCCCGTTTGAACGAGACCGGAACCGTACATCCCGGCGGGACAGACAGCGCGCGCCCGGCGGCTTCAAAAAACAACGCCACGTCCCTTTGCCGGCAGGCGGACAGCGCGGAAAACAGTTGCGGCAGCGGTGTGAGCCTTGCGGAGAGCTCCGCCTGCATAAAATCCAGCGCCCACAAAAGTCCTTCCAACTGCGCGCATTGCCGCCGCACGCCCCGCGCAAAGCCGAAGCCGACGAGGCTTGCCGACAAGGTAACAAGCGCCGCACCGAGAAGCCTCAGCATACGCCCGCCTCCCGCACTAAAACCTGCCTGTCCGGCTGTAAGACGAGAAACCGCTTGAAAATTTCAAGGGACAACAGCTCCCGGTAAAGCGGTCTCGCCCTGAGCTCCTGCAAATCCTTCGCATGCGCCGTTGCAAGGAGCCGAACACCGCAGTAGCTGATCTGCTCCATAGCCTCCAAGTCCCGCCTCGCCGTAATTTCGTCCGCTGCGATCCATGTGGGGCTCATCGCGCGCAGAAGGAGCATCATGCCTTCGCTTTTTGAAACGCCGGTCAGAACATCCGTCTGCGGCCCGAGATCGAACTGCGCGCCTTCGTCTGTCATGGCAGAAATTTCGCCCCGGTCGTCGCAGACGCACATACGTTCGCCGGAATTGGACAGGGCACGGATGCATGCGCGAAGAAGCGTCGTTTTGCCAGCCCCGGGCGCGCCGAGAATGAGGCAGGACTCGGTGAGGCTTGGAAGCAGCCTTTCTTCGTCCAGCCGGATATCGCGCGCAAAGCGGATGCAAAGAGAGCTCACGGTCCGAAAGCCCGTCATTTCTCCGTTTCTTGTGACCACGCTGCCGCACACGCCGACGCGGTGTCCGCCGGGAAGCGTCACATAGCCCTGCCGGAGTGCATCCTGACAGGCATGCGCCGAATAGCTCGTCGCGCGCTGCAAAATGCCGTCCAGCTCGCCGGGCCGCACGAGCCCGGAAAGTCTTCGCTCCCGCCCGTTTTCCAGCACCGCCGGGGCTTGCCCCACGCGCAGCCGCAGCTCCTGCACATCCGAAAAATCAAGCGTCTGGAGCCGTCCCGGAAGCACGTCCAGAATTTCCTGAAATGCCGCCATCTGCATCCCTCCCACCACAGTCTATTGGACGTTGCGGGCAAATATACCGCAGCCGGTCCTGTTTTCTCTGCGACCTGCCTACTGATTTTGTCGGTTTTTGCACTTGCATGCGGCCTGTATTTTCGTTATAATGAGAAAAACATTTTCTTCGAGGCGCTATTATGACGTTACAGGAATTTTTTACAGAGCATCCGAAGGCCGCGCTCGGGTTTTCCGGCGGCGTGGATTCTTCGTATCTGCTCTATGCCGGGATCAAGGCCGGCGCAGACATCCGTCCCTACTTCATCAAGACCGCTTTCCAACCGGAGTTTGAGCTGGAGGACGCAAAAAGGCTCTGCGCGCAGCTTGGTGCGGAGCTTTATATCATCGAGCTCGACGCGCTCGCCAACCCCGACGTGGTCAAAAACCCCGCAAACCGCTGCTATTACTGCAAGACAGGACTATTCGGCACATTGCAGCAGCGGGCAAAGGCCGACGGGTACACAGTTCTGCTCGACGGCACAAACGCTTCCGACGACGCGGGCGACCGCCCGGGCATGAAGGCGCTGACGGAAATGTCGGTGCTCTCCCCGCTTCGCCTGTGCGGCCTCAGCAAGGCGCAGATCCGCGAGCTCTCCCGCGAGGCAGGTCTTTTTACATGGGATAAACCCGCCTACGCATGTCTGGCTACCCGCGTCCCGACAGGGGAGGCCATCACCGAGGCGCTTCTTGCGCGCGTGGAGGGCGCGGAGCAGGTGCTCTTTTCGCTCGGCTTTACGGATTTTCGCGTGCGGGTGTTCCATGACGCGGCGCGCGTGCAATTAAAGCCCGCACAGATGCAGCAGGCGCTCAGCCGCCGGTCGGAGATTTTGGAGAACATAAAGCCCTATTTTGAGATTGTCCTTCTGGACCTGAACGGGAGGTAAGCATGGAGCAACTGGAAATCCGGCAGCTGCTGCAGGCGGTCGCTTCGGGCGAGCGCTCGGTCGACGATGCGCTTTTGCAGCTCAAGGAAGCGCCGTTTGAAGATCTCGGCTTTGCAAAGCTCGATCACCATCGCGCGCTGCGCCAAGGTGCGGCAGAGGTCATCTACGGCGCGGGCAAAACGCCGGAGCAGATTTTAAAAATCACGCAGGCAATGCTCGCCCACGGCCAGAAAACCGTCCTCATCACGAGGCTGTCCAAAGATGCGGCGGAATTTTTAACGCCCCAGCTGCCGCTCACCTACTATGAGCTCGGCCGGGTCGGCATTGCTGGCACGATGCCGGAGCCCACGGGGCGCGGGACCATCGTGATTGCCACCGGCGGCACCAGCGACCAGCCTGTCGCGGAGGAAGCGGCGCTCACTGCTGAAGCGCTCGGAAACGAGGTTGTGCGGCTCTACGACGTGGGTGTAGCGGGGCTTCACAGGCTTCTGTCGCACACGGACGATGTGATGCGCGCGCAGGCGATCGTCGCGATTGCGGGCATGGAAGGGGCACTTGCCAGCGTCATCGGCGGGTTAGCCGACTGCCCGGTCATCGCGGTTCCGACGAGCGTGGGCTACGGCGCTTCGTTTGGCGGCGTGGCGGCGCTTTTGGCCATGCTCAATTCCTGTGCCAGCGGCGTAAGCGTTGTGAACATCGACAATGGCTTTGGTGCCGGTTACCTGGCCAGTATGATCAACCATATAGGCGTATAAGACGAAAATGCAATTGATTTTGCCGTCTGCGGATGGCGAAAACTCTACGAGGTTTTATAATGAGAATTTTATATCTGGACTGCTCGATGGGTGCGGCGGGCGATATGTTGATGGCGGCGCTTTATGAGCTGCTGGACGATAAGCAGACGTTTCTGGATACGATGCGCGGCCTTGGGCTTCCCGGGATTGAAATTTCGGCCGAGCCTGCGGTCAAGTGCGGCATTACCGGTACGCATATGAAGGTGCTGGTCCATGGCTCGGAGGAACAGGACGCGCTGCATGATCACCTGCACGAGCATGCGCATGAACACAGTCATGACCACGAGCACCACCATCACACAGATCTTCACGAGATCGAGCACCTGCTCTCGCATCTGGACCTGCCGCAAACAGTGCAGGACGACGCTCTGGCGGTCTACCGCCGGATTGCCGAAGCGGAATCGAAGGTGCATGGAACTACCGTTGACCAGATTCATTTCCATGAAGTCGGTACACTTGACGCACTGGCGGACGTGGTGGGCGTATGTCTGCTGATGCACCTGCTTGCGCCGGAGAAGGTCTACGCGTCGAGCGTCCATGTCGGGTGCGGGCAGGTCAAATGCGCCCACGGTATTCTCCCTGTCCCGGCTCCCGCGACAGCGCTTTTGCTTGCGGGCGTTCCCATTTACGGTGGCGCGATCCAGGGCGAGCTCTGCACCCCGACGGGCGCGGCACTTTTAACGCATTTTGTTACAAAATTCGGCGAGCTCCCCGCCATGCGGCTTTTAAAATCCGGCTATGGGATGGGAACGAAGGACTTCCCCGCTGCAAACTGTGTGCGCGCGATGCTGGGAGAACAGGACGCGCCGACGGAGGAAATTCTGGAGCTCTCCTGCAATCTTGACGACTGCACCGGAGAGGCCATCGGCTTTGCAATGGAGCGGTTGCTGGACGCTGGCGCGCTGGACGTGTATTGGACGAGTGTCGGCATGAAGAAGAACCGCCCCGGCATTTTGCTCACGTGCATGTGCCGTCCGCTAGATCGCGAAAAAATGGTCGAGCTTCTCTTCCGGCACACGACGACGCTCGGTGTGCGTGAATCGGCCTTCCGCCGCTATACGCTCTCGCGCGAGAGTAAGACCATCCAGACTCCGGATGGTGATATTCGCGTCAAGGTATCGACCGGCTACGGCGTTACGCGCGAAAAGCCCGAGTTTGAAGACCTCGCGAAAATCGCCCGGGAAACCGGAAAGAGCCTTTCTGAACTTCAAAAAAACATCTGAATCACAAAAGCGCCGCGGCTCACAGACGGAATGTGAACCGCGGCGCTTGTATCTAAAATTCAAAACCCGCGCAATCCTGCTTCGGACTGCGCGGGTGATTTTATGCCTTTGGGTGATACTTGTTATAGACGGATTTCAGGTTCTGCTTGACGAGGTGTGCGTAGACCTGTGTGGAGGAAATGTCGCTGTGGCCGAGCATCTCCTGAATGGAGCGGAGATCCGCACCGTTCTCTAACAGATGCGCAGCAAAGCTGTGCCGCAGCGTGTGCGGCGTAATATCCTTATCGATCTGCGCCTTTTCCTGATAGAACTTGATGATCTTCCAGAAGCCCTGCCGGCTCATTCGCTCGCCGGAGACGTTCACAAAAAGCGAATGCTCCGAAGGGTTTGCCAGCATCTTGAGCCGCACGTCGTCGATGTAGGTATGAAGCGCCTGTACAGCCTCGGGATAGAGCGGAATGATTCTCGTCTTCCCGCCGGACTCGCAGCGAATAAAGCCGCCCGTGATGCTTACATCGTCGATATTCAGGTTGATGAGCTCACTGACGCGGATGCCGGTCGCGTACAAAACCTCGAGCATTGCCTTGTCGCGGCAGCCCTTCATATCGCTCGTGCGCGGCTGCTCGAGCAGAAGCTCGACCTCTTTTCCGGTCAGGATCTGCGGCAGCTTTTTCTCTGCCTTCTCGACCTTGATGTTATGTACCGGGTTCTTCTCGATCTCGTCCTCCGATAAGGCGAACAGATACAGGCTCTTGAGCGAGGCCAGGCATCTGGACACCGTCGCCGGAGATTTTCCGATCGATTGCAGCCACTGCATGTACGCGCTCACGGCGCTCTGATCGGCGTCGAGCACGTCAACGTCAATGCCGGACAGATATGACGCGTACTGCCGGATGTCGCGCATATAAGACGAGACCGTGTTGGCAGAGGCGTGTTTGGTGTGAATCAAATACTCTTCGTATCTGGCAATGATGTTGTCCATGGCTCTGACCTTCCAAACTTGCGGCGTTCCTGCATCGGGCGGTGCGTTGTGGAAAATCCGGCACGACGCTTCCTTGCGGCACAAGATGTGGTATGCATCAATGTTCGCGGGCGTATGCAGAGTTTCCGGGCGAACCGCGCGGAGCGGGCGCTGCCGCAGCATGATCCCGGCGCAAACGGCGCGAATTATGAAATCCGCGTTATTTCTACCGATGGGAAATCCGGGAAGTGTCCTTACTATAGCGCAAATCGCTTGAGATTTCAAGAAAAATCGGAGCTTTTCGAAATCTTTGTAAATTATGACAAAGCGTTATGTCAATGGTATTATGTCAAATCCGTAACTGAAGGCCGTCCAAAAACCGAACTTTTCCGGAAACTCCACCACATCTAGTAGTGCCTTCGCGGGTAAAAATCCAGATATGGCTTATGAAAGAAAACTTGCATGTGTCCTGCATGATGTAAATTTAATTTACCCTTTTGCAGTTTGCAAGTTTTCCTGCATCATCGTCTGCGCCTCGTCTTCGGCTTCCGGCTGACGAGCAGCGCCGCCAGGATTGCCGCGCCAATGGGCGGCAAACAGACCGCCAAAGCGCCGCTCGGAGCCTCGCCGACGAACAGCAGGTTTCCGAGCAGCAGCAAAAGTAAATACCCGCCCACGCTGAGCAACGTCATCGGAAGCCGCCGCTGCGAAAACCCCTTCGCCGCAAGAAGACTTCCAAGGAACGCCGCCAATGCGTTCGCGCAAAGAGCCGCCGTCCGGATACTTCCCTGCCCGATCGCGCCGCCAAGCACGAGCGCCGCCATGACCGCCGTCAGCGCCAGCATGAATCCCAGCTCTGCCGCGCTCCCGATTGCGATCTGCGCAGGCACGCTCCGAACCGCCTTTTTCTTTCCCATATGTTCGTCCCCCTTTTTGCTACAGCGTATGTACAGGCCATCCGATTTATTCCGGCACAGGTTTTCTTATAGTTTACCGTAATCATAACACGCAAGCTGCACCGCACAAGTTATTCACACTGTCCACAGAGTTTTGCACATCCGAAAATTATCCTGTTTACAAGCAGAATTTCTATTTCTGGAAGGATATAGGGCGTTCAAAAAATGAAGAACTTCGCCGCATAAAGGTGCGAAATTGATTGACATAAAACCGTAATTATTTACATAATGTAACTTTTTGCAGCGCAGCCGTCAAAAAAAGAGCGCGCAGCTATTGCTGTGCGCCCTTTCCGGATACTTGTTTTATTCGTAGCTCTGCTCGATGGAGCGTGTGGCAAAGGCGTTGAGGTCCTGCCCTGCCCGCGTTCCGGCGAGAAATTCATAGTAGCCCTGGCTGCCGATCATCGCGCCGTTGTCACCGCAGAGGGAAAGCGGCGGCGTGTAGAGCGTTGCGCCGAGCTTTTCGCAGGCCGCTTTAAAGTCCGCACGGATGCGGGAATTGGCCGCAACACCGCCCGCAATCGCAAGCTTCCGGTAGCCGCTTTCCTTCACAGCCTGCATCGTCCGCGGCACGAGCATTTCACTGACCGCCTTGGAAAACGACGCGCAAAGAGACGGCACGTCGACAGATTCGCCCTTTTGCTCGTGCATGTGGATGAGATTGAGCGCCGCCGTCTTGAGCCCGGAGAACGACATGTCGAGGGGATTCCCGGACAGCTTCGTGTGCGGCAGTGGATATTTTTCCTCGTCTCCCGTCTTCGCGCACCGATCCAACGCCGCGCCGCCGGGGTACGGCATGCCAAGCACGCGCGCAACCTTGTCGAAGCACTCCCCCGCCGCGTCGTCCCGCGTGGTGCCGAGGATTCTAAAGTCCGTGTAGCCCCGCACGTCGACGATCAGCGTGTGTCCACCCGAGACGACGAGGCAGATAAAGGGCGGCTCCAGCTCCGGGTACGCGAGGTAATTTGCCGCAATATGGCCCCGGATGTGGTGCACCGGCACCAACGGAAGGCCCATGGCGTAAGCCGCAGCTTTCGCGAAATTCACGCCGACCAGAACCGCACCAATGAGCCCCGGCGCATACGTCACGGCAATCGCGTCCAGGTCCTTGCGCGTAAGCCCGCTTGTCACGAGCGCCTGATCCGCCAGACCGTAAATCGCCTCAATATGCTTGCGCGACGCAATTTCCGGTACCACGCCGCCGTAGAGCTTGTGAAGCTCCACCTGTGACGCAATGCAGTCGGTCAGGATTTCGCGCCCATCGCGCACGATGGCGACCGCCGTTTCGTCGCACGAGGACTCTACCGATAAAATATTCATGCCAGTCCGTCCTTTCTGAGGATGCGCGCATCCTCCTTCGGGTGAAAGTAATAGTTGGGACGCTTTCCCACCTGTACGAAGCCCAAGCCTTCGTAAAGACCGATGGCGGCCTCGTTGGTGTCGCGCACCTCGAGCGTCAGCGACCGAACGCCTTTATCCGCCAGACGCGCGCAGAGCGCCAGAATCAGCTTTTTCGCGATCCCCTGCCGCTGCGCATCTTTCCGGACGGCGATGTTCATCATGTCCGCCTCGTCCAGAACGCTCTGGCTCCCGATATAGCCGAGCACTGTGTCTTTATCCTTTGCAACCAGCCACAGACTCAGCTCGTTTTCAAGCTCATGCGATAAGACGCTCTCCGGCCACGGGTCGGAAAAGCAAGCTTTCTCCAGCTCCGCCACCTGCGGCACATCCGCCGCCGTCATAGGTTCGATTCGTACGTCCATCACTTCGCCTCATACCAGCTCGCGCCGCTCTTGGCCTCGGCCAGCAGCGGAACGGAGAGCTTCGCCACATGCTCCATCTGCTCGGTCAGAAGCGCTGTCACCTGCTCGCGCTCTTCGATCGGGCACTCGACAATCAGCTCGTCGTGTACCTGCAAGACAAGCCGCGCTTGCAGCTTCTGCTCGCGAAGCGCCTTGTCCACATGAATCATCGCGAGCTTGATGATATCCGCCGCCGTGCCCTGAATGGGCGTGTTGAGCGCGACGCGCTCGCCAAACGAACGGATGTTAAAATTGCTGCTCTTGAGCTCGGGGAGATTGCGTCTTCTTCCAAACATCGTCGTCACAAAGCCGTCCTGCTTCGCCTGGGCAACGATATTTTTCATGTACTCCCGCACGCCCGCGTAATTCTGAAGATAGTTTTCGATATACGCCTTTGCTTCCTTGCGCGTCACGCCGATATCCTCGGCAAGGGAAAACTCCGAAATACCGTAGACGATGCCAAAATTGACAGCCTTCGCGTGCCGGCGCATAAGGGGCGTCACGTCCTCTGGCGCAACATGGAAGACCTGTGCGGCCGTCGCCGTGTGGATGTCCATGCCGGAAGTAAACGCAGCCTGCATGTGCGCGTCGTTTGCGATATGCGCCAGAACGCGCAGCTCAATCTGGCTGTAGTCCGCGTCGACAAACACCCAGCCGTCTTTTGGGACAAACATTTTGCGGATCTCGCTTCCAAGCTCTGTGCGCACGGGAATGTTCTGGAGATTCGGCTCTGTGGACGACAGGCGTCCGGTCGCCGTGACCATGTTCTGGAACGTCGTGTGGATCCGGCCGTCGTCCGCGATCTCCTTGACAAGGCCATCAGCATAGGTCGACTTCAATTTCGTAAGCGTCCTGTAGTCCAAAATCGCTTCGATGATCGGGTGGCGGCTTTTGAGCTTCTCCAGAACCTCGGCATTCGTCGAGTAGCCGCTTTTCGTCTTCTTGACGGGCGGAAGCCCCAGCCTTTCAAAGAGCACCTCGCCAAGCTGCTTGGGAGAGTTGATGTTGAATTCCTGCCCGGCGTAGCGGAAAATATCCGCTTGATCTTTTTGGATGCCGAGCTCGAGCATATTGCCGAACGCGACGAGCGCCATCTGGTCGACGAGCACGCCCCGCGTCTCCATCCGCGCCAGCACCGCGCAAAGGGGCAGCTCGATTTCGTAATAGAGCTTCTCCATGCCGCACTCGCGCAGCTTCCCGGGCAGCACCGCATAGAGCGCCGCAACCGCCGCAGATTGGGCCAGAAGCGCTGTCTGTTCCGCCGCTTCCTTCCCGATCCGCGCTTCGTCCGCATAGCCGATCTGCGCGCCGCAGTACTGCGAGAAAACGTCGTCCAGCTTGTAGTCCCCGCGCGTCGCATCCAGATCATAGGCTGCAAGCGCCGTGTCGAAAATAAATCCGTCCGCCGGGAAGCCGCGCTCGAAAAGCTTTCGCATGAGGCTCTTGCAGTCATGTGTGACTTTCTTGACAGATGCGCCGAACATGGTTGACATAAAATCATTATCCAGCACGGCTTCACCCGAGAACAGGAAGCCTGAATCATCCAGCTGAACCGCGATTTTTGACAAATCATCTGTCGCAATCAGATTTACATAATGTTCATCCGAGAGCCTTGCTGCAATTTCTCGCGCCTGCGCAGCGTCTGTGACGGTTTCGCACGTACAGACCGCCTCGAGCTTCTCCTGCGGCTTCGGCGCCTCCTGCGGCGCGTGCAGGCCGTAGCGGGCAATCAGACGTGTGAACTCGAGCCGATGGAACAGCGCATAGAGTGCGTCATTATCGACCTCCCGCACAAGATTTCGCTCCGGAATAAAATCTACCGGCGCGTTTTTGCGGATGGTCGCCAGGTCATAGGACAGATACGCCTGCTCACGGTCCTTCTCCAATTTTTTGCGCACGGATTCCTTGATCTCCGGCAGATGCTCGTAAATGCCGTCCAGTGTTCCGTATTCCAAAAGCAGGCTTGTCGCCGTCTTCGGGCCGATGCCCGCCACACCCGGAATATTATCGGAGCTGTCGCCCATGAGGCTCTTGAGGTCAACCAGGCGCATGGGATCGAAGCCATACTCCGCGCGGAACACGTCGGGGGTATAGTTTGTCGTGATGGTCTGTCCGGATTTCGATGTGACGAGCTTGACCGTGACGCGGTCCATCACCAGCTGCAAAGAATCCCGGTCGCCCGTGACAATTACGCAGTCCGCTCCCTCGCGCGCGCAGATTTCCCCCGCCGTGCCCAAAATATCGTCCGCTTCCCAGCCCTCACATTCGTAGATGGGGATGTTCATCGCACCCAGGACCTCTTTCATGAGCGGCATCTGCATTGCCAGCTCCTCCGGCATCGGATGGCGCGTGGCTTTGTAGCCGTCGTAGGCCAGATGGCGGAACGTTGGCGCTTTGAGGTCGAACGCAACGCACAGTGCGTCGGGCTGCTCGTCGGCGCGTAGGCGCTCTAGAATATTCAGAAATCCGTAGATCGCGTTCGTATACACGCCGTCCTTCGTGCTCAGAAGGCGCACGCCGTAGAACGCACGGTTGATGATGCTGTTGCCGTCTAAAATCATCAGCTTCATGGAAAAAGCTCCTTTTCGCTCATTTGGCATATACCAATACAGAATTATCATACCACAAAACTACGCCTCTTGCAACGAAGGAAAAGAGCAGACCTTCCGGCCTGCCCCTTTCTGTTTCGATGCAATTATACGCGGTTCCACTTTGCGCCGCCCGGGATATCGGTCAGCTCGATGCCTTCCGCCTTGAGTTCGTCGCGGATCCGATCGGCCTCGGCAAAATTCTTCGCCTTCTTGGCCTCAAACCTTGCGCGGATCTTCGCTTCGACGGCTGCGTCCTGTTCGCCGGATTCGGAGATGATGTTGTACTCGCCGCCGCTCCCCTTTGCGCTGGCCGCCTTTTTGCGCGCCTCTTCCGCTTTTTTAAGAAGGTCGAGGCTCAGCACCTTGTCAAAGTCGTCAAGCAAATACAGTTTCGTCGCGTCGTTCGTCTGATACTTGAGAACGTCGTAAAGCGCCGTAATGCCGAGCGACGTGTTGAGATCGTTCCCGAGCGCCTTGTTGAATTTCTCGCGCAGCGCAGTGACAGCATCCTCGTCGATAGGCTCATCGGAGGGCTTCAGTGCGGCAATTTTCGCAATCAGCTTCTGGTACGTGCCCATCGCGTTGTCCAGGTTTTCCCACGAGAAGACGAGGTTCTTGCGGTAGTGGCTTTGCAGGCAGAACAGCCGGTAAGCCAGCGGGTCATAGCCCTTCTGCTCAAGAAGGGACACCGTCAAAAACTCGCCCTTGGACTTCGACATCTTGCCGGACGTGGTGTTCAGGTGCATCACGTGCATCCAGTAGTTGCACCAGTGGTGGCCGATGTAGCTCTCGGACTGGGCAATCTCGTTCGTGTGGTGCGGGAAGGCGTTGTCAATGCCGCCGCAGTGGATATCAAGATCTTCGCCGAGGTACTTGAGAGAAATGCCGGAGCACTCGATGTGCCAGCCGGGATAGCCCACACCCCACGGGGAGTCCCACTTGAGCGCCTGATCTTCGAACTTCGACTTTGTGAACCAGAGCACAAAATCGTTCTTGTTGCGCTTGTTCGTGTCTTCCTCCACACCCTCGCGCACGCCGACAGCTAAATCTTCCTCGTTGTGGTCGTTGAAGATATAGTACTTTTCGAGCTTCGATGTGTCAAAATACACGTTGCCGCCCGCCTGATACGCATAGCCGGTATCCAGCAGCTTCGTGATGATCTTGATATACTCGTCGATGCAGCCGGTTGCAGGCTGGACGACGTCGGGCCGCTTGATGTTGAGCTTTCGGCAGTCGTCAAAGAACGCATCCGTGTAGAATTTCGCGATTTCCATGACGCTCTTGTGCTCACGCCTTGCGCCCTTGAGCATCTTGTCTTCGCCTTCGTCCGCGTCCGAGGTCAGATGGCCCACGTCCGTGATGTTCATGACGCGCTTAACCGGGTAGCCGATGTAGCGCAGATACTTTTCCAGCACATCCTCCATGATATAGCTGCGGAGATTGCCGATGTGGGCAAAATGGTAGACCGTAGGGCCGCAGGTATACATTTTGACGAGCTTGGGATCATTGGGGATAAATTCTTCTTTTTTGTGGGATGCGGAATTATAAAGATACATGTCGATTCCTCCTGTAACTAGTCTTCTGTTTTATGCTCCAGCGCGTCCAGACGCATCTTGAGCATCTCGATTTCGATCATAATCGGGTCCGGCGTGTGGATATGGTCCAGCTTTTCGCCGCAGATTCTCGTGATCCTGCCTGGCACGCCGACGACCGTTGCGTTCTCCGGAACCTCACGCAGCACGACCGAGTTTGCCGCGATACGCGCGTTATTGCCGACCTTGAACGGCCCAAGCACCTTCGCGCCGGCTCCTACCATGACGTTGTTTCCAATTGTCGGGTGGCGCTTGCCGACGTCCTTGCCTGTGCCGCCGAGGGTCACGCCCTGATAGAGTAAGCAGTCGTCTCCAATCTCCGCCGTCTCGCCGATGACAATGCCGGTTCCGTGGTCGATAACAAGCCGCCTTCCGATTTTTGCGCCGGGGTGGATTTCAATGCCCGTCCAGAGCTTCGACCACTGCGAGATGCTCCGCGCGAGAAAGCGCAGGCCGTGGATGTGCAGCCAGTGGGCGATGCGGTAATCGATGGTTGCGTGCAGCCCGTTATAGAGCAGCAGAATTTCCGCCACGCTTCTGGCCGCCGGATCGTTTTTCTTATATGCCCGAATGTCTTCGATGATATGCAAAAATGTTGCCTCCCGGAAAAATAAAAGAACCCGCCTCTTTTGCTCAAGAGGCGGGTTACATAACTCGCGGTTCCACTCTGATTTCTCACTCAAGGCACTTGACGCGTGCCACACGGGGTCTCCCCTCGCTCACGAACGCACGTTCCCAAACCTCGCTTCATCTCCGCTTGCAGCCGGTGACGGAAACTCTCTGAGAAACTCCGGTAAGGTACTCTTTTCGGTCAACGCGATATATGGGGCAGCACCGCGCAATTCGTCTGCGAGTCTCGCCGGATCTTTTCCGCCAATGCCGCGGTTCGGAAACTTGAAAGGCACAAAGCCTTCCTGCGTTTCCAAACCTTGCCTTGACGAAAAATCTCTCGTCGAGCCTTCTTGCCGAATTGTGTGGTGTTACCCTTTTTTGTTAAAAATATTTTACCATCCAGCAGTTCAAAAGTCAAGCGCCGGGCATCAGAACGTCCCAGTTCTTCTGGAAATATTCAAAGCCCGAGTAGAGCGTCGTCACCAAAATCACGACACAGACGATCGTATCGAGAATTTGTACACTTGGGAAGATCATCATCGCAATGAGGCCCACCATCGTGCAGGAGGTCTTGATCTTGCCGGACCAGCCCGCAGCGATCACGCGCCCGTGCGCCGCCGCAATCGAGCGAAGGCCCATGATGGCAAACTCGCGCGCGACGACGATAAAGGCAATCCAGCTTGCCATCCGGCCCTGCCCGACAAAGACCATCAGGCAGGCCGTCACGAGAAGCTTGTCGGCCAGTGTATCAAAGAACTTGCCGAAGTCCGTGACCTGATTGTAGTGCCGCGCAACGTAGCCGTCCAAAAAGTCGCTCAGACTCGCCGCGACAAAAATACCGAGCGCGACCCAACGGTAGGTGTCGGCGTTCGCGCCGCCGTTGCCGCTCAGCAGCAGAAACACGATGAAAAACGGGATGAGCACCACCCGCACCATTGTAATCTTACTCGCCGTCGTCATTGTCTTCCATGTCCTCCTCCAGCATGCCTGTCAGCTCTCCATCATATGCGCCCACGACAAAGACGTTCACAAAATCGCCCGTCTTGATGTGCCGCGATGCTGTGAACCAGATGCGTCCGTCGATATCCGGCGAATCCGCGTAGGTTCTGCCATAATAGCATTCCTCGTCGGGGTCGTAGCCGTCGCAGAGCACCTGCATGACCTTGCCCTCGCACGAAGCATTATATTCGTCCATGATGCGCGACTGAAGCTCGCCGATGATCTCCGCGCGCTCCTGCGCGACAGCCTTGTCGGGGTATTCCATGAGCGCCGCCTTTGTGCCCTCTTCGGGCGAGAACACGAACGTTCCGGCGCGCTCGAGCTTGAATTCTTTTAAGAACTCGCAAAGCTGCTGGAATTCTTCCTCTCCCTCGCCGGGAAGACCGGTAATGAGGCTCGTGCGGATGACAAGACCGGGAATGCGCGCGCGAAGCTTTTTGAGAAGTTCCTTCACATACTCGCCGTTTCCGCGCCGGTTCATCGCGCGCAGAATGTTGTCGTTGATGTGCTGAATCGGGATATCGAGGTACTTTACGATCTTCGGCTCGTCGGCCAGAACGTCAATGAGCTCGTCGGACATTTCGTCCGGATAAAGATAATGGATACGCACCCAGACGATACCGTCGATGGCGCAGAGCTTTTGAAGAAGCTCTGCCAGCTTCCGCTCGCCATAGAGGTCGATGCCGTAGCGGCTCGTGTCCTGCGCGATGACGATGAGCTCTTTCACGCCGCTCTCCGCCAGATCCTGCGCTTCTTTCACGAGCTCTTCCATCGGGCGGCTGCGGTACCGGCCGCGGAGCTTCGGGATGATGCAGAACGCGCAGTGGTTGTCGCAGCCCTCCGCGATGCGCAGATACGCATAGTGCTCAGGCGTTGTCAGAATGCGCTGGGGCTCGGGCAGGTTCGCGTTGATGTCGCCGAACTCCGCGACCGTCTCGCCGGAGAGGACTTTCCCGACCGCCGAAACGATGTCATAATACGAGCCCGTGCCGAGCACGCCGTCTACCTCCGGCATTTCCTGCACGATCTCCATCTGATAGCGCTGGGCAAGACATCCGGTCACAAGGATCTTCCCGACTCTACCTTCCTTTTTGAGCTCGCCCATCGCCAGAATGTTGTCGATGGCTTCCGTCTTTGCGTCTTCAATAAAGCCGCAGGTGTTGATGATCACCAAATCTGCGCCGTCCGGGTCGGGCAAAATCTCATAGCCCGCCACGCGCAGCAGAAACAGCATCTGCTCGGCGTTGATCTGATTTTTGGCGCAGCCGAGGCTGATCATGCCAATTGTTTGGCTCATTCCATGTCCTCCCAAGTATCGATGGGCTCGCAGTCCGCTTCCAATCGCCGCAGCCCTTCTTGAATATCGTGATAGCTGTGCCCGCGCCGGATGAGCGCGTCCACGGCTTTTTTGATGGTTTTCTGGTCAAGCGTCCTTCCGGAAAGCTTCTTCCGCAAAAACGCGTCAATCGCGCCGTCCGTCTCTCCAAACTCTTCGAGCGCTTCGTCCCAAAGCTCCTTGGGTATCCCCTTTTCATAGAGGATGCTCTTCGCCCGCGCCCGGCCATAGCCGCGAAGGTTCGCGCTTCTGACGAGCTGCTTTGCCGTCTCAAGATCATCAATGAGGTGCAGCTCCTCCAGCCATGAAACGGCAGCCTCCGCATCCTCCTCGCGCTCGCCCTTCTGGACAAGGCGCTTTTGAAGCTCTTTTTTCGACAGTCCGCTCGCCGTCAGGATCCGCACCGCGCGCTCCTTGCACGAGGCAAAGCTCTGCGCATTTTCGAGCGCCAGAAAGTCTTCCGGCGAAACCTCTGCGCCGATGGTGAGGCCGAGCTCGACCACCTTGAAGGCGGGAGCTTTCAGCCGCTTTCCATCATCAAAGATCAGACGCAGATAGTTCGGAGAATCCAGCGGCTCGATTTTCTCAAGTTTCATCGTTGAAGTCGTCCGCCGACACGTTTACCGCCTTGGCGGCCGGGGCGATGGGCGGCTTTGCGCGGCTGCCCTGCAGCTTCCACATGTTGTCGCGCACCTCCTGCTCAATGCGGTCGGCAACGTCAGGATGCTCCTGCAGATAGAGCTTTGCGTTATCCCGGCCCTGTCCGATGCGCTCGTCCCCAATCGAGAACCAGCTGCCGGACTTGTTGATGAGCTCCAGCTGCACAGCCAGATCGACGAGTTCGCCCCACTTGGAAATACCCTCGCCGTACATGATATCGAAGATGGCCTCTTTAAAAGGAGGCGCGACCTTGTTTTTGACGATCTTGGCGCGTGTGCGGTTGCCGACGATCTCTGTGCCGTTCTTGATGGCCTCGGTCCGGCGAATATCGATACGAACGGACGCGTAGAACTTGAGCGCGTTGCCGCCCGTGGTCGTCTCGGGGTTTCCGTACATGACGCCGATCTTCATACGAAGCTGGTTGATGAAGATGACGACACAGTTCGTTTTTGCGATGTTGCCGGCGAGCTTTCGAAGCGCCTGCGACATCAGCCTTGCCTGAAGGCCGACAAAGGTATCGCCCATCTCGCCTTCAATTTCAGCGCGCGGTGTCAGCGCTGCGACAGAGTCGACAACCACCACGTCCACCGCACCCGAGCGGACGAGCGCGTCCGTAATCTCTAGCGCCTGCTCGCCGGTATCCGGCTGGGAGACGAGCATGGAGTCGATGTCCACACCGATTCTCGCCGCGTAGTCGGGGTCCAGCGCATGCTCCGCGTCCACGAATGCGACCTCACCGCCGCGCTTCTGCGCCTGCGCCACGATATGGAGCGCAAGCGTCGTCTTGCCGGAGGACTCCGGCCCATAAATCTCAATGATTCTGCCCTTCGGCACGCCGCCGATGCCGAGCGCCGCGTCCAAAGCCAACGAGCCCGTCGGAATCGCTTCCACGTTCATCTCCGGGCGGTCGCCGAGGCGCATGACCGTACCCTTGCCGAAGTTCTTTTCAATCTGGGAAATTGCCGTCTCCAGCGCCTTTTTTTTATCGCTCAGCGGAGCCTCGGTTTTCTTCTTTTCTACTGCCATAGCCAACAGCCTTCCTTTTCTGTTTTTCTACAGTATACCACAGCGTTCGCCATAAATCAAACGTTCGTTTGAAAATATTTCACGTATCTCACTCCGGCTTTCTTGCCGCGACCGCACGGGTCACGCCCCTGAGATCCTTGCGGAACAACATATCTGTAAAACCCGCGGTCTCGAGCAATTCTCCAACGCCTGTCTCCTGCCCGTAGCCAAACTCAAAGCAGATCGTCCCGCCCGGGCGAAGCGCAGCGTTGAAATTCTGTAAAATTGCGCGGTAAAAATCTAGCCCGTCTTCCCCGCCCTCTAAGGCCAGATGCGGCTCATACGCCCAGACAGACACGTCGAGCGTTGCCATTTCCTTTGTCGTCACATAGGGTGGGTTCGAGACGATCAAATCAAACTGCCCCAGAAATTTGGGCGCGGGCTGCAAAACGTCGACCGAAAACGCCGTCACGCGGTTTTTAAGCCGCAGATTTGCGGTGTTCTGTTTCGCAACACGAAGCGCCGGCTCGGAGATTTCCGCCAGCGTCACGCGCGCCGACTCCACACTGTGCGCAAGCGCCAGACCGATGCAGCCCGAGCCTGTGCAAAGATCGAGCACCCGCTGCGGCGCGGGGTAGGTTCTGGCTGCCTCGATGGCAAGCTCCGTCACGGCCATCGTATCATCCCGCGGGATGAGCACGTCGGGGGTCACGATGAACGGAAGCCCATAAAAGCTCCACTCGCCCAGGATATAGGCAAGCGGTTCTCCAGCTAAAGCCCTAGCCAGATAGTCGTTCAGCTTCTCTTCAATGGCCTCCGACGCATAGAGCTCGCGGTCGGATAGCAGCGCGGCCACGGACTTTCCGGACGCGAGCGCCAGAAGCTCTCTTGCGTACACGCCCGCGTTCTCCCCATAGCCGGGACGAAGCGCCTTGCGCGCGTTCAAATACAGATCGCCGTACTTTTTTACCATCTGTCCGCGCCTTCCTGCTCGGGAAGCACCAGCGTCAAGGCCTCAATGGCGACCTCGATCATAGAGTCGTCCGGCTCGTTTGTCGTAAAGAGCTGGAACCACATACCGGGCGCGGTCAGGATCTTCGTCAGCCAATCATCGTGTCGGCCGACAAGACGGTTAAACTCATATGCAATTGCTACGATGAACGGCAGCATTGCAAGCCGCGAGAGCATCCTCAAAAATGTATTGCTGATCGGGAAAATCGAGCTGAACACAGCGGAAACGAGAATCGAGATAATGATTACGACGAACAGAAAGCTCGTGCCGCAGCGCGGATGGAGCCTTGTCTGCGGGCGGACGTTCTCGACCGTCAGCGGAAGCTGCGCCTCGTAGCAGCGGATGGTCTTATGCTCCGCACCGTGATAGGAAAAGACACGCTTCATGTCCGGCGTTTTGGAGATCATAATCATGTAGCCGAGGAAAATAAGGATCCGGAACACGCCTTCGATTAAGCTCCGCAGCACGGCCCGTTCCTTGAGCCCCGGAATGAAGCTTGCAAGAAGCGTCGGCAGCAGAATAAAAAGGCCAACCGAGAGCGCCACACCGAGCACGACCGAGAGATAGACCACGACCTTTTGAAGCTTCTCGGAGCCGAGCTTTTTCTCCAGCCATGTTTCAAATTTCGAAGGCTCGCCTTCTGCCTCCGGGAAAAAGTCTGCCGAGTACATGAGCGCCTTCACGCCGTTTACCATCGACGAGCCGAAATTCACAACGCCGCGGATGAGCGGCCACGTGAGAATGCCCGTCTTCTTTTTGATCGGCTCGACCTTTTGCACAAGCCCCTCGGGCCCGCGTACGACGATGGCCCGCTTGTCGGGTCCCTGCATCAGAATACCTTCAATGAGCGCCTGCCCGCCAATCAAGGTCTTAAACTTTTCCTGGCTGGCAGGCTGATTGTTTTTCTGCATAAACTGCCTCTATTCTTCCCCCGTGGGGATGGAGATGGTCACAAGGGTGCCGCCGCCTTCGGCGTTTTCAAGTGTGATCGTGCCGCCGTGCATGGTAACGATTTCTTCGCACACGGCAAGTCCGATGCCGCTGCCGCGCGCCTTGGAACTTCCCTTGTAAAATTTCATTTTGACGTGCGGCAGCTCCTCTTCGGGAATGCCGGGACCAAAGTCCCGGATGCGCACGACGATCTGCCCGGACTCGAGTCCGATTGACGCCACGATGCGCTTTCCGTCGCCGCCGTGCTTGGCCGCGTTGTCAAGGACATTCAAAAACACCTGCCGCATACGGGCAACATCGCACGGAATTTCCGGAATTTCTTCCTCGCAGGGCTCATACTCGAGCGCAATGCCCTCCTGCTTGAGCCGCGAGCCGTACATGAAAACAGTGTCTTCAAATTCCGCAAGCAGATCGGCCTTTTCTACCGTCAGGGTAAACCGGCCATCCTGCATACGGGTAAATTCCAAGAGCTCTTCGACCATGCCCGTGAGCCTTTTTGCCTCGCGCAGGATGATCAGCATGCCGCGCCGGGTCTCGGGCTCTAAATTGCCGGAGGAAAGCAGTGTCTCGCCCCAGCCGGAAATTGCCGTCAGCGGCGTGCGCAGCTCGTGGGAAACGGACGACATGAACTCCGACTGCGTCTTCTCGGACTGCCCGATTTTAACGGACATGTCGTTAATCGTATCGGCCAGCTCTCCGATTTCGTCGTCATAGTGCTTCGGGATCTGCACACCGTAGGAGCCCGCCGCAATGCGCTTGGCCGTCGCGGTGATCTCCGTCACGGGCTCGATGATCGAGCGGATAAAGAAGCTGCTGATGAAAAACATCGACGCGATGAAAATGAGCCCCGCCGTAAGCGCGATGAGGCCGATCATGAGCACCTGCCGGTCGACGTTTTTAAGCCCCGTGACATAACGCAGCACACCGATGACCTCGCCGTTGGAGTAGATCATCGGACTCGAGACCGCTAAAATCCGCTCGTGCGTGTCGGGGTCGCGCCCCTGATAGCGCGCGAGCTTCCCGGTCGTAATGGCCTCTTGAATGTCAGGCGTCTCGGGGCTTTTTCCAGCAAACTCGCCGTACGAGGACGCGACCAGCTTGCCGCTCGCGCTGATGAACTGCAGCTCCAGCTTGTCCTTGTCTTCAAACGTCTCGGCAAACTGGATGCAGGACTGATAGTATTCGTTGTAGCTCTGGCTGATGTAGTTGCTGAAAAAGTCGGTGGTCGTCTTCGCTTTCGCCTCCAGCCCTGAGCGCACGTTAGAGTAATAGTACGCCCCGAGGCTCAAGGTAATGGCCGCCACGCACAAAGCGGCCAACACGACCATGACGCTGACGTTATTGACCAGCCACCGCCGCTCGAGCCCCGCGAGCTTCCGGCGCTTCGGCGCGGCCTGTTTGATGACATCGCTCAGACGCCCCATTTGTATCCAAAGCCCCAGACAGTCGTGATATAGACGGGATTTGCCGTGTCGTCTTCGATTTTGATGCGCAGGCGGCGGATGTTCACATCGACGATTTTGAGCTCGCCGTCATAGTCGCGACCCCAAACCGTCGTCAGAATATCCTCTCTCGAGAGCGCGCGCCCGGGGTTCTGCATGAAAAGCTTCATGATGGCATACTCCACCTGCGTGAGCTTGATGCGCTTGCCTTCTTTATCGAGCGTGCGGTTGCGTGTGTTGAGGACGAACGGCCCCTGCGTGAGCTCGACGGAATCGGACTGCGTGTCGCTGCCGATGCGCCGGTAGAGCGCGTCGATGCGCGCGGTGAGCTCGGCCGGGCTGAACGGCTTTGTCATATAGTCGTCCGCGCCGGTCATGAGGCCCGTGACCTTATCCATCTCCTGGCTTCTTGCGGTTAACATAATGATGCCAATCTTCTTATCCGTCGCCCGGATGTTCCGGCAGACCTCAAAGCCGTCAATGTCCGGCAGCATAATATCCAGAATCGCAACGCCGACGTCCGGATGCTCCTTGAGCTTTTCCAGCGCCTCCATGCCCGTTCCGGCTTCGATGACCTCGTAGCCCGCGCGGTTGAGGTTGATAACAACAAAACTTCGGATACTGACCTCATCTTCAAGAATCAATACTTTTTTCATAAACCAGAATTCTCCTTACGTCTCACCGGTATTCCAGTCGACATGTATGATATGGAACATCTGCCGCAGCTCATCGGGCGTCAGCTCCTGTGCCTGCGCCGCCGTCCCGAGCTGTGCGGAGAAGCAAACATCCGGCTGCTCCAGAAGCAGGAACCTTCCATCTTCCTGCGCGCGCTCGAGGCGTTTTTCGCCCGTGAAGGCATAGATCGTAAAAATCGGGTCGACCTGCGCAGAGCCATTCCAATACGAGAACGTCAGCGCGCCCCGCGCGCCCTCAAGCGCTTCTGCACGGCTGATCGTCACGCGTTCGTCCCAGCTCTCCGGGATTTCCACATACCAGCCGCCCGAGAAGCGGTGATACGTGCGAAGCACAATTTCGCGCTTTCCGTCCAGACCCAGATGGTACCAGCGGATGAGCGAGTATGCCTCCCCTGCCGCATCCGCCGCCGGAAGCGAAACGAGCTCCGGAAGCTCCACGAGGCCATCAGAATTGATATCGGACGCGTAGGCAAACGGATTTCGGACCGTCTGCTGCGTATCGTCAAGCGCGCTGACATTCTGGAACGTACCGCCGCGGAAGATGAAAACATCCGTTGCGAGGGAGTCTTCTTCCTGCGCGCTGGTAACGAACACAGCCGGAATATTGTAGGCGACCGCCCCCGTCATGATGCGCTTGACCGAGACGGCGCTTGAGGAAAGCGGAACCTCCTGTCCCTTTTCCATCTGCCCCTTCCGGTACCGGTAGAGCTCCGCCGTCCCCTGCTTTTTTTCCGCGTCGAAGCGAAGCAAAAACAGGTCGGTCATGCCGTTATTGTCGAGGTCGCAGGTTGTAAACTGGCTATAGCTTGCCGTCATCAGCCGGACGATTTCACCGCTGTCTAACGCGTAGGCGCTGACGGACTGCAAAACCTGATCGGTCAGCTGCCGGCCGATGAGAATCTCGAGCCCCGGCTCGCCGTTCAGGTCTACATACTCGACCCGCGCGAACGCCGCGCCGTTTCCCTCAATGACGGAAATATTCTGATATGCGCCGTCCAGCTTGTCAAACACATAGGCCTTGAGCGGCTTTTCATCGGAGGTTTTGGCGAAGACGATCGCCTCTTCCTCTCCGTCGCCGTCCAGATCTGCCAGCTGCACCGACTGCTGATTGCTGCCGGAGATGGGCGCGCAGTATTCGCACCCGGCTGCCGCCATCACCTCGTCGATGGCCTTTTGCAGATTGTCATATTCGTCGGAGTGCCGGGGCAGCGTATAGAGCTCGTCGACGGTCTTTACAAAGCAACCCGAGAGCAGCAGACAAAAAAGCGCCGCCAAGCTCAAAAGCGCGAGTTTTTTTCGCCGCACGGCCCCTCACTCCTTCCCTTTACATAACATCGCAGATCATTGTATCACAATTTGTTACAGATGTGTAGCGGTTTTGTAAAATAATCCTCATTTGAGAACGACATTTTTTTCGCCGAGCAGCCCGCGCAGCTCCTCCATCATAATTTCCTCTGGCATGCAGCGCCCGCCCGTGCGAACGCCGGTGTCGGCGTAGTAAATGACGGTCTTAACCTGGCCGGGGAACATGTTGAGGATCGGGACGATTTTTTCGCTGCCCTTCTGCCCCGTGTGGGCGATTTTGAGATAGAGCGTCTTGCTTGCCAGCGCCTGCCGGGACTCTGCCCGTGCCTCGCCCTTCGCATCAAAGTCTGCGAGCTTCCACACGCGGTTCACGACCATCTGCGGGTCTTTGTCGTCGCGGACAGAAATGCGGCCGGAAATGACGACGGCTGACGTTTCATATAAAAGCGAGCCATATTGCCCGAGCGCATTGGAAAACGTCAGAAGCTCCATTGAGCCCGTATCATCCTCCAGCGTCACATAGGCCATCATCGACTGATTCTTCGTCGTCTTCATCTTGACGTTCTGGACAATGCCCGCGATGTTCACGACCTGTTCGTCGCTGAACTCGTCCGTATGCTCGGAAAAGCTTTCCAAAATCGCGCCGATACTCACGACGTTCGCGCCCTTGAGCTTTTCGCGGTACGCGTCCATCGGGTGGCCGGAAAGATAGAGCCCCGTCGTCTCGCGCTCGAGCTTCATGAGCTCGTCCGGCGCAAGCTCGGGAAGATCCGGCACGTGCACCTCGGGAACGGGCGCGTCGTCATCGCTCCCGCCGAGGTCAAAGAGCCCGATCTGCCCGTCGACATTTTTGCGCTTTCCCGCCGCGACGGTGTCCATGACTGCCTCATAAATTTGCAGCAGCTGCGAGCGCCTGAGCCCGAAGCAGTCGCACGCGCCGCACTTGATGAGGTTCTCGAGCGCGCGCTTGTTGAGGTCCGTGCCGTACATCCGCTGGCAGAAGTTCTCGAGCCCTGTAAACGGCCCCTCCTGCTTGCGGTTGGCCATGACCTTTTGGATAAATCCGCGCCCGATATTTTTGATGGCGGCAAGGCCAAAGCGAATCCCGCCGGGAAGGACGGTAAAATGGTCGTTCGACTCGTTGATATCGGGCGGCAGCACGGCAATTCCCATCGCCTTGCACTCGGCAATATACTCGGAAATCTTCGTTGAACTATCCAAGACGGACGTCATGAGCGCCGCCATATACTGCCGGGGATAGTAATATTTGAACCATGCCGTCTGGTAGGCGATGACTGCGTAGCAGACAGAGTGCGCCTTGTTGAACGCGTAGTTCGCAAAGTCGTACATTTCGTTGTAGATAGACTCTGCGACCTGCGCCGGAATGCCATTTGCCTCACAGCCGACGATACCGCGCGTGGGGTCGCCGTGCAAAAAAGCGCCGCGCTCTTTTTCGATGTCCTTGACCTTTTTCTTGCTCATCGCGCGGCGCACCATGTCGGCCTGCCCCAGAGAGTAGCCCGCCAGCTTGCGGAAGATCTCAATGACCTGCTCCTGATACAAAATACAGCCGTAGGTGACGGACAGGATGGGCTCCAGCGATGGGTGCTTGTATTTGACCAGCTTCGGGTCATTTTTGCAGGCAATAAGCCGCGGAATGGAGTCCATCGGTCCCGGTCGATATGCTGCAACGATGATGGAGAGATCTTCAATCGACTGCGGCTTCAGCCCCACGCAGACGCTTGTCATGCCAGTCGATTCCATCTGGAACACGCCCGCCGTTCTTCCCTGCGTCAGCATCTCCATGACCTTCGGGTCGTTGTCCGTGACTCTGGCCATGGAAAAGTCCGGCTCCGTTTTGCGGATGTCGGCGATCGCGTCGTCGATGACCGTAATGTTCCGCAGACCGAGGAAGTCCATCTTGAGAAGGCCGAGCTCCTCGAGAGTCGTCATGGTGTACTCCGTGACGGTTGTCTCGTCGTTCGTTGCAAGCGGCACGTAGTCGTAGACTGGAAGTCTCGTAATGACAACGCCCGCCGCGTGGGTCGAGGTGTTGCGCGGCATGCCCTCGAGCGCCATGGCCGTATCGATGAGGTTTTTGACGCGCGGGTCCTCGTCGTACATTTCTTTGAGCCGCGGAGACACGCGCAGCGCCTCTTTGAGCGTCATATGAAGCGTAGACGGAACGAGCTTTGCAACCACGTCTGTCTCCGCGAACGTAAAGTTGAGCGCCCGGCCGACGTCCCGGATCGCGCCTCTGGCCGCCATGGTGCCAAAGGTCACGATCTGCGCGACATGGTCGTCTCCGTATTTTTGCCGCACATAGTCGACAACTTCGCCTCTTCTCGTGTCTCCGAAGTCCATATCGATATCGGGCATCGTCACGCGCTCGGGGTTCAAAAAGCGCTCGAAGAAGAGGCCATACTTCATGGGGTCGATCTCTGTAATATGAAGCGCATACGTTACCATCGAGCCTGCCGCGCTGCCGCGCCCGGGGCCGACCGGAATGCCCGCGCTTTTCGCGAAATTCACAAAGTCCCACACGATCAGGAAGTAGTCCGTAAAGCCCATCTTCTCGATCATGTCAATTTCGTAGTCCATCTGCGCCCGGTACTCGGGATGCGTGTCGCCGTAGCGCTCCTTATAGCCCTTGTCGCAGAGCTCTTTCAGGTACGTCAGAGAATCGTAGCCCGCCGGGAGCTTGAATTCCGGCAGATGGTATTTGCCGAACGTAAACTCGACGTTACAGCGCGCGGCAATTTTCGCCGTATTTTCGATTGCCTCCGGGTATGCGGAAAAGAGCTCCCGCATCTGCTCTTCGGACTTTATATAGAACTCCTGCGTCTCAAATTTCAGGCGGTTCGTATCGTCGACGGTCTTTCCCATCTGGATGCACATGAGAACGTCCTGAATTTTCGCGTCCTCCTGCCGCAGATAGTGCGCGTCGTTCGTCGCGACGAGCGGCAGCCCCGTCTCCTCTGAGAGCCGCACGAGCTGCTGGTTCACCTTCGGCTGCTCGGGCAGGCCGTGGTTCTGGAGCTCTAAATAATAGTGATCTTTTCCGAAAATTTCCGCGTGCTCCAGAGCCGCTTTCTTTGCGCCCTCATAGTCCCCCTGCATGAGAAGCTGGGGCAATCTGCCTGCCAGACACGCCGAGAGCGCGATAAGTCCCTCGTGGTGCTCACGAAGCAATTCCATATCCACGCGTGGGCGGTTATAAAAGCCATCCAGAAAGCCGCGCGAAACCATATAACTGAGGTTCCGGTAGCCCGTTTCGTTTTCGCAGAGCAGCACCAGATGGTACGCCTCCCGGTCGAGCGCATGCACCTTGTCAAAACGCGTCCGCGGCGCGACATAGACCTCGCAGCCGATGATGGGTTTCACGCCCGCTGCCTTCGCCGCCTTGTAAAAGTCAATTGCGCCGTACATCACGCCGTGGTCGGTGATGGCGATCGCGTCCTGCCCCAGCTCCTTGACCCGGTCCATTAGTCCCGCGATGCGGCACGCGCCGTCAAGCAGGCTGTACTCCGTATGAACATGCAGATGGACAAAGCTCATAACTTACTCCTCCAATGCGCGCGCGAGCTCGAGAAGCTTTCGCATACGGTGGTTGATGGCGGATTTTGTGATGGGCGGCTCTAACATCGCGGCCAGCTCCTGGAGCGTCGCCTCCGGGTTTTCCTTGCGCAGAAACGCGGTCTCGCGGAGCTTTCCGGGGAGCTTATCCAGTTCCCCGGTCTCTTCCAGCGCGCGGATGGCCGCCATCTGCCCCATGGACGCGTCGACGACCTTAGTCAAGTTCGCCGTCTCGCAGTTGACGCGGCGGTTGACGCCGTTTCGCAGGTCTTTTTCGACCTTTGCCTCCATCACACCCATGGCTGATACCTGCGCGCCGATGGCCGTTAAAAAGTCCTCGATGTAGTCGCTCTGCTTGAAATATAAAATGTTGTTGCCGCCGCGCGTCAGCTCCTTCGGAGAAAAGCCGCATTCGATGAGTAACGCGCAGGTCTCCCGGCTGACCTTGTAGTGCGACGTGGTCATTTCCAGATGGTAGCGCTTCGTCGGGTCCGTGACCGAGCCGCCGGCGAGAAACGCGCCTCTGAGGTACGCCATGCACTCCGTTTCCTCCTCCAGCATGCCGAAATTCACGTGCAGCGTCAGACTGGATTTGAGGTCCATTTGCAGCGTATCAAAAATTTTCGCAATTTTGTCCTCCGCCGTGATCGCAAACTGAAGCTTCCCCCGGTCCTCCGGCGCGGGCTCAGCGTCAAACGAAACGCCGAACGCCCTTTTGAAAAGCTTTGGAAGACGCGCGGCAAAATCACGACTTTCGGTGATGATGCGGATCTCTGCGCTTGTGAACGTGTTGCAGTACAAAAGCACGCCGTAGCTCTCTGCCACCGCGCAGGATTTGCGGCCCATACTATCTTTACAGAGCTCCGCTTTGACGTTGGATGAAAAAGACATAAGTCCTCCACGTAAGTAAGTATCCTTGTATTATAAAGTAGTAGTTTTAGAGCCCATTTCCAAGGGCTGTGCTACACTGTAAGGGATGCTGTGGATTGG
>ENA-USUG01001260-USUG01001260.1-human-gut-metagenome-genome-assembly--contig:-NODE-1260-length-43294-cov-15.207951_pt1 | contig 43294 bp, 32 predicted proteins | sample MGYA00250059_ERZ773394 | MGnify/ENA primary metagenome ERZ773394 (study PRJEB29103, sample SAMN06111957) | human gut metagenome | biome: human gut; feature: ankylosing spondylitis patient; material... | reverse complement strand
AGGTTCTCCGCCGCGGAGATCTCCGGACAGGCGGCCACCATCCCCGTACCGGAGGCCAAACCGGGCGAGCTGTACAAGTTCTACGTCGTAGCCAACTCCGACAATCCGGAAAAGGTGGCCGACCTGACCGAACTGAGAAGCACCACGGAAAGCGAAGCCGCAAGCTACAACGGCACCTTCGACGAAGTGACGACCAAGGCCGTGCGAAGCGGAGGCTTTACCATGACCGGCTCGGCGACGAAGGCCATCGCGCAGGCCGGACAAACGACCGACGTGCAGATCGGCATCGAAAGGCTCGTGGCCAAGATCGCCGTGCAGACCGCTACGGACAGCAAGTTCGCGGCCGCATATCCGGGCCGCGTAAAGATCGCCTCGGCGACCGTTTCCCGCGCCGCATCCTCGATTTCCTATTTCAACGGAACACAGCACTCCGGAGGGGCCGATAACCTGGCCGTCGTCGCGCATGACTTCAGCCAGACACAGGCTTCGAAAGAGCAGAGCGGCAAATATGCCAACCTGTTCTACGTGTACGGGAGCGAAAACAGCGCTCCGGCCGAGAACGTGCTGCTGACGCTCGAAGGGGTCTACGACAACGACGGCGATTTCGCCACGACCTCGGACCAGATTCCCGTCAGCTACGAAGTGGCTCTGAACGGCGACAGCGGCAAGGCGATCAGCCGCAACACCTACCGCCGCGTGAGCGTGAACATCAGCGGTCTGACCGGCGCCGACGTGGCCGTGACGATTACCCCGGCCGACTGGGAGGGCCCGATCAATCAGGAGGTAAACCTCGGTATGTAACGAACATAGGGAGAGGGGTACGGATTACCCGGATTCTCTCTCCCGATTTTTTGAAATTGCTATGAGAAAGATACTGATATGGATTTTGCCGCTGTTCGCACTAGCGGGATGCGTCAAGGAGGAGCCGGAAACGGCCGAAGGGACGAAGGCCCGGCTCACGCTGAACATCTGCGAAGAGGGGCTGCGTCTGGCGGCACGGGCTGCAGACGAAAAGGCCGTGCAGGATGTCAACGTCTTCCTGTACGACGTCAGGGGAATAGCGCGGCCGCAGCATTTTTACGTGCGGGGCGACGTACTGGAATGTTCCGTCCCCGTCGGGGAATACGAGGTATATGCCGTGGCCAACCTGCACGAAGATATGGGCGCGATGGACCGCGAGGAACTGCTGGCCTACGAGTTTCGCGTGCCCCGGAGCTACGCTTCGCTGCCCATGTCCGGACAGGCGGTCTGTACGGTCGGGCCGAAAACGCAAAGCGTTACGGTCTCCGTGCGGCGCAATGTGGCCAAGATCGTCTGCAACATCTCCCTTGACGGGACATTCTACGACCTGAAGCTGCAATCCGTGCAGATGATGGATATGGCTGGCTCCACGATGCTGTTCTCGGAGAATCAGCAGGCCCGGGAGCTATGCTCATCCGAATTGTCGACGATGGCATCGTATGAGGTCCGCAAGGCGTCGCGCACGTACTATCTGGCAGAGAACTGTCGGGGTGAAGTGCCGGGAATCGTCAACCAGCAGCAAAAGTGCGCCGACAATGCCCCCGAAGGGGCTACCTTCCTGCGGATCAAGGCGCAGCGCGGAAGCAGGCAAGTGATTTACGACGTATATCTGGGCGAGAACAACACGACCAACTTCGACGTGCGGCGCAATACGGTATATACGCTCAAGATCGTCATCCGGGGTGAGAAGGAGACCGACACCCGCGTCGATGCGTTCGAGGTCGGAATTACGGACAACTTCCCCTATGAAGGCTACCTGTTCGAGGGGTATTGCCTCTACGAGCCCGGCAAGCGGCTGAACCTGACCGTGGAGAATCCGCAGGCAGCCGGCGACCTGTCGGCGACGGTTCGCCTTCTACAAGGCCAGCACGGAGCCTTCCTCTTCAACGGGCAGCCGCTTACCTCGTCCGTCACCCTCCCGCTGAACGATCCTTCGGGCGTTTACAGCTTTCCGGTGGACTACATCCCCGGAGGGGTGTTTACCGCCGACAATTACCGGCTCGTCTACGAGGTGGAGGTAAGCAATACGGGCGGATACCGTTACACGAAAACGTTCACGCACGACTTTTACAACCTCCTGACGATATATACTTCATGGAAACGCAGCACGACCCACCGCGGACGGGGAGGCGTCGATTACGATAACATGTCGGTCGTGAAGTGGAGCGCCTCCTACTCGAACGAAAGCTCCCGCACGATGATATTGTCGCTGGACGACGGGCCGCTCGTGCCCCTCAAACCGGTAGACGGATCGAGATTCGACGCCTGGTATGCGGACAGTGACCTCACGCACCCCGTCGCGGCCGAGAACCCGTACCGCCATCCCATGAAAAGTTTCCGGGATACGCTCTACGTGAACTTCGAACAGGAGGCCGTCTACATCTATACCCAGGTCGATCTCGTCGAGATGAGTTGCGACAGCGATTTCCGGACGGACTATGAAAAGCAGGCGTTCGTGGTTCCGATAGGAAGCCGCTGCACGTTCAGGGGCACCGCGGGGAAGACGGTCGCCGTCTGGTGGAGCAACTTCGAGAACCACTATCCCCGCAAGGAGCTGTCGCGGGAGCCGGAGTATTCCTTTACCGCATGGGACAACTGCAATGTCGTGCCCGAATATCCGGCCGATTGACCGGTCCGCACGCTACGGCAGGACCGATGGCCGGAGGCAGCGATTACTGAATGATTAAACGCAAAGACGATGAAAAGAATTTTCGCACTGCTGCTGTTCGTCCTCGCGGCGAACGCGGCCTCGGCACAACAGGCGGCCGTGAGGGTCAATGCGCTGGCTCTGGCCACAGGAACCCTCAATGCGGGCATAGAGGTGGCCGTAGCGGAGAGATGGTCGGTGGTGGCATCCGGTTACTGGAACCCCATCGCCACGGACAACCTGCGGATGAAGGTGCTCGCAGGAACCGTCGGTGTGCGCCGCTGGCGCTGCGAACCGTACGCGGGCCTCTTCTGGGGCCTGCACTCCACCGTGGCCCGCTACCGCGTAGGTAACGGACGCAACCGCTACAACGGCTGGACGGCGGGCGCGGGCTCGTCCGTAGGCTATGCGTGGAGACTGGCCCGCCGATGGAGCTTCTCGCTCGAAGGCGGGCTGGGTATCTACTACATGGACGACACGCGCTGGACCCCCCGTCCGTCGCCCGTCGAAGACGTACTCCTGCGGCATTACCGCCGCGTCGTGCTGGCTCCGGCCAAACTGGAAGTGTCGTTTTCCTATGTATTCTGAAAACCGACGGGAGACCGGCGGCAAATCCAAAACCATCAGGCCATGAACATGTATAGCATAAAACCAATATCGCTGTTGTGCGCAACAGTGCTCACGCTGGACTCGTGCAACAAGACGATCGAGGAACAGTCTATGCCCAGTGACGGAGAACGCCGGGTGGAAGTGATCGTCGGAATAAAAACCGATGCCCCGGCTATACTCACGCGCAACGTCACGGAAGCACAGGAGTCACAGATAAAGAACCTGAACCTGTTCGCCTACCATCCCGAAACGGAAATGACCCGGCACCTGCTCCTGCAAGGCGCGGCCTCGGCCTCTTTCCGCCTGTCTGGCGGAAAATGGGAGTTCTATGCCGTAGCCAATGCGAACGGCGACATGAAAGACTCGACGGTGCAAAGCCTGCTGGCCAATACGCAGAGCGTGGAAACGGAAGAATCGCTGGTCCGCGACGGAACACTGCTGATGACCGGGTACAAAACGATGGAAATCGGCGAAGGCGCAGCCTCGGTACACATTGAACTGGAGCGCCTCGCAGTCAAACTCCGGGTAGCCGTGGCGGTAGCCCCGGCCATGCGGGAACGCATAAGCGTGCGCAGCGTGCAGGCGCGGAACATTCCTGTTTCAGCCAAATATTTCGGAAACAACGATCCCGTCCGTTTTTTCGACAGCGAGGCGCACGAGGTATCGGAAAACGCTTTCGCCCATACCTACTATCTGCCCGAGAACCTTCCGGGGACGGTATCTTCCGTGGCCCGGCCGCAGGACTGCACGCCTGCCTCCGCACCGAAAGGCGCCACCTGTTTCGTGATAGAGGCCCTATGCGACGGTCTCCCTGTCAGTTATTATGTCTATCCGGGCGGAAACGATACCTCGGATTTCAACATCCGGCGCAACAGCCTGCATCTACTGAACATAACCCTCTGCGGCGGCAACCCGGACGATATGTGCGTGGACGCTTTCGACATGGTGCCGGACACCCCCGCAGGAGACGAGTACGAACGGCAGGAAATTCCAGTCGTTCTGGAATGCACGGCCAATAACTACGCGGGCCGGACGTTCGATATTGCCTACCGGAGCATTGCGGGCAATTCCCGCATTACCGTGAACGGGGTAAGCGCCCCGTCCGGTACGCTGGCCGAAGGAGTGTCCGGTACGGCGATACGCGAGGTGTTCGAAATGACCGTATCCTCCGAAGAGACAGGGCCGGCAGCGGTGGAGTTCTCCATGACGGACAACGAAGGCCACACGCCGACCCACACCCTGTCGTGGAACATACTGCCGGCCCGCCACATCGTTTTCTCGCCGGTCTATACCTACGGAATGGGAACGAGGGCCGTCAGCAGTACGGAAAACGATCTGCTCGCAACAGTGTCGTTTTCATTCACGACATCCGTTCCCTTGCCGGCTCCGGCAACTGTCTCTTTCGACTATTACTGGCAAAGCCGTTACACCTCCGGCAGCGACATCGCTGAAAACTACCACTCCTACACGCTGGAAACCACCGCGGGAATAAGAGGAAGCGGCGTGACGCTTTTCAACGCGGAGACAGCGGGGAAACCGATACCGAGATACCACAAGAACGGTTTTTACACCCGCCCCGGCTATATGATCCTGGACGGCGGTACACTTATCATACGTTCCGTGTCGGACCTCCGCCCGGATACGTTTACGATATAAATCCGCCGAGGATTACCTGCCAGAATCCTACTTTGTAAATCGTTATCAATCAGTCAGGAAACGATGAAACGCACAATTCTTTATACGCTGTGCCTCTGCACGGCCTTGCTGGCCCTCTCCTGCACCAAGGAGATGGAAACGGAGGTGCATCCGGCCATGCCGGAGCCCTCCTGCCGAGTGGAGTTCCGTATCGAGACGGAAGCCGCAGAAGGCATCGCCCCCGTGGGCGAAGCCGCCACACGCGCCACGGACAATGCCGTGAGAAACCTGAACTTCTACGTGTACGGAAGCGGCGGACTGGTCCGCTCGGGCTACACGGCCTCGGCCTTCGTGCCGACCATGACGCTGGTGCCCGGCACCTACCGCTTCTATCTCATCGCCAATGCAGGCAGCTCGCTCGGACAGATGGACGAAGCGCAACTGCTCGCCCTCTCCACGCCCGTCACGGGACAGGACGGCTTCCTGCAAAACGGGGCGATGTACCTCTCCGGGATGCAGACGATGACCGTGGCCGGAAATACGACCTGCCGCATCGTCCTGCGGCGTGCGGCGGCGAAGATCAGCATAAACGTACACCTCGGGCCGCAGATGGAGGATGCCCGCATTGTCCACGTCGTGCCGGGGAACGCCCCGGCCACCGGCTCGGTGTTCGGGGAGAACCGCCTCTCGGCTTCGGACCCGCAGATCGAGTTCCCCTACGCCGACCTGTCGCCGGGGAACCTGCCCGCGCTCTCCATGTCTTACTACCAGTACGAGAACATGGCCGGAAGCGTCGCCTCCATTACCGATGCGGCCGGCCGCATCGACGGCATGGCACCTGCGATGGCCAGCTACGTGTCGATACGGGTGCTGTGGGACGGCGCCTATTGGGACTACAAAGTCTACCTGGGCAGCAATACCACGACCGACTTCAACGTGCGTCGCAACACCCTCTACAACTACGACGTGACCATCGAAGGGGTCAATATCGACGACCTGCGTATCGCCATGACGGAGATCATCTTCTGGGCAGGACGGAAGATCGCAATAGGCGGAAAATACTACCGGGACGGGTTCAGTTGGAATGCGCGTGTGGCATACACGCAGTTGGAAATACTGACCGACAACTGCGACCCCGACGAGGAGTACGCCGTATCGTTCCAACCCCTTTCGGGGACGTTCCACTCCGACTGGCAGATGGAGTACATGAACTTTTCCCTGCCGGCCGAACAGCGCGAGTACAAGCCTCTTGCACCTGGGGAGCGGGTCACGGTACACAAAGGCAACGGGACCTCCGAGATCATCTTCGCCTTCTCGAACTACGAAGGCACGAAGAACTACAACACCACCGACAACTACTTCGAGTTCACGGTGTGCGACAGCCGCGGCCGGGGCCGCACGGTGGTATTGAGTACGAACATGGACGAGTGGCTCAAATAGCGGGCGGGAAGCTGCTCCGCCACAAAGACAGATAAACCGAAAAATGATACGGAAATGAGAACAAGAACCATGACGGCCCTCGTGCTGCTTGCAGCCGCGGGGCTGGCCTCCTGTGTCAAGCTGCACGAGGAGGTGGAGACAGAAACCCTGAAACACCAGCAAACGGAGATCGAGATCCCGCAGGACACCCCGTGGGACGACGTGCCGCAGGAGGATAACCAAACGGGACATTAGCAGTATGCGGATCGGACTGGTGGATGTGGACGGACGGGGGTTCCCGAACCTCGCGCTGATGAAGCTCGCGGCCGTGGTCATCGGCTTCGTGCCCTTCGCACAGCCGTACCGCGACTTTACGGGCGACACGAAGCCCTCGCGGGAGGCGTGGCGGCTGACCTACTGGTGCAACAACAAGCGATTGTTCAATGCAATGGACTTCGCGGATTATACATGAAAATAAACGTTATGCGCTATGAAAAAAGCGATTTTCGCGGCCGGGGCCGCACGGCTCGTCCGCAGGAGGATACGCGCACCCGACAGGGAGCCCGGTTCAACGGTTCGACATCAATACGACACACGGTTGTCCGGAGGTGGCAGGCGTATCACTTAAAGACAAAAAGACCATGATTAAATGCAATGTTACGGTGTGCGGCACGATCGGCCGGGACGCGGCCACGCGCACCGGAAAGGAAGAGAAAACATTCCTGTCCTTCCCGCTCCGCGTCGCCATTCAGAGCAAGGACGGGCAGAGCGAAACGGTAGAGATCGGCGTAAGCCGGGACGGCGGGCCGGAGGAGGCCGCGGGATACCGCAGCGGTTCGCGTATCGAGGCCACGGGTACGATGTACCTGAAACGAAGGGGCGAAAGGCTCTATTTCAACCTTTTTGCAGACCGTATCGCTCCGGCGGCGACAGACGCTGCGGACGCCATCGGGGGCGAGATATCGTTCCGAGGAAAGGTAGGTAAAAACATCGAAGAACGGAAGGATAAGAACGGCAAGCCCTACACGGTATTCTCGGCGTTCAGCGCGGAGAAGACGGACGAGGGATTCGAATACCAGTGGGTGCGATTCCTGTGCTTCGACCGCGGGTGCGAGGAGTGGTTGCAGCCCGGAGCGCGGGTAGAGGTCAAGGGCGCAATGACCGTGACGGTACACAACGGGAAACCGGACATCTCCTGCCGGGCGGAAGAGCTGGCACAATATGTTCCCGAATCGGATAACACCAACGGGTAACGGCCATGGCAGCTTACAGGAAAAGGAATGCCGACGGCCCGAACAGCGAGGATAAGGCGCTGGACCTCTTCGCGGAGATGATGATCGAGAAAATCGAGAGCATCGGCAAGGACTGGCACAAGCCGTGGTTTACCGAGGGCTCGTTGCCGTGGCCCCGCAACCTGCACGGCCGCGAATACAACGGCATGAACGCCTTGATGTTGCTATTACACTGCGAGAAACAGGGGTACACGATACCCCGTTTCTGCACCTTCGACTGCGTGCAGCGGCTCAACACCCCCGGCAAGGACGGGCAGGAGCTGCCCCGCGTGTCGATACTGCGCGGGGAGAAGTCGTTCCCCGTGATGCTGACCACGTTTACCTGCATACACAAGGAGACGAAGGAGAAGATCAAGTACGACGAATACAAGAAGCTGTCCGAAAAGGAGCAGGAACAGTACAACGTCTTTCCGCGGATGCAGGTGTTCCGCGTGTTCAACGTGGCACAGACCAACCTGCGGGAGACGCGGCCGGAACTGTGGGAAAAACTGGAACAGGAGGTCGCACGGCCGAAAATCGAGGACGGGGAACATCTTAGTTTCGCGCCGGTCGATACGATGATCCGGGACAACCTCTGGATATGCCCTATCCGGCCGAAGCATCAGGACAGTGCCTACTACTCGATCTCGAAGAACGAAATCGTCGTGCCGGAAAAGGAGCAGTTCAAATCCGGAGAGGCGTTTTACGGAACGCTGTTCCACGAGATGACGCACTCCACCGGCGCAGAGGGCGTGCTCGACCGGATCAAGCCGACGGCTTTCGGCTCTGCGGAGTATGCCCGTGAAGAGCTGGTGGCCGAACTCGGCAGCGCACTGGTAGCCCAACGCTACGGCATGGCCAAACACATCAAGGAGGACAGTTGCGCCTACCTGAAAGGATGGCTCAACGAACTGAAGGAGTCGCCGCAATTTATCAAGACGACGCTGCTGGACGTGAAACGGGCTTCGTCGCTGATTACCCAAAAGGTAGACAAGATAGCGATGGAGCTGGAACAGGGCCTCGGCAGGCAGGAACGGCAGGACAACGGGATCGCCGCTCCGGAGAGGACCTTCTACGCCTCGGCGGCCTATCTCCAGTTCGACAACGATACGAAGCAGTTCGACGAACTGAAGGACAAGGGCGACTACCAAGGCATACTGACGCTCGCCAGGGAGTATTCCGGCGGTAACGGCATGGACGAGGAGCATACCTATGCCGCGCCCCTGCGCTACCGGGGCGACAACCTCGTGGCCGAGGACAAGGACTTCGCCGTGGTGTACAACGGCAGCATCGGGGGAACCTACGACGTCATGCGGAAACACACGGAACAGGAGGTGCGCGACCACATCCGGCGTTACGGAATCGACCATGCCAGCGACGACGTGAAGGAGGTGGCCAAGGATATGGCGGCGGAAGAGTTCGCTCGCATGGCGGAACGAGAACCGCCCGTCTTCGAGATGCACAATGGCGAACAACTGTACGCCAACTACAACAAGGAAACCGACACGATCGACGTGGAAAAGGCTACCGGAGAAGGGCTTGCCGTACAACACCGTTTTCCCTACAGCCACCATGCGTCGATGGAAGCCAACCTACGGATCGTGTACGAGAAACTGGACAGCATGAACGAATACCGGGCGGACATGGCGGAACAGACCGCATTCCACCGGTAAAGACAACCTCCCGGAACACGACGAGTTCCGGGAGGTTTAATTTCAGCCTTCAAGGCATTCCACATATCCAACGATCCGGGGACACGGAGCGGCTGCCGCTTTTCATACGACGGATTTTATTCCGACCGAATCATGCGGGGAAACGCACCCTGAACGCTGCAAACCTCCGATGCGCCGGACCGGCCATATTCCCGGAATTGTTTCCGCGAACCCATTTTGCCCCAATCGAGGCCTATACAGGCATCGTATCCGGCCGTCGTGCGGAACGACGCGAAGGTATATGGAAATAGTCCGCTCAAAGCCATCATTCCGCGGATTGTAACGATCCTTGCGGCCGGGAGGTTTTACATCGTGCAACAGACGAAAGCCCCCGCTGTAAACTGCCCCCAAAAAATTGGACACGAAACTTTTTGGGGGCAGTTATTCAGTATCGAACCCGGATGCGTCGGATAGGCTGATTCGACATCGCCCGCAATCATTTTGGGATCGACTCCTTGTATCTCAATCATTGATGCGTTCCTCGAATTATATTAAATTTTTTATTGTATCACAAACACTCTCCAACTACCATTCTTCTCACCACGCTCTACATATTTCTTGGAAATCAGCTGATCCAGCAGCTTCTGAATAGCCGTCATACTGATACCCGTTTCCTCTTTCATGTCCGCAAGCGTCAGCGTGGGCTGAGTTCGCATAGCGTTCAGTATTTTTGTATAATTGGGCGTTCGGAATGCAATCCGCTCCCCATCATACCACCACACATTCTCATTCCTCTCGCTCACGAACAGCACATCATTATACACTTCCGTAGCCACCAAGTCATTGAAATATTTCAAAAAAGGACGGATATCCTTGATCCCTGCATGGGCTCCATCACTGGGGACAGGACCTACTTCGAGATCCGTCTGATGCAAAGCTTCCAAATATTCACTTTTTCTGCGGCTCCGGACTACAATCATCGGATAATCATGACGAGTCAGAATGTAGTTCACCATCAGCCGGGCAATGCGACCGTTACCGTCCTCGAAAGGGTGAATGCGGATATAACGGTAGTGAAACAGTGCGGCCAACTCTACTGGAGATAGTTTCCCTTCTTGTTCTGCTGTATTATACCAGTCCACTAAGTCTCCCATCAGCCCGGGAGTCTCCTCGGGTGAGGCATATTCGAATCTGTCCCCATATCGGGTGATAACACTGTTAGGCCGAGTCTTATACTGGCCGGCATGAATTACATAACTCGTCTGTATACCACCAGGCAAATCTCGATAAACAGTATAATCTTCTCGTAATATGGTTTTATGTAATGCCCGGATAAAATTCTGTGTCAATGGCACTCCCTTCACCGTAGCCTCTTCCGTCATCATTCGCAGGCCTACGTTGCTCGCGGTCATCTCTTGTACGTCACGCACGTCTGCCTCCCCAATCACCTTGCCGAAAAGTAGCAATATTTCCGTCTGGCCATAAGTCAACGTATTACCTTCAATATGATTACTGTTGTAATTGAAATCCACAGTAAAACGGCGACTGAGCCTTTCCCTGTCCTTCTCCGACAGCGGCTGCAAATTCTGCCATGCAGTCAACGCTTTCTTTATATTAAGATACTTCATATGGATTTATATTTAGCATCAGACAATGCAAAGGTATAAAAATTGCCGAAATAGTTATAACGACACAACCATTTCCCAATTTATTTCACGAGATATCTGCTTGTAAATCCATGTATAGAGTTGCTGCCCAAAAATAGAGATTCATTATCAACGCTCGTCGCTTTAAGGCGAATGGTTTTGATCCTGAGAAGTATATTGATATAGATTAACCATTCCTGCATAATCAGCAAATAGTAGAGTCCGATGGGAATAAAGAGCAGGGGTCTTGTGTTATGCTGTAGAAACATTATGTTTATGCTGCATGATAAATACGCGCAGAGCCATGCGGTGGGGAGGCTTTTTTCGACCGGTAACATACGGAAGGCGCTCTATACCTGTATTGTCCGGATATGCGGGCCGTGCCTGTGGCGTATCGGTCTGCGTTTATGTTCGTGCAGGAGTGTTGAAATAAAGGGAAAACGGGAATGCAGGGCGAGCGGATGGTTTTCCCGATACGGACCCGCACTCGTTTACTGTCTTGCGGACTTGCTCGTCGTATTTACGACGGTTGGCTATGTGCGGTTATATCTTTTTGAAGTCCCATTCGTTTGTTGTGGTAGGCATTCAGTAATGGCTGAATATCTGTGTAATCCATAATGAAGTCAATAGTATAGGTTTTCGATGTAGATATAATAAAACACTTTTGTAAAAGCGGATTTCACTCTGTAATTCGCTTCTCAAAAGTGTTTTTGGCGGCGCATGCCTTTTCATTCCGGTCAGTCGATAGTTGCGGTGGAATTCACCGCCCCGGAGGATAACGTCCGTTTTTTTGATGTGCGCCCCGATCGTTGGATTTCTCTGGTTTTTATCTTATCGTTTTTTTACGAGTCGCTTTTGGGGCGTTACGGAGTATCCTCCCCGTCCGGACATTCCCGGCAGGCGTTCGTCGTGCCGCCGCCTTCTGCTCTTTCGGCTTCTGTCCACCGGCGCTTTTCGATCAGGTGCGGGAAATTCCGCCGGACGAATCCGCCCAGCGAGTTATAGACCAGCCCCAGCCGCCGGGCTATGGAGTGCAGATCCTCCGCAGTGGTTTCGTACAGGCGGATGGCCTCGGCGTACTTTTCCATGCTGCGGCGCGAGATCCGTTTGCCCTCCGCCGTGCGCATCATCCCTTCGCGGGCGTGCAGCTCCGGGAAGTGCTCTTTGAGGTATTGCCTGAAAGATTCAGGATGGAGTCCGTATTCGGCCGCCGCTTTCGCGACGCTTATGTCTCCCTCGCGCAGCCGTGCGATGGCCGGAGCGTACTTCTCGGCCTTGGCGCGGCGGTATTGCTTGGTCGTCGTGATCGGCACTCCCTCCCGGTATTCGGCTCCCCGGCGTTCGAACGCCTCCTTGCGATGCCAGGTACGCAAGTAGGCGTATAAGGTGTTTTCGTTCTTCCCTGTCGCGATGGCGATTTCCCGTATCGTCATGGAGGTCTGCTCATAGAGCTGTACCGCCTCGCGGTAACGCTCTATTGTCTCCGCCCTGGGTTCGTGTCTGCGTCCGTTGCCCGTCAGGCGGCCTATCTTCTTGTTCCCTTTGGCCTGCTCGCGTTTCTCCTTGCGTTCGTGTTGCAGCCTTCGGTGGTAGGATAGTACATGTTGGCTGAGTCCTCCGGCCGATACATGGCAGGCGCGCGCCGCTTCCGGTATGGTCATCTCCGTAGTGTGCAGCAGTTCTATTGCATCGGCATAATGCTCTTTGCTCCAGGGCCGCATGCCGCGTTTTCTGTGATCGGCCAGCCCCAGCCGTTGGCGTTCCGCATCTCTGCGGACGAGTATTTCGGGATGGTGTATTCTCAGACAGGCCCCGAAGCCCGAAGGGTTCAGTCCGAACTTCCGGGCGATTTGCGATATGGTGCAGGCGATATTTTCGACGTTGTTGCAGGCCGCGACGGCCTCCTTGTATTTGGTCTGAGCGGCGGACTTCTTTCCTTGCCTGCAGTCCGATTCTTCGTTATATTCGCCCTCCTTATGCGCATTACGACGCGCTAACGCCAGGTTTCGGTAGTATTTGTAGATATAGTTCAGCAGACTGTTGACCGGTACTCCGCATCGGCGACTGATCTTGCTGGTCGAGAGATCCGTCGTGGCATACAGTTCCAATGCACGGGCGTATTTCTTTTCCGTAGCGGGGAGAGGCCGGGGCGCAGACCTCTGCGGCATCGCGAAGCCCTGCCGGCGATTTCGTATGTTCTCGTCGCTGTGTGTGGTTCCCATACACAGGTTTTCCTATATGTCGTTTTGTGGCGTGATTCGTCGGATAACACCGGACGTACCGTCCGTGGGTTTCGGAACATTCGTTTAGATCGGAATGGACATTTACGGGTACATGCGTCGTCGGTCTGCGACACGCGTCGAGCGGAAGCCCGGCATCGGGGGCGTATGCGCTTCCCGTGCTCTCTTGCGGACGCGTCGCCTGCGCCATGCTTCCGCTTTAGTAGCGATTCTCGCGGATGAGAGTCCCGTCAGCTGCGCGTCGGTCAGCACAGCCTTGTATTCCGCCTCGAGGAACGTCCTTTCACGCAGAACACAGGCCGCTTTGACCAACGGGTCGAACGACTCGATGAACCGCATTGCCGCGGGCGTCAGGCAGGGGCGGCGTGTCAGTCGGACACCGCGCCGTCCTCCGCGACCTCCCACGGGCTTATCGTTACCGAGAAGTCGGTGTCGAAGCGCACCAGCTCCCGCGTGTCCAGCCCCACGGCATAGCCGTCCGTGTGCTCCAGCAGCAGCACCCGTGCCGCGGGCCGCTGCTCGTCGAGCCACTCCTCCACGGGTCCCGCGACGATACCCCGCGGCAGTGCCCTGGCGGGGTTCTCGATGCGGAGCCATCGGCTCCCGCTGTCGAAGAGAACCTGCGTGCCCCGGCACATGCGCACGCGCAGGAACGCGCCCTCGCGCTCCGTCTCCCGGGCAGCGATCCGCTGAGCCGGGAAACGGCAATAAAAACTCCGATACCCGGCATGCAGGCTCGGAGTTTACGGCGTTAAAACGGGAGGAGCCTGGGGCTATCAAAATATCGGTATGACATCCACATCCTCCCACGGCTGTACCGTCACCTGAAAATCTTCATTAAAAGTAAGGACAACCTCCGAATCCAAACCGACGCGATAGCCCTTCCGATGTTCAAGCAACAAAATCCGAGCTTCGGGATAGTGTTCGGCAAGGTACTCTTCGATAGGGCCGGATACGATGCCGCTCGGCAACGCACGCTCGCGGTTCTCGATCCACGTCCAGTTGTCCGAGGCATCAAAGACAGCCATCGTACCGCCGCACAACGTCACCTGCACACCGTCACCACTCCTCTCCGAGGCGATGATCCGCTCATTGGGGAACCATTGCAGACAAAAGGACTTCACCGTTTCAGACACCTGCGATTCCGGCCGGTCCTCCTTCGTACAGCCAGCAATCAACAGACCAAAAATCGTCATAGCATAAACATGCAGACGCCCCATTCTAATATTCAAGATTCGCATCATACTACAAAGATTAAGAATTCAAAAAAAGACTTTCGCCGCTTTTATTCCGATTTGCGCAAAGAGCGGTAACAAAACTCTCTACGTGGATCACACAGCCGTCGCACACGACGTCTGCGCAAATAACATCCGAACACGGTAACCAGGCCGGCAGCCAATGCGAGTCCGAGCATCATGGTCCCAAATTCTGTTTCTTCCGGGGTAAAGCAGCATGTAGTGTAAACCATCAAATTCATATATTACTATCATCAAATGAATATTCCTTCAACTCTTTTTTTTACGCATGCCGCCTTTCGGCGAAACCCCGGTTTTCGGGGAATTGCACGAAGAAAGTCCAGCCACCGGCGGAGGACCTTCACGCAGCGGGAAACTCCTCGCATCGGCCGCACGCCAACAGAGGCTGAACGGCCAATGACTCCGCGATTGGTTATAGGCCTCCACCGTTTCGCTCCATTTGCGATAGAGCAGCGGATCGACCGGACGATCAACATAGGAACCCCGCAGAAAATCGGCATAGCGACGCATCTGACGACGGACATATCTGATGTGCAGCATCTTCGCCACCACCAGTATGAGCAGCAGCGACACAAGGGCGATACCCGCCACGCAGAGCCACTCGCTACGAACCGTCCATACGTCGGACGGATTCGCTTCGGAGAAGAACTTTCGGATCACAACAGGCGTCTCTAAGGGTTCTACTGTCGGAGAACTTCCGTCGAGGCGTGGTTCATAAATAAACAACACGCCAACAATCACGAGTGCGGACAAAAACAGGACTCTTAAATTCATAAAATTCATCATCATAACAGATCAATATACCTCTTCGCGCGTGGCTTGCCACCACGCCGTGCGGCGGTAGGTTTCGTTCAACGCCGGAAACTCCCCGCGGGGGACATAGAGCGTCAATCCACTGTGGCGGCCGATATCGAACCCTTTGTAAGGGCTGCCCTCGCCGCCCAGAAACCGCTCCGTGGAGGCGCGCCACACCACCGCATCCGCCAACGCCCCGCGGAAGGCCGCCTCCGCGTCGGGATCGGCCAAACAGGCCTCCACATAGGCCTCCAGATCGTAGAAGCGTGCCGCTGCCGGACGGTCGCCGTAGGCTCCCGGGCGGTCGAAGTGTTGAAGGCCCGCGGGCGGTGTATCCCGACCCTCCTCGTCCGCAAAGCCTCGCGTCACACGCCGCACAGCCTCGGCCAGCGCCGGCATCGACGACGTGCGGATCAAGGAGAGCGTCGCCGAACAGCCCGTTCCCGAGAGCGTCCGGACGTGGGCCATGTAACGCTGGCCGAAGGCGGCAAGCTGCTCCTCTACGGGACGTCCGCCATCCGTCAACAGGGCGAGGTTCTCCGCGTAGAGGGGCCGGAAACCCGGCTCCACCACCTCGGCCGACGACGCCAACACCCAGTCCGTATGTCCGGCCAATGCCAGGGCCACCTCGGCCCCCGCCATCAGGCACGCCTCGAAGATCACGTAGTCGAGCGGCATGCCCGACGGAATTGCCGAAACAAAGGCATCGAGCGACATCTCGGAACCCTGATCCAAACCGATGCTGCGGCTCACGAGCGGTGCCTGCAATCCGCCCTCCGGAAGCCAGCCCGTGGCGTGCGAGAAGAACAGAAGGCCGTAACCCGTTGCAGGACTGCGCTCCCAAACCGTGCGCAGCACACGCTCCAGCGTCGCGCCCGAGGCCGAGTTCTCCTCGCCGTAGCGCTCCACCGTGCGCAGCGCGACGCCCTCCGGCGTGGAATCCATGCGCCCGAGCGTCGCCCCGGAAGGAGTGTCGGCATACACCCACAGCTCCATTCCCGGACGCCACGCGCGGCGCAGGGCCGACATTCGCGCATCATACTCCTCTTGCAGGTTGTTGTCCAGCGCCATGTAGACCACCAGCGGGCGACGCGACGGGGGTCTCTCCGTGAGCTCCTTCGTGCAGCCCCCGGGCAGCACCACGCTGAGAACCGCCAAAGCCTGTGTCACAGCTGAAATGAGCGACTTTTTCATCATCTACCGTATGTTGTCAACCCGCTGGTTATAGCCCGTATGCCGAAACCCGCCGCCATAAGCCTGCAAAGGGTTAGGTTAGCTGATACAAGCTGTAATTATTCCTGCGGATGTAAGTCTGAGGTTGTATTAAGTTCTATACTGGTTCTGCACACAGCTGTATTGGGCTTGTTCGTTTTCGACACAAGGCGATCTTCATGTATATATGCATATCCTCGTGTTATATTATTGTTTAAGATAGCCGTTATATCAGCCTCTTTGACAAACTTTCCAAACTCCGTAATAAGTCCGTTGTTATACGCTTGAGACCAAAAAGTCATTACATTATAATTGGTGTTCTGGATTCCACACTTTTCGTTATCGGAGTAGTGCTTTATAATATGAATATAGTAGTGCCCCAGGGCCTCAGGTTGAAATATCACATGTTGATAGTTGACAGGCTTGTTATCATTAAGGGCTGCTGACCACTCAGCAGGTCCATACGCAAAAATTGTCGTTTCACCGACCTTGCACTCACATGATGAATAGATATTCGGGTACCCGCTCTCTCCCGGCTTCACTCCAATAAATCCTTCGTGATTGGTTTGGGGGCTTTTTATTAGCATTGTAAAGCCTGGAGTTACAGTAGGGTTGTCCTTCAAGCCTGAGTATGCCTCAAATGGCGGTACTCGGCGCCAGTATACTGGATAACGCTGAGAATTTGATGGAGTATATGCCCAACCTCGGGTGTAAGCCAGCATAAACTCGAAGTTTTGTGTCGTCTTTAGTTTGGCCCATCTGCCTGTAATATCATTTGGCCCTACGATTATACTACTTAATGCTTTGGAAGCTAAGCACGCCTCAAACGATGTTTGCCAATTCTTAAATGTAGCTTGATCAGTAACCAAAGGTGTCGGGAAAGACCACTTTACGTTTTCAGCGCCGATCAAATATAAATTGCTCTCAGGGACAGTCAGGGTTTTCAAATTACTTAATTGATCCCACCCCCACTCTTGAGCGGAGTATTTCCAAATCACGTCCGAACCATCGCACGGTTTTCCGTCCTGATATATCTTCGTATCGGCAATCTCCAGCCAGGTGGTCTCGTCATAGACTCCGCCGCCCTTATGCCGGCAGTACTCCACCACGACCTTGTACATCATGTTCTTGTGGTTGTTCTCCGCAAGCGCGAACTCGATTGTTTTCGACGATCCGTCGGACTGCAGTTCCACGCCCTTGTCCCAGTTCGAGGTCGGGTAAAGCTGCTTCTCCTTGGCAAGGGCCGGGTCGGGATTGTTCAGCACCGCCAAATAGTCGTCCACGCCGTCCTGTGTCGCATCAGTGTTCACCAGCACGGCCTTCACGCGCACCTTCACACGGTTGAAATAGGAGTTCGAGAAGTCGAGCTTGAGCGTGTGCGCCCCGCTGCTCAGATAGTACTGCCCGGTCTTCATATTGCGTAAAGGCACGTTCATCTGCGTTCCAGTGTAATAGATCCTCTTTTCGTCGACAGCCTCGTTCGCCGACTCGTCCGCATTGGCCGTGCGGCCCGTGAAGCGGAGCTTGTAGAAGACCGGATCGTCGCCTTCGCTCTCGGGGGTGACGGCCACCCGGGTCAGATCCGCGAACTTCTCTTCGAAGAGCTGGTACCCTTGGGTTGAAGTGTACGTCTTCTCGCTGTTGGGCTGCGCCTGTTCCGAGAGGTCGAATCCCGTCGTAAGGGTCAGTTTTCCCGTGGCGTTGGTGCCGAAGCGGAACAATTTGTCGTCGTACTGGTTGTTCTCCATGGCCCAGTTCAGGCTCGTCATGTCGGCCCACGGCCACTCGATGATGTGGGTGTGTGCGGGCAGCTCGCGGCGTATGTGCAGCTGGCGCGCGTTCTCCTCCATGTCGTCCGCCGTAAGCTCGGGGTGCACGTTGCGCAGCTCGCGCACCACCGTGCGCTCGCCGCCCAGCGGCACGTCGGGCTGCTCCTTGTCCGTCTGCGACTCGTCGAACGCCGTGTCGCCCCGGTCGAAGTCGGGAACCGAGAAGGTCGCGACTTCCGTCCACGTGTGTTCCGATTTGCCGTTGTCGGGGTGGTCCGTCGTCGGGACCCGGTCGTCGGGTTTCGCCGTCCAGTCCGGCGCCACGAGCTCCTTGTTGGCCTCGTGTACCTGCTGCCCGTCATCCATGTTCCAGTACCAGTACCAGTTGGTGTTGGATTTCATGGCGAGCGTATAGGCCCCTCCGGCGGCTCCGTATCCGTGGTCGAGCACGTAGACGCCCGGGTTGCCGCCCGCGGGGTCGGACTCCTTCTCGATCGTCTTGCCGTCGGGGCCCGCCTGGATCGAGGGCTCCAGCGTCAGGGGCTTGCCCTTCTGCGTAATCTTGAGGTTCGCCTCCCGCGGCGACAGACCCGGAGTATTGCTCTCTACCTGCACCGTCACGCTGCGACGCCCCAGACCCGTGTTGGGCTGGAGCGTGAACTCCAAGCCATCCAGGTATGTTGTGGCCACGCTCTCGATCTTCTTGCCGTACCACGTCGCTAAGTTGGTGAGCCACGTATCCTCCGCTCCGGCCTCGCCCCGCGAGAACCACCATATCAGCGACGAGGGCGTCGTCTCGATCTTGGGCCAGACGCCCGTGGCGTCGTGCGCCACGACGACCTCGTAGCCGCCGTTCTGACGCAGTTCGTAGGGATGCACGGTGTTCGCCACCACCTTCCACTCCACGGGCTCCTTGAGCTGGTAGACCGTGAAGCGCTCGGTGACCGGGTTCACGGCATTGTTGTTCTTCAGCTCCGCCGTGACCTCGAAGGTGAACACGCGGGAATCCTGGCCCTCCGGGAGTTTCGCTGGCTCCACGAGGTACTCGTCCTTCGCGTCGCGGACCCTGGCGAAGAAGGTCTTGAACCGATCGTCGGGAATCGTGCCCCCCGTCTCCGGGTAGATCGTGTAGCTGTACTTCTTGCCGGTGCCGTCGGTGCCGGAGAGCGTCAGCTCATACTCCTTCTTGGTCGTGACGCTGATGCCCACGCTCTTCTCCGGGCCCTCGGGGCCGAAGTAGAGCTCTTCGGGGTCGAAGAGGATGCGCAGCAGGTCGCGCGAGGTCTGCGAGACCGAGACCTGCGACTTCATGCGCCCGGCCTCGAAGACGAGGCGGCCGCTCAGCGTGCGCTCCGTGCCGTCGGGGTTGTTCGCCAGCTCCTCCATGCCGAAGCGTAGCTCCGTGGTGCCCTTCGGACCCTGCGACGGCCATCCCGTGCTCCCCGGAGCGTAGGCCGTGCCCTCCGCGTCGTAGTAGCGGATGTTCTTCTTGAAGTCGTCGTCGCCCTCTATGGTCAGCTTCCAGCCCTTGCCCAGCTCCCCGTCGTAGTCCGTAGTCACCGTCAGCGCCTCGGGCGTGCCGTCGCAGTAGAACTTCTGTTCGCGCTTGCTCAGGCTCAGGGAGTAGACGCCGTCGGTAACGATGTCGCCGACCTGCTGGCTCTGGTCCCAATCCACGACCTCGGCCGTGAGCTTCGTATTCTCGTTCCTCAGCGCATCATCCTCCGTATCTTCCCCGTGGCCCGACACCGACGTGATGTTGACCACGTAGGCGTGGTTGCGCCGCAGGTCGATGCGGCTCTCGGGCGTGGGCTTGAGCTCACCGCCGCCGTCGTCCTTGCGTACCTCGGCGAAGTCTATGCGGTAGTAGGTCGTCTTGGCCGTGGCGCTGCCATACTTGCCGCCCACGACGATGCACGCCGCATCGTCGAAATCCAGACCGTGGTTCTCGGTCTCGGGAACGTAGCACTGGCGCGTCAGGCTGCGACGGTTCGCCGCATCGGCATCCACGGCACCGGCAGGCGTCGTCAGCTCCCCGGCGTCGAAAGTATAGCGGAGCGGAGCGGTATCGTCGTAGGTGGCGTAGAAGTCGCTCAGGGTAATGTCCGTCACCTGCCCCGTACCCGTGTCGATATTGCCCTCGCGGGCTCCGCAGACGCCGCCCGTGGCCGTACGGTAGACGCTCACGGACTGAAGCTCGAAGTACGTTCCCTTGCCCCCGTTGTAGAGACCCTGCGCCTGCATGTCGTCGAGCGGGAAATGACCCTCTTCGTCCTTGTGGAAATTCACGCCCACGTCCACGCGCGCCACGGCCCGCGTCATCCGGATCGTCCCGGCGAGCGTCGCCCCGGGACGCAGCGCGAACGTCCCGCTCTCGCCCCACATGGGGAAGCTGCGGAATTCCTCCGCAGGGGGAACGGGCCACTTGCCCTCTGTGTCGAAGGTCAGCCTGAGGCGCGCCTCCGACAGCGGGTTCTCGACGCGAGTGCCCTCCTCATCGACCGTGCAGGAAGCGAACACCGTCCACCACGGCCCATCCTCCGTATCGGTATAGCCGCCCTGCGCCTTCAGCTCGTCGAGCGTCAGACCCGAGACGAGGCCCGCGCGGAACGTGCGGTCCGTATTGCCCGCGGGAAAGGGGATGTGGATGTCGTAGGTCGCGGAACCGTCTCCGTTCTCCGCAACCTCCGCTTCGCTGATATCCTCCGCCTCGGGCGTGGTCACGCTCACGAACTGCCAGTTGCCCTCGTTGTTTTTGGCGTAGAGCAGCACGTGAAGCTTCCCGGCCTCGAGAAGGGTCTCCTGCGCCACCTCCGCGGCATAGGTCCCGGCCGTCGAGACGCCCGGAACCACGAGACGAAGCGTCGCGTAGTCGCCCGAAGGCGCCGGATTGGGTCCGAAGTCTCCGGAATCCGTGAGGTCCCGGGTGCAGCCTCCGGTAAATGCCGCGGCGAAGAGGCAGGCGGCCGCAGCCGCCGCGCACACGGCACGGCGCCGCAGACCCGCCCCGAGGCGGCCTCCCGCGGGCCGATGACCGCGGGATGTCCTGTTGCTTGATCTCAGTATCATATTATCGTCTGTATTGTTTTTGTTATCTTGTCGTTGCCGGGCCGGAACCCGGATGCTGGGCCCCGGCCCCGGGATCACGGGCTATTGTTGAGTGCCTTCGAGCCCCGTATTATAGGTCGGAAGTCTTCCCGGACGAGCGGTTATGGCGTTGCGCACGACCATCAGCTCCAGCGGCCCACGCAAGTTTTCCGACGCCGTGGTAATATAAGTAGGCGTGATGCGCTCGAAGATCTGTAACCATTCGCGCGTAATACCATGGCCGTCCGGACAGTGCACACCTGAAAGCCATTGCGACCAATATCCTTTTACATCGCTCGTACGTGTATGCTGGCGGCTGCCGACGCACGAGTGTTTTCCTGTGACTACGATCCTCCACCCCCGGAACACATGGCGGTCGCCTCCCCAGAGAGCTTTATAGGCATCGGCCGTCGCCTGGGAGCAGAAAGGATCCCCGGCCTTATTATAATCGTCGGTCTGGCAGGTGATTCCGAAGGTGTTCCCTGTGAACGGGTCCGTGAGGCCCTGCTGGCGATAAGTCTCATCCATGATCGTGTATTGCTTTTTTATCTGAATGCTCGCTCCGGCTTCAGCAAACTTGTCCCTATTGTCCCAGCGGTCGACATAACCCCACGCCTGGTCGCGGTTCATCGTCGCGGGGCCGGGAATCGCCGGGACGACGGGGCCGTGCTGGAGGAACACGAGGCTGTTGGGGCTGTAGGCCTCCTGCGAGAACAGACAACTGTTCCACGAAGGCTTCGATCCATAACCGTTGTCCGACCACACCGTCGTCCAAGAGTCGTCGTTGCCGCCGTAGGGCTTGTACTCCACCCAGTAGATGTAGAAGTATTCCTTCTCCCCGTTGTGAGGCACCGGATATTTGATGTAGCGTTGGTACTTGCTGCCATCGAGCTTGTACTCCGTGTACTCCGTCTCGCCGACGGGCGTCTCTGCCGCCGCCGTGAAGTAGTCGCTGACGTTATTGTAGTTGCCGATGTGGAACTTCCGGCGTCCGACGCGTACCCGCTGGTCTTTGTGGTAGGCGCTGCCGGAGAAGTCCAGCAGCAGCTCGAAGCCCCCGTAGGAGTACTTGCCGCCCCGGGCGATCTGCGCCGTCTCGGGGTGCACGATCCAGTAGCCCGAGTAGTAGTTGAGTACTGTGGTGAACTTTTCGTCCGCTCCGTCCTTCTCCTTCTGGCGGTATCCCGTGATGGTGATACGGTACTGCCGGTACCCGCCGTCGGTATCATAGCCGACCTTGTCCGGGTCGATGAATGCCTCGTTGCCGGGCTTCTGGGCGATCAGCTCGCTCAGCTCGCCGAGCGTGGTCTGAAGCACCGTCGAGTACTTCGCTTCCGTGGGATAGAGCTCTATCGTACCCCTGTCCTTCCACTCTGCATTCATACCGTACGCGTTTTCCACCTTGATCGTCACCTTATTGTTCGAGCGGATCGCTATAGGTTGGTCTTTCCACGCGGTCTCGCCTGCGGGCAGCTCCGGGTCTTGGAAGTTCGAGAGGCTGACGTCGTTCTGGCCGCCGAAGGGCAACTGCATGAACGTCATCGAGGGCACCGTGCGCTGGATGCGCAGGATCTTCGTCGCGGCGCTGATCTGCTCGTCATCTTTCGCCTTAGCCTCGTCGGTCGTGTTGCCGTCGTCGACCAGATTGTGGAGGTTGTAGAACTGCATCTCGGAGTAGTACCTGCCCGCGAGGGGTATCGTACGCGTGGGGGGCGTGCCCGCGAGGGCGTCGTCGTTCAGGGCGTTCGGCGCGAGGTAGAAACCCTCGACGCTGTAGAGCGGCAGGGCCTGCGACCAGGTCCGCTCGCTCGAAGTCTCGTCGCGGTTCTCGTTCGTGGCATTCGCAATACCCGGTTCCGGAACGGGCGCCAGATCGCTGAGGAACGTGCTGATGACGTAGCCGGGTTTGTCCGCCGCAGGGGTCTGACCGTCGGCGTTCTTCCAGTAACGGTGGCTGTGGTGCAGGCACACGTCCTTGGGGCGCGCGGCAGCGTGGTCGTAGCTCGTGCCGAGGAAGGCCTCGGTGCTCTCGGGGGTATTCTCGAGCTCGTTGTCCTTCGCGCCCAGCTCGTCGGCCTCCGACGTGCCGCCCTCCGTCTTGCGCCACTCCCACCACCAGTCGGTGTTGGCGCGCACGCTCAGCGCGTAGAGCCTCCGTGCCGCAGCCGTACCCATATCCAGCGTGTAGGTCGCACGCCCCGTCGGCACGTTCTCGCCGCTGTGCTGCTGCGAGGTAAAGTTGCCGCCCTGCGTCACGTTGGTCGAGGGGACGATCTCCAGACGCAGAGGTCCCGCGCCCTGCTCGATGGTCAGCGTCGAGTTCGTCTCGTCGAAGCCGTCCGTCGGCGAGTAGGCCTGCATGGTCACCGTCCGCGGCTGCAGGGTCGGGTTCGGAAGAAGCGTGAAGGGAATATCCGCCGCTCCGCTCCGGGTCACGTTCGGGTACTCGCTCCAGTTGGTCACCCACTCCTCGCCGCTCAGGTTGCCCGTCTCGCTCTTCGAGACGAAGTACCACGGCAGATCCGCAGGCTGTGTAGCCACATGCGGTGTCACGCCCGTCGCGTCCCACGACACCCGGATGAAGTTCGGGTAGATATTCCGGGGATCGTCCGGATCGTACACGCCGTCTTCGGGGGTGCCGGGGTCATCAGGCCCCACCAACTCACCACCTCGAACAGCGTCCACGTACCATTTCACTTCGTAGTAGCTCTGCTCCACGTCCAGCTTCGTACGCTCGGGGTTCTTATCGTAATTCGTCTCCTCGTCCCAGTAGCCCTCGATCTCGAAACGCCACGAACGAGGCGCCACAGGCTCGACGTTGCCGTTGTGTGCCGCGTCCCAGTTCGACGGCAGCAGCGAGAAGAGGGTCTCGCTCTCCGTCTCGAAGAAGGTGATGGCACCGCAGTTGTCCGTGCCGTCGCCGAGCGGGTGGCCCGCATAGGCGCCCGCGAAGAAGCCGTCCGGAAGAAGCGCCTTGTCCGCCTCTTCCAGCTGCTCGAATCCGCCGAGGTCGCCCTCACGGCCTGCGACGGGTCCGGCCTGCGGGTCGGAGAGGTTCATGCGGTAGGTCTGGCCGTCCTTTGTCCATGCCACGTAGTACGTGGCGCCCGCGGGCGAGCTCTTGACGATGACCTGCTGCTTGCTCTTGGGGTACTTCGGGAAGTAGAGCTTCTGCTGCAGAAGGCTCAGCGTGCGCGTGTTCTTCACGTCCTGAACCAGTTCCAGCGTCTGAGACATCCGGCCCGCCGTGAACAGCAAACGCAGCGTGCGTTCCATGAGCCCCGCGGTGTTGCTCTCGTCGAAGCGGCTCAGGCCCACGCGCAACCGGTACTGCGTGTGGGGAAGACCGTCGGTCCAGAAGTAGCTCTCGCCCTGATCCTCCTTCGTGAGCTCCTCCCACGTCCCGTTGCGGTAGATCTCGACCTTAACGTCCCCCGAATAGTCCTGCCCGTTCACCGTGACGTCCGTCTTGCGCATCGTCAGATGCCACCCCTTGTCAAGCGTCTCGTCGCCCTTGAGCTCGAAGTCCGTGAACACGGTGACCTCCTGTGCCGTACCGTCCTGATGGTAGCGAAGCTGCGTGGAGCTCAACGCCAACTTGTACTGTCCGTCCGTGACCATGTTGCCCATGCTCCCGTCGCCCGTGTCCCACGAGTAGACGTCGACCTCCATGTTTATCGGCTCCGAAGCCGCGGCATCAGCCTCCGTGGGGTAGCCGTCCCCGCGAACCCGAAGAATGTTGATGACATACGCGTGGTTGCGAAGAATGTCGTAACGGTTCTCCGCCGAGGGCTTCACGTACCCCTCGTGCTCGCTCCCGGCATCGTCCCCTTTGGCCGCGCGGTCGTAGAAGTCTATGCGGTAGTAGGTGGAGGCTCCGCCGTTATATTTGCCTTTGACAACGAGGTAGAACGCCGACGTGTTGTCGTCCGTGCCGTTGGGGGTCTCCGGCAGGTAGATCTGGCTCCGGAGCATGTTTCCCGCGTCGCCCCCCTCCTTCGTATAGGTGAGGCCCGACTCGTGGAGGGCCAGCTTGTCGTCGAACGTCGGAGCATTCACCGACAGTCCGTTGCCGGTACGGTCGAGATGCGCGGGGTCCGGGGCGATGAAGCCCTCGCGGGCCGCGTTGTGCAGCGTCACCCCCTCGATCTCGAAACTGTGACCCGCGAGGTCCGTGTCGTTGCCCTTGTAGTCGGCGCTCGTAAGGTCGTAGCGGCCCGTGAACTGGCCCTTGTCGTCCATGATCTTCCCCGAGAGGTTCACGCCCACGTCGATACGCGCCACGGCACGCAGCAGGTGGATCGTAGCCACGCGCACGACCTGCGTGGTGAAGGCCGTCTGCGTCTCGCCCCACAGCGGAAGCGGGGTCGGATCGCCGCCTGCGGTATTCCAGATTTTGCCGTCCTCCTGCGCGAAGCGGATCGCACTGCGCGCCGTCTCCAGCGTCGCGTTCGCGCCGAGCAGCCGGTTCCAGTACTCGCTCTTCGCCGCATCGTCCGTGCCCGCCTCGGAGTAGTTGGCCACAACCATCACTTTGTAGTATTTCAGGGCTTCGTCCGTGCCCTCCTGCGGAAGCTCGATGGTGAAGTGACGCTGGTAGGCGCCATTGTTGTCGACGGCCGCGTCGCCGCCATCCCGCTCCTTGGCCGGGGCGTAACGCACGAATTTGAATTCACTGTCCGTGGCGGCCTTCGCCTCGGCGCGGAAGAGCAGGACGTTGAACCGCTTCATATCCACGATGGCCTCCTGCTCGGGAGTGAGCGCATACGTCCCCGGGCGTGCCGAGCTCACGCCCGAGACGCTGATGCTCAGGTTCAGGGTTCCCGACTCCGCGGCCGGGGGCTCGGGGTCCGCAGGAACCCGGCCGGGTTCGTCGGCAAGGTCCTTCGAGCAGCCCGCAAGCAGGAAGGCGCCGCACACGAGCGGCGTCAGGATGCGACGGAGCACACGGCGCATCGCACCGGGCCCCGGATAACTGTACATAGGAATCATAGTATCTTTTTGCTTCATTATTGTTATTGTCGTCTGTCTGAGTCTCCACGCGGCGGATCAGATGCCGCCGATGTCTTCGACGCCGATCCAGTCGAGCACCTTCACCTCCGTAAGCATCAGGTTCGCGTCGAACTTGAAGCCCCACTCGTCGTTGCGCCACAGAAGCTCCTCGCTCAGGCTGCCGCCCTCGCTCTCCAGCGCCTTGCGGATAAGATCCCGCACGTTCTCGTCGTAGAGCTTCGACGTGCCGTTCCAGATCGTCAGGCGCATGTCGTCGGTAAGGTGCAGCGTGTGGAAGACGGCCGTAAGGTCCGAGCCGCTCACGCTATGGTCCGGGGTGTAGCTCAGCGTAGGGCTCTCCTGCGTCAGCGGCTCGTTCTGGCTGTTGTAGACGCCGTTTTTGCCCGTGAGCTGGATCGTGTAGCCCGTGGGGTTCGCGCCGCGCATGCCCGACACGGCGCCCTGCAGGATCACCTGGACCACGTTCGTGTTCTTGCGGTGCGAGACCGTGCCCTCGACAGGCGTGCGCTGGCCGTCCGTCGTGAACGTCTGCATGCCCCCCAGCACATAGCCCAGCTCCTGCCAGTTCGGGTAGGGACGACCCACCTGACCGTTCTCGTGCCGCAGCTTCAGGCGCATACCGCCCAGCGTGCCCGTGCCTTCGAGCGTGTAGTCCTCCTGACGGTGGTTGGCCCACACCACGGCCGTGTAGCTGCCCGCGGCCTGCGGAACCTTGAAGCGCACCGTCTGGTTCAGAACCTCCTCCGAGCCCAGAGGACGGCTCTGAACCAGCTCGCCCGTACTCCCGTCGTAGAGGAAGAACTCGCCGAACTCGGCAGTCTCCGACCAGAGATCCCGATCCTGAGGGTTCTGCGTATAGGAGAGTTTCAGCGTGACGTCCGTCTGGCAGTCGCTCAGATCCTCCTTCGTGCAACCGCCGCTCGGAAGCACTGCGACGCACAGCATGAATAGGGTAAATAATCTGTTCATAGTTTCGATATATTTTGTTCTTCTTTCTCGTTAACTCTTCGTCTCGTTCCGACGGGGATGTCTCCGCGAACCGTCGTATTTGTCGTCGGGCCCTCTCGTCTCCGGGCCTTCGGGGTTTCAACACCTTGTATATTTCGTATCCTTCTGTCTTCGGCCGATTCGCTGCGGATGTCTCCGCGAACCTTCGGGGTTTCAACACCTTGTATATTTCGTATCCTTCTGTCTTCGGCCGATTCGCTGCGGATGTCTCCGCGAATCCGTCGTATTTCTGTTGTCCTGTCCGAACCCCGCGTGTCCGTCGTCCGGTCTGCGGGCATCCCGGAGAACCGTTCCCATCGCTCGATCCCGACTGTTTTTACGGCTCCTCTCCGAGCTCCCGGGCCTCTGCCTCCGGGCCCTTTCGGGGCATTCCGGCTCCTTTCGGGGCATTCCGGCTCCTTTTTTCCGGCCCTTTGCGGCGGCACGGTCTCCGTATCTCTGCGGGACGGCTGCGCCGTTTTCCCGTCTTCAGTCTGTTCCGATGCGGAATACTCCGCGATCCCTTCGTCGTTTCTGTTATCCGGTTCGAAACCCGCATGTCCGGGGTTCCTCCGAATCCTGTCGTGATGTGCCTTGCAGCCGGGGCACGACTCCCCGTTGTGTCTTGCCGTGATGAGCCTTGCGGCCGGGGCACGGCGCCCGTTGCGACGGACTCCCGGACCGGGAGTTTCCTTTCCGTGAAAAAACGATGTCGAAAAGAAGAAGGAGGCAGGCCTGCCTGCCCTTTTGAACTTATCCTTCAGGTTAAACACACTGGACAGGCAGGCCCCCCGGTTATATACCGGGCATTTCAATTCCTCCTTCGCGGACGGATCAGATACCGCCCTCGATGTCTACCACGTTCCAGTTGAGTACTTCGATCGTGGCCTTCATGGACGCGTCGGCCTCGAGATCCTCATCCTTGTCGAGGTTGTCGTCCTCCGTGGGTTCGCCCACGCCGTCGACCGAGATGATGTTGACTTTGTAGTGGTTGTTACGCTTCAGAGCATACTTCTCGGCAATGGTCCCGTCCAGTCGCGAACGCATCCAGTAAGCCCAATAAGCAATACCGTTCGTGTACTTTACAACAAGGTAGGCTTTGTTAGCGTTCAGTACGTCTTTAGATTTGGTCTTTGCTTCGTCACGGTCTGCAGCAGCATCGGTCAATTGGCCCGCCTTGGTCTCCGTGTTAATAGCCGTACCAACCTCATGCCATGCGGCAGGTATATCGGCATAGATTCCCGGGCAGTAGCCGGTGATCAGACCGTTCTCCCACTTCTGGACTCGGTAGAAAGTTCCATCGTTACCTCCTGCTCCCGCAGCACTGGTGATCTTTGTAAGCGCGGCCGCTTGGTCGGCCGCATACGAACCGTCTGCACTCAGAATGATCGCATTTGCGTTCGGTGTCCATTTGGCCTTGATGCTCAGGAAGGTTACCTTGTGACGCTTGGCCTCCTTCGGAGAGTTCTCCGTCAGGTAGCTGTCGGTGGCTGCTTTCACGAAAGTATGGGTGCCGGGGCCGCCGCCGTCATGGCCGTTATCGAAGAAGTCGTTTTTACCGACCTTAGTATTATCATTGGCGTAGTCAGTCGGGTTCGGGAGATCATACGTCCGATTGTAGTACGGCGAGATCAGCTGAGTTCCTTCGTAAACCGGGAAGGTGTAGAAACGCGTCGGGTTGTTGCGAACTCGGTACTCGGCAACAACCGCGTCGTGCTCGTCTTTGATCTCGATCGTACCATCGCCGCTGTTGATTACAAGGTTATCCGCGAACGTTGGCGTAACCTTGGATACCATACGGCCGATATAGACCTTGAAGTTATTCTTCGTCGCGTCATCTCCATTACCGTTTTCGACTGTAGTTTGATCCACGTTCAAAACCGTGACCTGATCCTCGATGGTTGCGCCGAGCTTATAGACGTTGCTCATCCAGAAGTTCTCTTGGTCAGGAGTATTATCAGCCGCATCAGCGATCGTAGTGATCTGCTGGATAACCTTGCAGACATTGCTCAGCTTCTTGTCGGCGGCTGTCTGGCCGTTGAAAATGGCCTCGATCTTCTGGTAATTATCATCTCCAATGTTGGCCAGGGCGTAAAGACGCTTCTTACCGGTAGTCGTGGCGAAAGTCTTTGCGTAAGGTTCCGCGTCTATATCCGCATTTTCGAACTTCACGAAATTTTCGAGAATATCGTTGTTGTTGAACACCAGAACTGCGGCATCGTTGATTTTTTTCTCTGCTTCCGAAGCCTGCGAGTTTCCATTCACATAGTCCGCGGCACCGGCATAGGTTCCGGCGCCCGTACGCTGCGACAGCGATACCGTAGCGTAGGTCGGAATGCCCTCTACGACGCCGCCTTCTCCGCCGCCGCCCGGGGAATTGGGATTGTCTACGTCTTTGGTGCAGGAACCCAGCAACAGCAGGGTCGCAAATGCACCTGTCGTCAGAATGTTTAATGTTTTCATCGCTTAATTTAATTTGGTAAATGTTGAAAAAGGAAAGGATAAGTTGTTAAGTCTTGTCGTAGCGTTATATGCGCATCATCGGCGCCCGGGAAGCTCCACAGTGCCAACCTCGCGCGGAGCAGACGCCGCATGCAGCTGATCCAGAAGTTTCCGCGCCTCCGGCTCCCCGCATGCCGCGGCGCGCTCCAGAAGAGGTGCGGCTCCGGCCTCGTCGCCCGAGAACAGCCGCGCCGAACCCTCCAGCAGGTCGCGACCCGAGCCCTCCGCCGCGCCCCGCAGCACCGTCAGGGCCTCCGCATAGCGCCCTTGGCTCACCAGCGCCGCGCCCGTGGCCAGCGCCTCGGCCGCGGGGTCGGGGACGTTCTCGTAGTAGACCTTGATGAAGGCCGCATTGCGAAGCTCCGGGAACATGTGCTCAAGCATGTACAGATAAGGACGCCCGCCCGAGAGTTTCATCAGCTCCAGCTCACGGCCCTGCGTCACCGGAACGTTGTCGATGATGCGCAGGATCTCCTCGCGCTCGTAAAGGTCGCTCGCGGCGACCAGCTTGCGAAGGCCACGCCAGTCCTCCGAGCCGTTGAAAAGCGTCATCGAATCCGCCGGAAATGCCGTGTTGCGGAGCAGAAAATCCTTCAGCGCCACGGCGCGGTTCCACGCAAGGCGGTCGTTGAAGGCCAGCGTGCCCTCCGGAGAGGCGCTGCCGACGATAACCACACGCACCACGCGCGATGTCTTCGACTCCTGAAGCATGCGGATGCTCGAAACCAGGTTCACGAGCATCGTGTTGTTATCCCGGAAATGCCGCTCGAGCAGGTGCTTGCCCTGACGGAAGTGAACCGTGAGGGCGCCTTTCTCGCCCTCGACGATGTACCGGTCGATCTCGGCCTGCTGCGAAGGTGCCGTGCCGTAACCCATGTTCAGCTCCATATCCGGGTCGAAGAGACCCTTCGCGGCGGAAGCCGTGTTCATACGCGCCTCCAGCGCCGAGAGCGGCTCCACGAACCCGAAACTGCGCGCAAGGCTGTCGCCCGTGGTGACGGCCCCGGCAGCCGCCGCGAGCTCCGTGGCACGGGACTTGACGCCCGCGGGCGAAGGCTCCGGAAGGGAGGGCAGCGCCGGAGCCGCCTCCACCGTCCCGAGGCGCTCCGTGCGGCAGCACCCCGAACGTTCGCGCTCGATGCGAAGCCCCGCGGTCTCCATCCACCGCTCCAGTGGCACGCTCACAGAGTAGTCCGCGGTCTCACCCTCATGGGCGCGCTGGGAGCCCGCTGCGGGCTGACGAAGATCGTGGGTCGGCAGGCCCGCGACCTCCGCACGCCCGCTGCGCGCCTCCAAAAGCTCCACACGACGCCCGTACACCTCGATGTTTCGAAGCGCGAGCTCATGACCGCCTCCCGACAGTACCGGACGAAGCGTGAGCTTGTAGTTCTGACCTTCGGTCGCCTGTCGCCCGATATGAGCCCGGAAGCGAACGCGAAGACTGTCCCCTTCGACCGTGAGGCTGAGACCGCTGAGCGTGATACCCTCCTTGGGCGGCTCCGAAGAGAACGCTGGGGAGCTGGCCGCGAGGGCCATAGTCATAAACAGTAGATTCCATTTCATATTCATCCATCTTTATACTTTAGTACATATATTCATGCTTTTCCAGCTTTTCCAGGCATCCCGAATGCATGAGGTAGCCCGACTTTTTTAATCCGGCTGTCCGGCATAGCCTCGCAGTCCCCTCTCGATCTCCGGGACCGTGCCACCTCCTCCCGAAAGCCCGGCAACCCGCAGCGACCGCCGCCGTGCGGGCGCTGCAGAACGTCGGAGACGACTCAGACAATCCCGCCGCCTCCCGAAGCACACCCATTAAGGCCCGTATCCCGCGCCCGAGCGGCCTGTGACGCTCTTCGGTGCAGAATCAGAAGAGCAGGAACGATATCGTGATCCCCGCCTTCGTCGGCCCGAAAAACAGCTGGCGGGCGTCCGACTCCACCTTCTGACCGCATTTGGGGTATTCGTAGCGGTCGTAGTTCAGGTAAAGAACCCCGACGCCCACCGTGAACTCCACGTTCCAGCGACGCCCCAGCAATATACTGTAACCGTAGCTCACGCCCCCGCCCGCGACATGACCCTCGTAGCGGTAGGCATCCGAACCGTTCCCGAAAAGAAGCGGAAGATTGTGACCCCCGATGTTATAATTCCCGTAAAGTCCGTGCACGCCCACGAAGTGACCGTTGAAGCGCTGGCACGTCCAGTAGCGGAACTCCGGCATCGCAGCCCAGTGGACCAGCTTCTTATTGTCCGAGTCGCTGCCCTGAAGGTTGAACGGGTTGTAGCCCCCCGAAACCTCCAGCGTCCAACGCGGGGCCAGGCCGATCTCCACACCGAGATTAGGCGTGCGCGCGACGCCCCCGTAGAGAAGGTTCGTCTTCACGGCGAACCGGTCCTGAGCCTTCAGACTGCCCACGCACGACAGCAGCACAAGCGTCAAAACCGAGATCATGTACAATTTCTTCATCGTATAAATGTTTTATGCGGTTAACTCCTCCTCGCTTCCGGAGCCCGGCACCGCCCGGAAAACAGGCGGAACGGAACCCCGGAATGTCACTCTTTATAAGAAAGAGTGTGATAATGGCTCCAGACGTGTCAAATATTTGTTTTTCAATGTGATATGTGTTATGTCGCATTGAAAAATGTTTCAACATGGCCAAAATTGCGAGCCACGGAGATGCGAATTGGTATAATGCTCTTAAAATCAATGAATTAACAAAACATAACGTAATATCTATGGTAAAACAACAGTCGCTTATGAGCAAGGAAAAGATACATCACTGTCCTGTGGGATGTGTTCTCTGCAACCATCCGACAGACTATCCAGCCCGATTCGTACCGTTCGCGCTGCCTGCCTCCCAATCCATAAGGCACATATCAAACAAGTCGAACCATATTCTTTTTTTGATCGATGGCTCGCTGCATGTCGTATTGGAGAACAAAAACATCTACATACAAGCGGGACAAGCCTTGTTTTTCGGACGCAATACCTGTCCGTATATACGGGCTACGCACGACTCTACGATCGTATGGTTGAAATTTTCCAACCGTATCGTGCTGGGAGGCAGCGACGTATTGAGCAAAGTGGCCGCGGCAAACAGGCCTTCGCATGAGGACGACATCCCTATACTGGACCTCACGCAAACGATGATCGACAAACTGCGTGGCATGCAGTTTATTGACAGCCCGTGTTATCATATAAGCCGCCAGTACGAACTATACATAGCTTTCCGAAGCGAGTATTCGGAGGAGCAAATGGCGCAGTTCTTCAGTTCGATCCTGCGTGCACGGGACGATTTCAGGGCCTTTGTAAAAAACAACTATCGTTATGGGGATACTCTGGAAAAGGTGGCGCAGAAAGCAAACATGAGTACCAATCACTTTCTGCGAAAATTCAAGGAGCACTTCGGAATGACGGCCCATCAATGGATGGTGAAGCAAAAAGCGGAAAAACTCGTGAAGGCCATACAAGCCGGAGAAACAAATGCCAAACTGCTCGCCGACCGCTTCGGGTTCCACTCTACGGCAGGACTATATCTTTTTTGTCGTCGGCAAGTGGGAATGACATTTCAGCAACTCACACGGCATGTTGCTGACGGACAATCGATTACAATTTAATATAAAGTACAGTGGTGATTTTTGAACAAAAAATGTAACTTTTATATTCTTTGCCAGCGACAAAAAATCATTCTTTTTTTCCTATTTTTGCGATCAACAAATTGGAAACCAAGTCGGCAAGACACTCTTTCTTATAAAGAGTGAAATTCCGGGTGCGCTGGCCTCGGGGTGCTCCGGATTTTTGCAACGTTTTTGCAAATATACTGTTTTTGAATATATACTGTGTTTTTTTGTTATACAACGGTATTGAAAACGGCTTTTGTCGTGTTGTCTTTCTCTGATCGTTGATATTCGATGCGGGAAAGACGGCCCCCGTCGATTGATTGTCCGGGGCTTGATGGTTCGAAATGTCCGGAGCCTGGATACCGGCGCGTCGGATGTCCGGTCTTTCAACCGGTCTGGTCTTTATAGCGTTGTTACGATACGGTTCGCTTCGTCTATGCGGCAAGGTTCCATTTCTTCCAGATAGATACGTGTGGTTCTTTCCGTGGTATGTCCGAGACCTTCGCTAATGACAGAAATGGCGATGTTTTTGCGACGTGCACGACTGGCCCACGTATGCCGTGCCGCACCGAAGGACAAACGCGCATCCGTTCCTAATTTCCGTGCGATGTCCTGCAATAGGTGCAGGTAGTAGCAGCGGCTCCGGCAGTAGAGTTCATAGAGCTGTTGATCGTTGTGAGGCGTCTTTCCGGAACCGGAGCCTGCAGCAGAAAGGATTGGAAACACATACGGTGTGCTGCAGAGACGATAGCGGTCGATGATTTCCTGCATTTCCGGGAGGATACGGACGGTGAAGAGTTGTCCCGTTTTACGGCGGCGGTAACGGATGACTCCCTCGCGGATGTTTTCCTGACGTAGGTAGGCCATGTCTACGAATGACATTCCACGGCAGTAAAAACTGAACAAGAACATATCGCGAGCGACGTTCTGCTTTCCGGTCAGTTTCGCTTGGGAAACTTTTTGCATGAGCGTATCGCTGATTGCCAGTTTCCAGGTCTTGGAGTTTTTGACGGTTACGGCGTCGAAAGGACGACGGCCGGAGTTTGCATGGCCTTCAGCCACGCCCCGGTTATAGGCAGCCCGGAGTTTGCTCATATAGAAGGTTACGGTATTGGGTTTCAGTCCCATATCTTGCAGATAGTCCCGGAAAGCCAGCACTTGCCGTTCATCCAGGTCATCCAGCAGAAATTGTCTTCCTCCGGCGAACTTCCGGAAAACCGATAGCGTGGATACGAACGTCTGTGCCGAGCCGTACCGTCCTTTGTTGCGGCACTTTTCTACAAGGTGTAGGAGATAGGTTTCTACATAACGTTTGTCATCGCGTTGCCGATAGTGCGCCAATACATCCGAAGCCTCGAAAGGGTTGCCCGATTGTTCCATGCTATGGACCAGCCTGTATAGTTCGCCTGTATGATAACGCAGATAGTCGTTGACTTGTCCGATGTATTCCCGGTGTGTGCGGTTTCGCTGGCGTGTGATGGCGATGCCGCGCATATCGTCGAACTCTTCCTTGCGGAGCCGGTAGGGCGTGAACAATACGCAGCGGCGTCGGTGACGGATGATCTGGATGACGACCGTATAGTGATCGCTTGTGGTGTCTTTACGCACATTCAGTTTCGGGCGGATGCTCGTTTTGCCTTCGGAAGGCAGTTTCGTCTGTGTTTTTCTCATTTTGTTTCTTATTGATGATTACGCTAATAGTCCGCTCCGAATTTGCGGCATGTTGGTTCAGTGGCGGAAATTCGGGGCGGAAAATAAATCGGGACTAAAAAAGCGTTTTATTCCGAACTCGGCGCGTTTCTCCTTATCATAAATACGGACCGTGCGGAAAAGTGGATCGAGAGAGCGGTGGCCGGAGCTTCTTTTCGATGCGCCTGAAAAGGCTTTGTACGACCTGCTTTGCCTCGGCCTGTTCTGAAAAATGCGGACGCTTCGGCACCCGACGTACCCGATGAGCCGTATGGAGATGGCGGTGAATGTGTCGACGTCGGTCTTTGGTCTGCGATGAACGGATTGTGGGTTTGATGGGATGGCAATTAGATTACCGCCAAATTGCCGGGTAAAAGAGAGCCAAACGATAAGCTAAAACACCGCCAAATGACAAGCGGTTTGTGATTGACCTTATACATGATTGTCGACGGGAAATATTTAGAGCGGATGGATAACGAATCTTCAGTTCTGTTTTTCGTCTCCGCCTCCGGTCGCGTTAACGATGTTGCTTATTGGTATTCGATCGCTTTGCTATAATATATTTCGAATAAGACGGCGATCAGCCTTTTCGGCTGTCGTTTCAGCCTGTATTTGGGATCGTCTTTGACATTGGTTGTCCGATCCGTTTTTAATTAAGTAGATGGTCTCCGTAAAAGGCGTTGTAACTATTATATATGGAAACGTATTCGCGAAATACGGTCGTTCCAGTACCGGCAGTACACCCCCGCAGGGCAGGACTTCGGCTTCAGCGTCGAAATGCGGGACGACGACCCCGAAAACTTCCTGCAAGAGCTGGAAAAGTATTACGAGGCTTACGACCCCGACTATGAAGCCTATCCCTGGATCGGCCCGGACGGACACGGCAAGAACGGCGCCCCTTACCACATCAAAGACATTGTGTGCGATATGGAAGCGGCCGAGGCAATGATCGACATGTTGCTGGCCTGACGCTCCTTCCGGTTCCGGCCCGTCAGGCCGTGACGGCAGACAGACGCGGGGAGCGGCTTGTGCACAAGCTGCTTCCCGTTCCTTTGTCGCACCATATTCGCCCGTCGCATCTGGTCCTCCTCTTGTATTCCGTCCGGCCAAAATTCTTGAATCTTGGAAAAGCGGCAAATCTGTGTGAATAATTCTTGGAAAAGCGGCAAAATACCTTATATTTGCATTAGAAAAACGGCACGTGTGGCCGGGTATGCCGGCCTACAGCCTTAATATAAGCCAGTTATGCTCAAGAGGAAGATAGACGACTACATCCGGAATTATTATGAAACGACCCGTAACGCACTGCTCGTTACCGGAGCACGACAGATCGGCAAGACCTACTCGATTCGCCAGTTCGGCAAGACATTCAGGAGTTTCGTCGAGATCAATTTCCTCGAAACGCCCGAAGCGGTCGGGCTGTTCGAGGGGGCGAGGAACAGTGGCGACATGCTGCTGCGCTTGTCCGCCCTGACCTCCGTGCCGCTTATCAAGGGGGAGACGCTCGTCTTTTTCGACGAGGTGCAGGAGTGCCCCGAGATCGTTACTGCGATCAAGTTCCTCGTGGACGAAGGGTCGTACCGTTATATCCTCAGTGGCTCGCTGTTGGGGGTGGAGTTGAAGGACCTGCGTTCGGAGCCGGTCGGATATATGGGAGTCAAGGATATGTACCCGCTCGATTTCGAGGAGTTCATTTCGTGCGTAGGCATCAGCGATACCGTGATCGGGGCGCTGCGCGAAGCGTGGAAGCGCCGCGAGGCCGTCGATGAGTTCGTTCACGGCAAGATCATGGAGTTGTTCCGGCTCTATCTCGTCGTAGGCGGTATGCCGGCCGCCGTGAGCAAATACATTGAGAGCAATAATCTTCAGGAGGTTATGACCGTACAGCAGGACATTATTCGCCTGTACAAACGGGACATTGCCCGGTACGACCCGGATAACAAACTCTATATCGAGGAGATTTTCAACCTGATTCCGCCCGAGCTGAATGCCAAAAACAAACGTTTCATTTTGAAGCGTTTGAACGAACATGCGAAGTTCGATCGGGTCGAGAGCAGTTTCCTGTGGCTGACCAATGCAGGCGTGGCGCTGCCGGTCTATAACGTGGAGGAACCGAAGGTCCCGCTTTTGCTGGACCGTTCGCGCAACCTGTTCAAGCTTTTCCAGAGCGACGTAGGGCTGTTGGCCAGCCAATATGCCGGAGGTATCCAGTTGCGCATTATCAACGGGGACAAGGACATCAATTTCGGCTCCGTCTATGAGAATGCCGTCGCGCAGGAGCTGGCGGCGCACGGTATCGCCACCTATTATTACAACAACAAGAAACGGGGCGAGCTGGATTTCGTCATCGAGCTAGGCGGCAAGGTGCTGCCCATCGAAGTCAAGTCGGGCAAGGACTACGAGACGCACCGCGCCCTGTCCAATATCATGGATTGCGGTCAGTACGACTTGCCCGAGGCCGTTGTATTCAACAATGCCAATTTGCGAGTGGCCGGCAAAATCGTCTATGCTCCCGTCTATATGGTAATGTTCCTCGAAAAGGACGATACGGCTCCGACATTTTACAAAGTGGATCTGACCGGGTTGTAAACCGGCGGCACCAATCAATATTGCGATCTGCTGCGGTTGCAGTCCATGATCGACATGTTGCTGGCCTGACGTTCCTTCCGGTTCCGGCCCGTCAGGCCGTGACGGCAGACAGACGCGGGGAACGGCTTGTGCACAAGCTGCTTCCCGTCCTTTTTTCTCCGGCCGCCATCCTCTGGTATTCCGCCTCGGTGTAAACCTGGTGTAAAGTAATAAGATATAAACAACAGAGGCGGCTATTAGCCGCCTCTGTTGTGCGCGAGTCAAATACCTATTTATCGTCATAGTGACCGTATGCGGAAAGCATTAAAACGGTTATTATTTCTTCCCGGATTTCATAAATAAGCGGATGTTTACGGTTGATCCGGCGGGACCATTGCCCGCTCCTGTCGGCCCCTAACGGCTGCAAGAAGCAACGAATGAATTTCATTTGCTGCTTCTTGCCTGCTTGGGAGAGATTAGTTTATACTCCTGCAACCAGTTCACAAAATCCATTTTAATGAACTCCCAGTATTTTCCTCGCAGGCAGTTGGGGTCGAAGTCCTCATCCGCCAGTTGAAAAGAGGTGAAGTTGCGGATGATGGTTTCACGCTCATGTGTCCACGGATAGCGTTGTCGATGCAGGTCGAGCATCTGCCCGATGGTGTAGTTTTGTTTCAGTTCATGGAGATCCCAGAAATCCTTTTTACGGCCGCCTCGCAATACGACATCTACCTTCATGGCTACAATGTCCTCTAAGGCAGCCATGCGTATGCCGTCTATTTGCTCGGCAGGTTGCAGGAATGGGTCGGTGTAGAAAAGATCGACCTTTACACGTTTGAACTCGGATTCTCCCAAATAGAACGATTCTCCGAACGAATGCAGTCCGTCCTCCTGAATCCGGTTATCTGCGTAGGCAAATTCCCGTCGCAGCAATTCGTATATGGCCCACTAGTCGATAGTGCCGTAATCCTGTTCGGTAAACATATCTATATCAACCGATTCACGATGTCCGAGCCGCAGGCTGAGCGACGTTCCGCCAACCAGCCGGAACAAAGAAAGTTCGGGCGCCCGCATTAACTTATCGAGAATCTCGCGTAAAAGCGGTGTTACGGTATTGTAGTATAGAGAGGGCGTCATGTCGATTTGGGTTTTGCCAGATAAGCTATGCGGTACGAATTGGCGGGACGGGTGTATTTCTCGACCTGCCGCTCCCCGTAAAATCGGCGGATTTCGGCTTTCTCTTCCGCATTGCCATAGGTCATTACCCGCTCGATAACGGCCCTTTTGTGCCGCTGCCAGTCGATCTTCTCTATTTTGGTGTCCCAGAATAAAGAGGGGGACAGTTTGGTAATATCCGGAGTCGGTTGGCGGCTATTTTCGATGAGCCGTATCTCATAGAATAGCTGTAAGGTCATTAGGAAGCCCGTTTCGTATCCCATCTCCTGTTCCAACTTCAAAGACAGGGGGACATTGAGTTTGCGACGGCCTTTGATAATTTCGGTAATGCGCGACGGGTATTCCCCGATCTTCCGGGCAAGGTCTTTCTGAGAGAGATTAAGCCTGCGTAAATCCCGCTCGATAATGATCCCCGGATGAATCCCTTTCAATATGTTTATGTCGTACTTCATATATGTCTCCAATGCAAATATAATGCAAGATTACCAATTTTGGTAATTATCGGCGGGGAATTTCATGTATGGATGCACTTGGATCATTGCCATTCTGTTGATGGATGTTCGGATCCCGTACACAAAAGTTATTGCGCTTCGGGGAAAAACAACTCAACCTTCGTATGTCGGTTGGCTTCCGCCGGCGTGTGGTCGGCGATGCCGCCCCGGCTCGCCCGGACGATCCGCCCGGCAGATATACCGCGCCGCTCCAGTTCCGAAGCGATATAATCGGCCCTCGATGCGCTCAGCGAGTCGTTGATACCGGGCGTACCCGTTCCGCTGTCGGCGGCTCCCGTAACCTTTACGGACAAACCGTATTTATCCGCCACGCGGGCCAGTTCATCAAGATTGAGCCCTTGCGAGGCGTCCGTCAGACTCGCCGTGTTGAGAGCGAAAAAGAAATAAATGGGAACACCGATACATTCGCCATCGACCCGCATAAAGGCCGTGGAATCCGAGGCGAGGGAATCCATATCGGCGGAGTCCGTTTTCCGGGCATCCTTACGCGCGGGAAGCGGACGGCTGCCGCCGGGTTGCATTCCCGCCGTATCGAGCGGCGACACGCCGTCCCAATGCCTATGCTTCAACCTCGCCCGCAGCGAGTTCAAGCCGCTGTAATCGTTTACGGGATAGCCTGTGCGTTCGTCGTCGTCATGCTCGAACAAATGGCTGTACGTGGCGAGCAACCCTTCGATCTGCAAGATCTTCTTTAACTCGGCCAACGTCCGCTGGTCCCGGTCATGCTGTCCGGCATAGCGCCTGTTCTCTTCCGCCAGGCAGGAGGCGTAATCGACGAGCCGTTCGCTGCGGCGGACATAAGGCGCAGCATCCACCGCACGTCTCCAACCGACCCTGCCGAGATGGAACGTGAAGCCGGCAGTCAGCGAAAGCATGTGGTCTCCGAGGCGATTCGCTTTCCCGTAGCCGTCGAAGTCCTGAAAGGTGGTCGTGCCGGAGAGTTCCGCGACGGCGCTTATCCTTCGGGAGATACGGTACTGACCCTGCACGCCGTAAGAGATCGCAAACGGGTTATGCCCGTTCGTGGCATGATGCAACAGGCCGACGCCCGCAAAGGGCGCGAGACTCCAACGTACCTGTTCCTGCCGGGCATACCTGCGGCCCAGAAGATTCCACAACAGATCCGCATGGACGTAGTGGTACCTCTGTATGGACAACCGGGCATCCTTGAACCTCGATCCGCTATAGTTGATCCGTACGCCGGCCGATGGTGTGAACCACTTGCCGACAGAGAGACTGTACGACGTTTCGATCCGTCCGAACAGATCCTCGCAGCCGAGCGGCCTGCCGAGAAAGGCGGTAGAGCCTCCGGCGATACCGACAAACCAGTTGCCGCTTCCTCGCATCGGAAGTACCACGCCGTCGAGATAGGCGGGCTGCATCGGCTCGAACAACTCCGTGGCATCATAGAAGGACTCGTATCGTACAGTGTCCCCCTGCGCGGGCCGGACACTCGCGCGGGCCTGCAACGAGCAGAGCGCCGCAAAGATAAAGATGATTCGTCTTGTCATATTCCAATCGTTTTACCTGTTATATTTTCATTCGTCGCAAGAGAGAATGCCGCTTATCGTTTGGGTTTCTTGCCGATGGCCGGACGCATCATGCGGCTGGCCATCCTCATACAGCGGAGCGCCCACGTGCGGTTGTCCTCGTCCTCGTCGCGGCCCCACTTGAGGTCGCTTTTGGTTCCCCCACCGCCGTGCGTTTCGGCAAACGTAGTGGCATCATCGACCATGCCGAGAAAGAGCATCGTCGCGCAATGCATGACCTCCGTGCCCTGTTCCGCGATTGCCTGTACGAGCGTGTCGTCGAACAGTTGCCGCTGCGGAGCGTCCAGCAGGGCCGATACGTTCCGGTACTCGCCAACCAGACCTTCCAGCAGGGCGTCTTTGAGCAGCGTGTCCACTTTGGAATGGACATCGCGCGAGTAGCGGTAGGCTTCCGTCCGGAGTTCCTCCGTGCGCTGCCGGACGGCATCCATGTCCTCCTTGAGCTCGGCGAGCTGCCGGTCGGCCGTCTGCAACTTCTCCTGCTTGTCGGCCAGTTGTCTGTCGATACCTTGCAGTTCCTTTTGCAACGACTCGATCAGTATCTCCAACTCCGCCGCATCGTCGCTGTTGGCCGCCAGATCGCGTTCGGCTGCCGAAAGCTGCGCTTGCTTTTCGGCCTTCGACTTTTCGAGGTTATCGACCATCGTGGTAAGTCCCTTGACACGCCGTTCTGCCAACCGGATGTCCGACTGGATGGCGGAGAGCACCTTCCGGTGTCGGTCGATATTTTCCTCGATGGTCGTACACTCCTCCGAGAGCATACGGCGGTACTCCTCGGTCGTGAGATGCCGGGCACCCGTTTCGGAAACGCTCCGCCCCCGCGACATTCCCCACTTCGTATTGACCTCGGCAAAGAAGTCGGTATGGAGCTGTTTCATCCGCTGGCTGAACTCGTACTTGTCCTTTCCCGCGAATATCTCCTTGTACGCAAAGCGGTCGTCCTTGATCGGCAACAGCGTGCAGTGTACGTGCGGGTTCATTTCGTCGAGATGTACGATGAAGGCGGCGATGTTCTGCTCGCCGTATCTGCCGCTGACGAACGCATAGACATTCTGTGCCCAGCGTTCGATGTCACGTTTCCGTTCGACGCGGGGATTGGCCGCCCCCTTGTCGAAATTTACCTTCTGCGAGCCGAACGCCAGTTCGCGCATGCGGTCTCGGGAACCGCCGAAGATGATGTTGACCACCGTGCGGTATTTCGGCTCGTCCAGACCCTCGTTAGGGTCCCTGATCCCGCGCCGGTTCAGTATTTCGGCCATCCGTTCGGGGATGCTGCGGCTCTTGTCCACGGGACGGACTTTGCCGCCTTGGACGATTTCGAAGTTCAGGTGTTCGCGGCTGGGGTCGTAATTGCCCTTTTCGAGCGCCCGCTCCCATCCCTTCTCCGTCCATCGACGCTGATGTTCGTTGCTCTGCGACGTCGTGATGCCTTTCGACACCCGGACATCGAGCACCTGTTTTGCTTTTGCCATACTCTTTCGTGTCCATTCGGACAATCCGCCGTGTCCCAGCTTGCTGCTTGTCTGGACACCACTCCCTCTGCCGACAGGCCGGAGGGGTATTAGGCTACCCCACCCTTCGTTTGGTGGCAGGCGGGCAAGCCCGCGTGCCCGCTACAACCGGCAGAATGCCTGGCCGGAACAGGGGCGGATTGTCGGGGTTATACAAACTCCGTTTCCGGCCTTCGGGTCAATCCGCCTCCTCCAGTACGTGTGCCGCAAGCGCCAGAAAGGACTTGCGGAACGATTTGAGGCCCTCTTGCGTTGCGTCCGGCTCTGTGGTCGTCCCGTCCGCTTCGGCATCGAGAATGAGCCCCGCAAGCACCTTGGAGGTCTCGATGAGCGACGACCACTCCCCGCCGAGATCGAGACGGAAGAAATCCATGAACTCCAGACGATCGTCGAACCTCGACCGGCGCAGCACGCGCTGCATGGCAGCCAGGGCAATACACCCCATAGCCGTCGCATGGATTCCGACCGCCAGCGGATCGTCGTCTTTCGACGCCTTATCCGGATCGACGCGGACGCCGGATGCGGTCATCGCGCTACGGACGAGCTGTCCGCACGCCGAGCCGGTCGCGGAGGAGTCCGCATAGCCGACCACCCAATCGGACAGTACCTCCCGCAGTTGCGCGGCAAGGCCGGATACGGACTGTACATCGTCCGCCGGAGCAGGCTGTCCGGACTGCACGGCCATGGTAATGACCACGCTCTTGGGAAGACGGATGCGTGTCAGCAGACCAAACGACTCCAGCGTGTCCAGAAAGGAACGGACGGTAGCGCGGTGCCAGCGCCACTCCACAGCCAGGTCGGAAACGGTAACATGGCACTGGCAGGGCCGGAGTTCATAATCCTGGCGCCTCAAATACGAAGAGACGAATCCTGCCATCGCCTTGTCCAACAGGTCGCAGTAGGCTTCCG